>Ga0222673_1000585_pt1 | contig 15535 bp, 20 predicted proteins | sample AntAcemetagen801_FD_179845 | JGI IMG/M metagenome (GOLD analysis project Ga0222673, IMG submission 179845) | Saline water microbial communities from Ace Lake, Antarctica - #801 | ecosystem: Environmental > Aquatic > Non-marine Saline and Alkaline > Saline | place: Antarctica: Ace Lake...
AAAGATAAACGAAAAATAATAGTTGACAAAACTGAAACTTTAGTGTTATAATATGTTTTCAAAAATCAAATATGGAGAATTTTTAAATGGCTTGGACTGACGAAGATAAAGAACTGGCAAAAACGAAGTACCTTGAACGAAGCCCTACACCTGAAAATAGTATGGAAATCGTTAAGGAAATTGCCGATGAAATGGAGCAGTCACCTAATGGTGTTCGAGCTATCCTTTCAAAAATGGAGGTTTACGTTAAAGTAACTCCAGCATCAAATGCCGCAGCTAGTGGAAGCACTACTTCAGGCACTAAGAGAGTTAGTAAAGCTGACTCACACCAAGCAATGGCAGACGCTATTGAAAGTATTGGTGGGACAGTGGATATGGATATCATCACTAAGCTATCTGGAAAAGCTGCACAATACGTTGCAGATCAGATTGCTACTACTGGCGATGCTACCGAAGAATCAGACGAGGACTAAACATGCAAACTGAATGTCTTGAAGTATTAGAAATTTCTAATGGTAAATACTATAGTAATAAGATGAAAAATGTTGCTGCTAAACAAATAGAAGCAGGACAAGACCTTACTATAACTGTAGCTACCTCTGAGGCATTCCTTTCGCTTGGTTTAGATACAGCACAAGTGGCGGACATGGAAGCAACCTATATTGTACTTGAAGGTGACGCTGTGTTCGGTGCTTACCTCGACTCTGATGAAGAATTTATTGACTGTTTTGTTATAGACACTGAAGAAGATTTGGAAGATTATCTTTCCTATGTTTAGTTTTGCGGTTATCCAACGTAAAAGAATTTTTACACTGAGATAAACTAAGGAACCTAGATGCACAAAGAAGAATTCAAACGACAAGTAAGGGAGTGTGGGGATGCTATTATTACATATAGAAGCCCTAAGTCCAGCAAACAGAAATACAATGTATGCACTTTAGACTTCACCACGGCTTATATTCAGAAAAAGAGTACAAGAACAAACGAGGATGAAGATACTGTTTTGTTATTCTGTTGGGACACTGACTCATACCGATTAATAAGATTTAGGAATGTGATTTCTATTGTTCCTCTAAGCAACATACTTAAAAATGGAAATATATAGCAAAACAATAGCAAAAGGTGATGACTTTCAAATACGTCTCACTGTAAGTGAATGGAATGATATAGAATATTTACATCTTCGTAAGTATTACTTGACATTTGAAGAAACTTGGATGCCTACGAAAGATGGTGTATCAATGCCTTTAGATTTAGAGAATATCTCTCTGTTATTTGGGGCTTTAGTAGAACTATTGGCGGGAGCTGAGAGTAAAGAACTACTAGAGGAATACTTTAAAGAAACTTTGGATGATTTGTATAAGAAATGATAGTATCAGAATCTTACGGCTTTGCCTTTTTTCATGTACCCAAAACAGCGGGTTCAGCAGTAACAGTTGCATTATCAGACTACTCAACTGTTGGTAGTCCTGTTAGTAAGGCGCTAAGAGAACCTGGTTGGCAGAATACATACCATGAAGGTGGTATGTATATGCGTGTGTCTCAAAGTCCGAGAGATTTAGATGACTTCTACACCTTTGCTTTTGTTCGCAATCCATTCGATACTATAGCTAGTCTATATGCTAAGAGTGGTTATAGGGACTTTTCAGAGTATGTAGCTAATAGAGGCTGGACGTCTCAATTAGTATGGACTCAATCACAAATGCTAGATGGGTGGATAGACTACATAGGTGAGTACGAAACCTTAGAAGCAGATTGGGAAGAAATATGTAGGTATATAGGGATTGATCATAGTCCTTTAACCAACGTAAATACTACTAAGAATAAGAAAGATTACCGTACCTATTATACAGATACTGAAATACAAATAGTAGCTGATATTTTTGACGACGATTTAACTAAATTTGGATACTCATTTGACTAATTATTTAGTAAGAAAACTAGAAGATGCAGCAACTGCATATTACCAAGGCCACCCTACAATGTCTGACGAGGACTTTGATAGGTTGAGTGCTTACATCGGCTATGATCTAGTCGGTTCAAACGCAGGGGAAAATACCTTTCCTCACTTCGCCCCAATGATGTCCCTAGAAACTCTATTCGAGCAAAAAGCTCCCACTGTAGAAGAAGTAGCCACTCCTAAGTTAGACGGAGCAGCTATTAGTCTGTTTTACTATAACGGAAAGCTACAGCGGGGCCTGACGCGCGGAGACGGTTCTAAAGGTCAGGACGTAACCGAGAAGGTTCTACATCTTGTCCCAACTGAGATCGGGTTCACAGACCCTATTCAGATTTCTGGGGAAGTAGTTGCTCCAAAGACCATTAAAAATGCTAGAAATTACGCTGCTGGAGCACTAAACTTAAAGTCCGTAGAGGACTTTCTTAGTCGAGACGTAACTTTCATAGCCTATGGTTCTTCACATAAATTTACTGAATCATGGTTCCAGGATATGCTTCAACTGTCTGAGTTTGAATTCAACACAGTAGTTGATAGTAACTGGGACGAATTTCCTCACGACGGTATTGTATTCCGAGTAGATAACCATAATCGTTTTTTAAGTCTGGGTAAAACATCACGCCACCCTAAAGGGGCTTACGCTTTGAAGGATGTGCCTGATGGTGTCATAACTAAACTAATAGATGTTAAATGGCAGATAGGCAAGTCAGGGGCAATAGCTCCAGTGGCTATACTAGAGGCTATTGAAATTGGTGGTGCTACGGTGAGTAGGGCTACCCTACATAACATCGAGTACATTAGACAATTAGACTTAAAAATTGGTTGCATGGTAGAGGTAATTAGAACTGGTGAAATTATCCCGAGGGTAGTTCGCAGAGTCAACGTATAGAAAAATATTAGTTGACTTCTAACGTCCAGATTGGTATAATATCTTTTAACAAATTGAAGAAGAAATGAATATGAGAGAAATAGTTCCGCCAACAAATTGTCCAAGCTGTGATTCAGCTTTGATTTGGCGTAAAGATACTCTTTACTGTGTCAACCCATTGTGCGATGCACAGTCTTTGAAACGAATTGCTCACTTTGCTAAAACTTTGAAGATCAAAGGTTTAGGTGAGAAATCCATTGAGAAGTTGGGTATTACAGAACCATACGAAATTTATAGCTTGTCAGAGGCGTACATCGCTGATAAACTAAAATCACAGAAGTTAGCTGAAAAATTAAGTTCTGAGGTAAAGAAAAGTGAGAACAGTTCGTTAAACGTACTTCTTCCCGCTTTTTCGATACCACTTGTAGGCAAGAGTGCATCTGACAAACTTTGCGAGAAAGTCTCTCATATACATGAGATAAGCTTTAAAACATGTGAGGAAGCAGGTCTTGGCCCCAAAGTGACTCAGAACTTAATCTATTGGTTAGGTACATTCATTATAGAAGAGTGGCCTTTCAGTTTTACTGCTTCACAGCAGAATAAAGAATTTGCAGCAAATTCCGAAGTAGTCTGTATAACGGGAAAATTATCTAGTTATAAGTCTAAAGCGGAAGCAAAGCAGGCTCTAGAAGCCAACGGTTACAGGGTAAAAGACTCTGTAACTAAAGAAGTAACAATTCTAGTCAACGAAAGCGGAATAGAGTCTGCAAAAATAAAAAAGGCTAGAGCAAACAACATTAAAATTATAACAAACCTCAAAGAATTATTGGAGAACTAAATAATGTCAGCATTACCTAAATGGAACAAAGAACGCGAAGAAACACTTACAAATTTTGTAGGCGGAGAAGCACCTGTATCACAATCAACTGTAGCGGAAGCTGCTGTAACCCTTGAAACTAGCGCACGCTCAGTATCAAGTAAACTTCGAAAAATGGGATTCGACGTAGAACTTGCATCAAGCTCTGCAAAGAAAGCCTTTAGCGACGACCAAGAAGCTGCACTACGATCACTTGTAGAAGCTGGTTCTGGTTCTAACACATATGCTGATATTGCCGCAGCATTTGAAGGTGGAGCATTTTCCGCTAAAGCTATCCAAGGTAAAATCCTTAGCATGGAATTAACTTCTCATGTAAAGCCTACCGAAAAAGTAGCTGTACCTAAGACTTACACTGATGCTGAAGAAGCAACTTTCGTTAGCATGGTAAATGACGGTAAATTCGCTGAAGAAATCGCTGAAGCTCTTGGAAAAACTGTACAGTCTGTTCGTGGTAAGGGTCTATCTCTACTACGTGCTGAGCTAATTACAGCAGTACCTAAGCAACGTGATGTGGTTACTAAAGTTGACCCACTTACTGAACTTGGTGACGTATCTGAAAAGACTGTTGAAGAAATCTCTGTAGCAATCGAAAAGACTGCTCGTGGTGTTAAGACAATGCTTACTCGTAGAGGCATCAAGTGTGCTGACTATGACGGACAAGCTCGTAAAGAAAAAGCTGCAAGCTAATCTCTCTTTCTGAGTAACAAATAGGCGGGGTATGTAGGTATCCTGCCTTTTCTTGCCTATTAATTAGAGAGAATAATCATTGAATCTTGCTAGTGCTTTAATCAAACAAATTATAGCTCAGAAAGATATCGAAACTTGGGGTGCTTTAAGGGAGCACTACCTACCAGGAGAATTCCACAGTCTATTTACAATAATAGACAAGCACGTTGATAGCTACAGTGAATTACCATCATTCGACGACTTAACGTTGTCTATACGTGATAAAACACTGGAAGAAAAAGTTTATGCGATTCAATCAGTAGAGGTTGACGCAGATGCGTGGAACCTGCTAGAGTATTTAAAGAACGAATACACTCAGATTTTGGTACTAGATGAGTTAGACAAATATATAGAAACATCTATAGCAATGTCTTCGTCCTTAGAAAATGTGGAGCATTTACATTCAATCATACAGCTTGTAGAAGAAAAGGTAGATTTAGAAGATCCAGCTGAAAGTATGCAATCTATGGATCTTTTCGACTCTGATGATGAGTTAGCAAAATTTACCAGCCTAGGTTTAAATCAGGAATTCGATTTAGAGTACAAATTCCATCCCACTAGCTTAGTGCTTGCTGGGGGTAGACGTGGTTCAGGTAAATCTATCACGTGTTCCAATATAGCTAACAATGTGTATGAAGGCGGTCGTACTGCTTTGTATTACACAATTGAAATGACTGCAAGAGAAATTATGCAACGTCAGTGTGCTATAGGTACTGGAGTTAACTTAACTAGGTTAGAACTTAAAAACTTAAGCAATGAAGAATGGAACTTAGTAGGTTCATGGTGGGCTGGAAGATTTGAAGATTCAGACACTATCCTTAATGAATTCAAACTTAAGTATGATTTTGAAGAGTTTCACAAGAAGCTAACAAAACATCCGATTATACAAGATAGAATGTTAGACATTATATATGCACCTGAATTATCTATTAATGCATTAAAGCGTAGCTTAGATGTTAAGATGATGCGGGGTAATGTTGGTGTTATCGTAGTAGACTACATCAACCAGATTACAGCTAGAAATGTTGGTAAACTTGGTCAGTATGACTGGACACAACAGATTGAGATAGCTAAAGAGTTGAAGAAGATAGCGCAGAAGTACGAAGTAATGGTATATTCTGCTTATCAAACGGACGCTTCTGGCGAGGCTAGATTCTCTAAAGGTATATTGGATGCGTGTGACGCGGCTTATTCCTTAGAGAACTGGACTCCTGAAGATAATTGCTTTAGCTTCAATTGTGTTAAACGGCGTGGAGCGCCTGAAGTTAGCTTTCATTCTGAAATAGATTGGCCTAGCCTTAAGATTGGCCCTAAATCAGCTATGAATCCAGCGGAGAAACAGAAATTGAAAGATGAAATGGAGAATGACGAGGATGCCGAAGAAGTTTTCTAGTGCAGAAGAAGTTGAAAAGAAAAAACAAAGAATGGCTGATCTTAGGGATTACTATAATCTCGTAGCCGAACAGGACGTGGTAATACTAGGAATAAGAGTCCTAGAGCACGCAATGACAAATGGCTCAGGAATCTATACTGTAGATGAATGGGGCGACTTTTACGAAATTGAGATTGGTTAAATGGAAGTAGAAAACCTATTAGATTCTAAGAAAGTTGAGTACAGGGTATCGGGTGCGGACTGTATAGTTTCGTGTCTAAACCCTGATCACAACGACACAAACCCTAGTATGAGAATAGATAGGGTTACAGGTATCTTTGGGTGTTTTGCTTGTGGAACCAGTGGCAATATATTTCAACACTTTGGAGCAACACCAGACCAGTTAGATATGCGTAGAGAAAAGCTAAAGGCTAAGATGTCTAAGCTAAGGAATAGCACAGTTGGTTTGGAAATGCCTAAAGGATACAGACCTTACGAAGAAGAATGGCGTGGATTCTCAGCAGAGACTCTGAAGCGTTTTGAAGCGTTTACCCATAAAGACTACGAAGATATGATAGTTTTCCCTATTAGAGATATTAGAGATAAGATATGTATCTTCCTAGGTCGTATTAAGGACAAAAGGTCGCCTAATAAAACAAGGTATATGTTAGAGCCTAAAAAAGCATCTATCCCATTATATCCTGCACCGTTTGAGCCAATTAATGGTTCGATAGTAGTGGTAGAAGGTATAACAGATATGTTACGTCTTTATGATATAGGTATTACTAATGTTATATGTGCCTTTGGTACTCAGACATTTAATACCCCGTCTAAGCTGAATTTGATAAAGGTATCAGGAGTATCAAAACTATTTATCATGTTCGATGGAGACGACGCTGGTAGAGACGCAGCATTAGAGCTTGAAGAAGGTTGTGAAGAAGCTGGATTGAGTACAGAAATAATTAAATTGGCAGATGGAGTCGACCCCGACTCTTTATCTGATAACGGACTAGAGAAAATAAAGAGAGTTATATATGAAAGTAATTAATAGTTTTGTTGATAGTTACGGGTTTTTGTCTAACTTCTTCCCAACTCCAGCTTTCTACGACGGGATCAACTACCCTAGTGTAGAACACGCTTACATGGCTGCTAAGACGTTGGATGTAAAGGAACGAGAAAGTATCTGGCTCTGTGTTACTCCTGGACAGGCTAAACGACTGGGACAAAAAGTAACTTTACGATCAGATTGGGATTTAGTAAAAGTACCAATCATGCATCAGATTGTTATAAATAAATTTATGCAAAATGATAAAATTCGTAAAGAGCTATTTCACACCGGAGACAAGCAGCTAGAAGAAGGTAATACTTGGGGTGATACATTCTGGGGCGTATGTGACGGAGTAGGTGAGAATCACTTAGGTGCTATTCTGATGAATGTCAGGGAAGAACTTAGGTTGATATAAATAATAACTTGACTTTGGCACTCAAGTGACGTATAATGTGTCATTGTTAAAATATAAAAGGAAGATATATGGCACATTATGGCACATTATGACTGCAAAAATTGCGGGGCCGGCATGGGAATTGATTGGGGTTACTGTTATAGCTGTACCCCTAAAGAGTATTTTGATTTAAGTGGTGACTATAACTATGAGGTTTCTTTGGCTGAAAGGGAGTTTGATGCTCTATATGACGAACCTAGAAAAGCTTTTATAGAGGAAAGAACAGGTCACTTAAGAAAACAGATTAGGGAGATAGAAAAAGAACATGGCCAGTAATATAGCTCTAATAGAGCCTAAAAAGACAGGAAACAGATTTGAGTTCTCTTTTGAATTTGATCGTTATGCTCTATGTTCAGACCCAAGTACTAAAAAGGTACTGAAGAAGAATGTGGACATAGAGATTGATCTTGATGCCTATCAATACATTATTCTTGTAGGCTCAGAAAGCCTGAAAGAATATACCAAAGCCACCGCTGTAACTCAATATACGGGTAGACTTATTGAGGGTAAATTCTTACCTATAATAAGTCCAGGTATGCTATCGTTCAACCCTAATATGCGTAAAGTATGGGATGAGTCGATGAAGTCTATTGAAACTATTATAGAATCTGGTAGAGGTGATTTAGATATTGAAGCTATGGCTCATGGTATTACAGATTTAGATGAAGCCAAAAGATATGTTCAGGCTGCTAGAGATTGTAAGAACTATGATCATATTGGACTAGACTCAGAGACTGCTGCTCTATATCCTAGAGACGGCCATATGCTTGGATTCTCTTTATGTTATGAGCCAGGACATGGTGCGTATGTTGACTGTGCTATCATAGATGAAGAACTAGAAGAACTAATGCAGAAACTCTTTAATGAAAAGAGAGTTGTATTTCATAATGCTAAGTTCGACGTTAAGTTCTTTGAGTATCATTTCAACTTTAAGTTTGAGAAATTTGACGATACTATGCTAATGCATTATATCTTAGATGAGAACTCACCACATGGTTTGAAATATCTAGCAATAAGGTATACAGAGTATGGGGATTATGAAGCTGTACTACACACTTGGATGGCTGACTATTGCAAGACTCACAATGTAAAGAAAAAAGATTTCTGTTGGGATGTTATTCCTTTTGAAGTTATGTACCCTTACGCTGCATTAGACTCAGTTGTTACCTTTGAGTTGTTTATGCGTTTTTATACGGCTTTGCAGAATAATGCTAAGTTGATGAAGGTGTACAAACACCTTATGATTCCTGCTTGCAGATTTCTATGTGATGTAGAGCAGAATGGCATTCCATTCAATAATGAACGCTTACACAAAGCAGAAGCTAAAATGGAAGTAGAAATTCTAGAGGCTTTGGATAAGTTGTATCAACACCCCGAAATTCGAGAGTTTGAAGCTGCTAACGCTGATAAGATCAAGGATGGTACGTTCAATCCTAATAGTGTGATTCAACTTAGATCACTATTGTTTGATTACTTGGGTCTAAAACCCACAGGTAAGAAAACTGCTAAGAAAGAACACTCTACGGATGCTGAGGTTCTAAAAGAACTATCAGAAGAACATGAAGTCCCAGGACTCATTCTAGACATTAGACAAAAGGGTAAGATGAAAAACACTTATCTTTCTAAGATCATTCCTGAACTTGACCGTGATGGACGTCTTAGAACTAACTTCAATCAGCACGTTACTACCTCGGGCAGACTGTCATCAAGTGGTAAACTTAATGCTCAGCAACTGCCTAGAGATAACCCACTTATTAAGGGGTGTATTCAAGCTGCTAATGGTAATAAAGTTGTATCAATGGACTTGAAAACTGCGGAAATGTATTATGCCGCAATCTTGTCTGGTGATAGAAACCTTATTCAGAAGTTCATTGATGGGGAAAACTTGCACAGTTCGGTAGCTAAAGATGTATTTAGTTTGCCATGTCCTACAGAAGAAGTTGAAATTCACTACAGTAGGGAACGTACCGCTACTAAGGCGATCAACTTCGGTATTATCTATGGGGCCGGAGGCTGGACTATCAGTAACAGTATTTACAAAGATACTGGAATTGTTATCTCCCCTCAGGAATGTGATGAGTACATTAAAGATTACTTTAAGGCTTTCCCACAATTGAAACAGTGGTTGAAAGATACTCAGAACTTCATTGCTGTGAATGGATTTATATACTCGCACTTTGGTAGAAAACGTAGACTTACAGATGTACAATCGGATAATAAAGCCCACAAGGCACATGCTATTCGATCAGGACTGAACTTCGTAATTCAGTCTGTCGCCTCAGACATTAACGTTTTAGGTGGTGTAGAAATGAACCAGTGGATTAATGCTAATAAATTCCCCGCTAAAATCTTTGCTCTTGTGCATGACTCAGTTCTAGCAGAAGTTAGAGAGGATTGTGTTGAGGAATATAGTGTTAAACTGAAAGAGTTTATTCAAAGAGACAGGGGTATTAGTATCCCAGGATGCCCAGTAGGATGTGATTTTGAAGTCGGACAAGACTATTCATTCGGAAAATTTGAGAAAGCATATCCGGAAATTGCTTAAGATTGATTATCCCATCTTCTCTGTTACTGCTGATGTAATATTGAGAAAAGATGGGGTGGTCTTTGGCGATGGAAAGGTTATTGATGACACAAACATTAGCTCCAATTTATTAGGTGTTAGAAGGCTTAAAACTCATCTAACACCTAAGTACATATTAAACAGACCTGTATTTGATATAAGTGAAATGATATCTAGGGGTAGTCAGCGGTATATAGACTCCTCAGGCAAGCTGTTTAATTATGAAAAGAAATTTTGGATTAACATCCGTTACCACAAGATAAAGAGATTGTTACATAAGACTAATTTTTCAGTAGTAACTTTTCAAGACCTGAACTATAGGCTTACAATAACTAGACCGCCTCCAGGTGGTTATCAGTGGGTAGGTATAATGTATTTGGGTGAAGAGCCTTGGGAATTGTATGATTACTCCCAAGAAAAACATAAGGCTAAAAGGAAGATGATTTAATGAAGAAAGCGGTTTTAAGTAATAGAATCTTTATGAATGCTACAGATGCGTTACATAAGCAGATAGATGCGGAATTAACCTACACCATTCCTCCAAGAATGCCAATGGATCCCCCTATTAAGCATAAGACGTGTCGTAAAGTAAGTAAGGATATTCTGTCCTTGCCTTATGGTAGACAAGACCTTATCCCAGAAGATTACGAAATAGTGGACAAGAGGGTAGCACACCCAATTGACTTCCCAGAGCTAAAGATAACTTTGTTTCCATCACAACAAGAGATACATGATCAAGTTGAGGACAGCTGCATTGTTAATGCACTTCCTGGATGGGGAAAGACCTTCACAGCTCTAGCTATAGCTAAGAAACTGGGACAGCGAACTTTAGTAGTAGTCCATAATACCTCGCTAAGATCGCAATGGATTAAGAACGTGAAGGAAGTATTCGGTTTTGAACCTGATGTAATCGGCAGCGGGGCCTACGGTATCTCCACACCAGTTGTGGTAGGTAACGTACAATCTTTATATAACGTACAGGATAAGATAGCTAAAGAGTTTGGCACAATCATTATGGATGAGATGCACCATGCTCCAGCTAATACCTTTGATCGGTTGCTTGATACTAGCCACGCTAGATTTAAGATAGGATTATCGGGAACTTTGAAGAGAAAGGATGGTAGGCATGTATACTTTACAGACTACTTCTCTAAGACAATATACTCACCTAAGGGGGAGCGCACACTGTCACCTACTATTGATATTCATAATAGTAAATTCAAGTTTCCAACAAGCAGGGAGCCGTGGGCTAAGCGTGTGAATGCTTTGCTATATGACCCTGAGTACCAATCTTATGTAGCTTATATGGCTAGCATCTATGCAGCTCAAGGGCATAAAGTCTTATTAGTAGCTGACCGCACCGAATTCCTTGAAAACGTTGCAGAATTAATTGGCCCACAGGCTCTATGTATAACGGGAAAGACTCCGATAGCAGACAGACCTGACTTGGAACAATTATTATATAAAGACAAGAACGTACTGTGTGGTACCATGTCTATATACAAAGAGGGCATATCTATTAACTGTTTGAGTTGCTTAATATCAGGAACTCCTATTAACAACGACCCATTGTTAGAGCAGCTAATAGGTAGAATCATTCGTATGGAGGGTGGGAAGCTTAATTCCGTTGTGGCCGATATTCAGCTACAGGGTAAGACAGCTAAGACCCAAGCCTCAAATAGATTTGGTTTCTACACAAAACAAGGGTACAAGATTCAATACCAGTAAAAAATATTTCTTGACAAACGTGGTATTCTTATGTATAATATATGATACGATTCAATTGGAAGAAGATAGAATATTCAGCCAAGCACGATATCCGCAAGATTAACAGGATATTTTATTGGTTGACGTATGGAACGATACCCGAAGTGAAACACTCATGGGTGTATGGCATATCCGAAAAAGACTATGCTGGGATGAGCTTCTTAGTACATCCAGACCGTCTTTTTCAGAGCAGGCAACAGTATTACTCAGACCAACAAATCGTTGAGTACCTATATATTGCTAGTTTAAGGAACTTCGCACACTATAGCATAACAGGAGACACCTCCTTGGCTGTAGAGCATTGCCCCTTACCCATAGGAAGAATATATGTTAACTCACTATTTGATATAACTAACGACAAAATAAAGCTAAAATTGGAGAACTAACAGAATGGCTATTAAATTTAACAAATCTAAAGGTACGGCGTCTAAAGATCGCCTAGATCAATACAAATATGTAGAGGGAACAAACTCTATTCGTCTAGTAGGCGACTTGTTAGCTCGGTATGTATACTGGGTTAAAGGTGAAAACCAAAAAGATATTCCTTTAGAATGTCTCTCTTTTGACAGAGAAACAGAAACCTTTAACAACAAAGAAGTTGACCACGTTAAAGAGTTTTTCCCTAACGATCAATGTAGCTGGGCGTATGCCATTCAAGGTCTACATGATGGGAAACTTAAGATGATCAACCTTAAGAAGAAACTGCTACAACAAATTATGGTTGCAGCTGAGGATCTTGGAGATCCTACTGATCCTGACACTGGTTGGGACGTAGTATTCAAGCGCGAACAAACTGGGCCTAAAGTGTTTAACGTAGAGTATACTTTGCAATCGCTAAAGTGTAAGCCTCGTGCTTTAAACGCCGAAGAAAGAGCAGTCGTAGCCGAAATGAAAGGTATTGACGACGTGCTTCCTAGACCTACCCCTGATGCACAGCTAGCTCTGTTGAACAAGATTCACGGAATTGAAGCTGAGTCACCAGAAGGTGTTGATGATGAGGTTAAAGCCGAACTGGAAACAGACGGTACCTTTAAGTCAGCAGAAGCTGAGACAGCTGAAGAAGAAAAAGGTTTTAGCTAAATGAAAGTATTGTTTACAGCCGACTGGCACATAAACCTTCGTAAGAAGAATGTGCCTAATGAATGGTCTGTCGCAAGATACCATTCATTCTTTGAGCAAGTTCACGCCTTAGAAGAAACTGTAGACTTACATATTATTGGTGGAGACATCTTTGATAAAATGCCTAGTTTGGAAGAGCTAGGCATTTATTTTGACTATTTGAAAGGCATTAAATCAGACGTTATCATCTACGATGGAAACCATGAAGCCACTAAGAAGGGAGTCACCTTTCTTAGCATTCTAGAGACAGTCTCTCAAAGGATTGACCCTAGAATTCAAATAATCACAGAATCTACAGCGGGGCCTGAGTTTAATATACTCCCTTACAGGGAACTACATACTGGACTTAAGAAACTTGATAGAAATCTTCCACTATTTACACATGTGCGAGGTGAGATTCCTCCACACGTTAAGCCAGAGATGGACTTATCCTTACTTAAAGACTTCCCCATAGTTTATGCGGGAGATTTACACTCTCATTCAAATACACAGTTAAATATTGTATACCCAGGTAGTCCTATGACTATTGATTTCCACAGGAATCATGTAAAGACTGGGTACTTACTTATTGATGGTGAAGAATGGGAATGGGGTGAATTTACATTGCCTCAGCTTATACGCAAGACAGTTACATCAGAGGACGAAATGGTATCTACAGGCTACGACCACACCATTTATGAGTTCGAGGGTGATCTTACTGAATTGGCAAAAGTTAAAAACTCTGCTTTATTGGACAAGAAAGTAGTAAAACGAGCGTCAGAAGCAGCTCTTGTATTAGACCCCGCTATGGGAATACAGCAGGAGCTAGTGGAGTATCTCAGTTGGGTACTTGAATTGGATGAAGATAAAGTAGATAATTTGATAAAGGTATACAATGATTACACTTAAAAAGATGACATGGGACAACTGCTTCAGTTATGGGACAGATAATGTTCTTGACTTTACAGCTTCTAATGTTACTCAACTTGTTGGGAAAAATGGTATGGGTAAATCATCCATACCATTAATCATTGAAGAAGTGTTGTACAATAAAAACTCTAAAAACGTTAAGAAAACAGATATAGCTAATAGACAATTGGATGGGACGTACACGATTAAGTTGGAATTCTCTGTAAATAGTGACGATTATGTTATCACTGTTAAGAGAGGGAAGAATATCAAAGTCAGCTTTAAGACAGCAGACGGAGAGGACTTGACAAGCCATACGGCTACTAATACTTATAAGAGTATAGAAGCAATCATTGGTTTGGACTTCAAAACTTTCTCTCAATTAGTGTATCAAAGCACTACGTCTAGTCTACAGTTTCTAAGCGCAACGGATACTACAAGGAAGAAATTCCTTATAGACCTGTTTAACTTAGAGGCATATACTGAAAATTTTGAGGTTTTTAAAGAAGAAGCTAAATTAGTATCTAAGCAGGTGGCTACTATGGAAGGTGAAATTTCTTCCGTCGAAGGTTGGTTATTAAAAAATAACTCGACCGATACTACACCACTGACCATACTAGATGAGCCAATTTATTCGGATGTTGATGAGGTAGCTTTGCGTTCTCTTATGGTAGAAATTGCAAATATCTCGGAAAATAACAAAAGAATTTCTAAGAATAATAAATATAAAGAACTGATGCAAGCCATAGATATTAATAAGTCTAGAAATCAACCTCTGATTCTTACTAATACTAGGGAGATAGCTGCCAAGATAGCTGATGCTAGAGCGGAGTTAAAAATTGCAGACAGGTCAGTTCTAGCTAATAAGAATAAACCTGATTCTTGTAGTTCATGTGGCCAGCCTATTGATAATTCTTTATCAAAAAAGGTATTAGAGACAGCTAGAGATCAGAAGTCTGCTTGTGAAGCAACTATTAAACAGCTAATTCCTGAGTTAGAAGAAATAAATCGGGATAACATTAGAAAGAGTAGCGTAGTTAAGAGCATTGAAACATGGGAAGAACTATACGCTTTACATGATACTGATTTGCAGACGGAATTGCTAGATGAGAAGTCTTTAAAAGCTACAGCAAATGAGTTAGAAAAGTCTATTAAAGCTAATAAGCGAGAGATTGATAGAATACGTCAAGATAACCTGACACGGGCCGCTCATAATTCTAAGATAGAACTTATCTTAGAACAGAAGGCTGATCACGAAGATGATTTAAAATCGAAGAAAGGTAATCTTAACGCTCTAGTATCTCACTTAGCTGAGTTGGAAACGTTGAAGAAAGCATTTTCTACCAATGGTCTAGTTGCTTACAAGATTGAAAACCTTGTTAAAGAGCTTGAAGACCTGACTAATCAGTATCTTGCTGATTTATCAGATGGTAGATTCATGATTGAATTCGCTATATCTAAAGATAAGTTGAACGTGTTGATCTCGGATGATTCCAACATAGTAGACATTTCCGCACTTTCGAGTGGGGAACTAGCCAGGGTGAACACCGCGACATTGATTGCTATTCGGAAGCTAATGAGTAGTATTTCTAAGTCTAAAATCAACGTACTTTTTCTTGATGAAGTTATTAGTACATTAGATGAAGAAGGTAAAGAGAAGCTGGTAGAAGTATTAATCAAAGAGACAGACCTGAATACTTTTGTAGTATCGCATGGCTGGACTCACCCTCTGCTTGACAAAGTAGAAGTAATTAAAGAAAATAACATAAGCAGATTGGATTAGAACTCTGGGAGTTCAAGGGAAACATAAGATGATATATGGTAGATCAAAGAGCGAAAGGGGCAAGAGGCGAATATAAAGTTCGTGACTTGCTGAGAGATAAGACAGGACTCAAG
>Ga0222673_1000587_pt1 | contig 15504 bp, 21 predicted proteins | sample AntAcemetagen801_FD_179845 | JGI IMG/M metagenome (GOLD analysis project Ga0222673, IMG submission 179845) | Saline water microbial communities from Ace Lake, Antarctica - #801 | ecosystem: Environmental > Aquatic > Non-marine Saline and Alkaline > Saline | place: Antarctica: Ace Lake...
GAGGACTTTCTAGAAGAACTTGAGGACTGACACACTAAAACAAAGCATTTAATTAAACTATGAAAGAACAATGCAAGAAGTAATACATAAATTAGGAGTATTCTTAATGATATGTAATAGTGCTATATTATTGTTAATTTTTTACATAATATTATTTACTTATTTATTGGAGATGATATGAAAGAAATAAATATAAGTCCAGAACTGGTAGGTAGAGAAAGAGAAAAGCTAGAAGAAAATAATCCAGATGTTACTGATACAGAGATAATTCAATTACTTATACAAAGCTTTGGTGTAAATGGTAGTAGAGTAGTTGCCAATTATCTTAACTGGTACGCAAGGCAATTAACTAATGATGAAAGAAAACCTAGGTCATAAAGAAACACAAGATATAGTGTCTTACTGGCTAGTTAAGACTGGTATTTTTACCGACCAGACTATTTTTGAAACATACGCTAAACTAGAAGAAGAAACAGAAGAAGTTTACGAAGAATTAGTAGAGCCTGTTGATAAAGAGAAACTGGCACTAGAGATAGCAGACGTTATTTTTACCTGTTACATATTAGCAATACAGTCAGGAATAGATGTTAATGAGGCAATGCTTAAACAACTAGATAAACAATTCACACGCTACAATCCATATAAGGCAGAAAAGCTAGTAAATGAGGGAATGAAAAGCAAAGAAGCTCTAGCTGAATTAAAGAAAAATAGCGATGTGCTATAGTGAATATGTATAGCTTGGATCTTCATTCTATGATGGTAATACCTATGGGTCGATCTAAGCTATACGCCCCATTATGTTTAAGCCACAACCAAAACCCTCTAAAAAGAAAAAGAAATTACTACCCCTACCTAAGCTAAAGAAGAAAACTCAAACTATTTTCAATAAATGGATCAGAGAGAGAGATGCCGATTTAACTTGTATATCTTGTACTGGTCAAATAAGACAAGCTGGTCACTTCATAGCTCAAGGTTCAAGCTCGTTTTTAAGATTTAATGAAGATAATGTAAATGGCCAATGCTCAAGTTGTAATAAGTGGAAGTCAGGTAACCTCATAGAATACAGAATAGCTTTGGTTAGTAAAATAGGAGAGAAACGAGTTCAGTGGCTAGAAGATCATAGACAAGACCCTAAAACCTGGAAACGATGGGAATTAGAAGCTTTAATCGAAAGGTATAAATGAAACATGTAATAAGTATTATATTCCTGATAGCGTTTTTATTAGCATTATTTATGCAGACATTCGCAAGTATTATGTGTTTTATGAGGTAAATATGAACAGTAAAGTAAGTAAACTAATAAGAGCAGTCTATCCCCCTCAAATGGTAAGTAGAGTGAAGTCGATTTTTCAAGACTTATCACTAGAGGAAAGAATAAGAGCCATAGAAGAAATGAAGAAAGATAAAAGAATACTCAAGAACAGTTTTAAAAAGATATTAGATAGAGATTTAATTAAAGAAGGTGAAACCCCATTTTAGATATTAAGTATTAAAGTGTTATTCCGACACTTGTAATTTCCTTTGTCTCATTGTCTGGTAGCCATTATTCTTTAAGTTCAAGAATTTAAGGGTTTAGATTGTGTATCTACCCTGAATGGATATGCTAATTGTACAATTTACGGATTATTATTCCGACAACCTTTGTTTTAAACCTCAAGGTGCTTGGCTAAGTTATATTCCCAAGTTTGCATTTAATCGCTCAAACTTCACTATATAACAAGTGTTTGTCTCACGCTAGTTATTAACTAGGTGAGAATCATGATGGAGGAATTAGGGTCTGAGCTAAATCCATTCACCGAATCTGCTTACATGATCCTCACTTAATCAACAACTTTTAATGTTCTTATTCCCTAAGTGGGAACTACCAAGTATGCCTGCCCGACAACCTGATAGCCCTCACTTAACCAATAATTTAATGTTCTAACTCATTACCTTGAGCAATATGATTTATTATTCCTTGATAATGAGTTCTTGAGTGTTTTCTACCTTGTGATTTTTTTATTCTTCTATTTGTATATTCTCCATTATATTTAATTCTTCCAGCTCTTGGTTTGTCTAACTTCTCAATACAAAATTTAACGACCTCTTTTGGGTCGGTTACATTATTATGTTCGTTTAAGTGTTTTATTGTAAGTTTTTGTTTAAGATTAAGCATTAAAAAATCCCTTTGGGTGGTACTTGCTTGCTAACTCACAAGCACCTTCCAAAAGGATCTAGTTAGCAATGTTTACCCGATAGTTTTCCTATCTATTAATAATAATGTAACATAGTATTTAGAGTTTGTGCAAGTAGATCTTTTAATGCTAGGCTTAGAAGCCCCCAGATTTTACGTTTCCCGCATATTCCCTCGTCTGGGGGTATCAAAAAAGCCCACTTGGTCTAGTGAGCTGTTCAGAGTGTTGTGAATATAAACCAATTTTGCTTATAAGTCAAGCTATCTTCTTCTTTTACGTTTCTTCTTGTAACCCTTTGGTCTATTAGTTCTTACAAAATCTTCATCTGCAAAACCTAATAAAGTTATTGCCATAGTTATATAATCTGATTCTTCCCAAACTTCGTGTATCTCTTTGTGAGTTGTGAATTGTTCAAGAGCAATAGCATTATCCTCAGAAGTTATGATTCTTTTATCTAAGTGGTACTTCCTTGCTACTGAACGAGGTACTATATGATGAACGTCTTTCTTGCCTCTAATGCCAATCTCATTTGCTCTCTTATGGGCGTTCTTCTTAACTTCGTCAGAGAATCCGTACTCTTTTTTAGTCACTTACTTAACTTTGATATTATTCTTAATTATGTTGGTTACGAAACCACCAATAGCTGTTATCACAACTAATTCTAATTGTGAGAAGTCATAGCTAGGGAATATAACCTTAGATAAAAATAAAATTGAAGTAGCTAAAGCGATTGCTCCGATACTTATTATCATTGATTTTGAGTTAGAACTTAATGTGTTCCACTCTTTTGTAAACTTTGCTCTCATGTTTTCCTTTAAACTATTATTATACAAAATACTACTACTATTAGAAATATTCCTGAAAGGAGTTTGTTTCTAATTTGAATAAATCTTTTTGGCGTATTATCTTTCAGCTAACTTATACTTTGCTGTAGTTTCCAACTTTCAATCCATTGGAATCAGCTCTTAATCCGTCTATTTTCCATTTTATATCTTTTCCTTCATCACTTTTTGTGTACTCAGTTTCTTTGATTTCTACCGATGGATTAACTATTCCATTTTCTAAGTCAAATTGGCACATTTCTAAGTCCTCTGCTAGCTTCTCATTTTCAAAATTAAGTTCTCTGACATCATCTTCTAAAGATTTCTTGTCCATTTCTAATCTAGTGACTTCATCTTCAAGACTTTTAATTGTTTCTTCATAATTCACTGGTGGCTCTGGGATTGGTTCTGGCTTTAAAGCATTTACAATTCCATCAACAATTCCTTTTACAACTTTATCTTGCTGAAACCAAAGTGTTTGATGATCTTCTGGTGTTCTAAATCCAACTCCAGCTTCTAGAATAACGCAAGGTGTTTTTGCACTGAGCTTGCTCCACATGTAATAAAACTTAGTGTTCTTGTTGCTTCTATTCATTCTTTCAGGGATGCCTGTGATACTAAAATAGGTCTTTCTCATCTCACTAGCAATTCTATTACTCTCAATTGTTGCTCCGTCAGTAGAAGCTTCTGGGGTATCAATGAAACCACCTCGATCGTTGTACATATCAGCGTCATAATGAACTGCTAAAAATAAATCCCAGTCTCCTGAGATTTCAGCATCACTTGGATCAGCCATTACTTCCTTAACATAGAACTCGTGATCTCTTAAAGCCTCTGCTATTTTAGGGACAATTTCTGTTGTCCATTTCTGTTCTGATGGTGCTCCTGTGCTACCACTAGTTCTTGCTCCATGTCCAGATTGAATTAAAATTTTCATATTTTACCTTTGCAATAATAATTTCACGTCAGTTTTTATCTCAGTAACAGTTTGAATTAAATTAGCTTGATTAACTTGTAACTCTATAATAGATTGTTGATTATCAATAATAACAATTTGTGCTTCTTCAATACTTTTTATATTATTGCTGTTAGCTCTTACATCTTTAATGACACCTGAATATAAAATAGATAAACCTACTAAGGCTAATAATAAGCTCCAAGCGTTTTTCTCTACAAAGTTGTTTAACCAGTCTTTTGTCATTATTCTTTCTTATCTTTTTTAGGTTCTTCTTCTTTCATCTTCTTGCCAATTTCTTCATTGAGTGCCTGCAAATTCATCTCTGCTTGTTGCTTCATTGCCATTATCCAAGCTCCACAATAACTGCACCAGTAGCTGGATTAACTGCTATTTCAACAGGAGTAGCAAGATCTATCATCGAGATTGCTATTATTGTTCTTATATAGTTATCATCAAAACTAGCTTCTGCCATTTTCTATTTCCCATAGTTATTCATACCGCCATAGTTGCCCATTCCTCCTGCATAGTTTCCTTGCATTTGGTTTACTGGCATTGGTTGTGAAAATCCTGGGGACATAGAGAATGGACTACCACCTCCCATTGGAGCACCTTGAGGTGCTTGTGGAGCAGGGGCAACAGATGATTGAGCTGGTTCTGGCTGTGGTTGAGTTGCCATTTTCATTTTCTCTTTATCTAGCTTATCTTCACTTTTTAAGGCTTCTACTAATGCCAAAGTTATTAGATCTTTTCTATTTTGGGGTTCAAATTTTGATAATTTAGGTGGCTCACCTGCTGGTGCAGAAGCTTTATTAAGTGAACTTGGATTAGCTGGTTGAGGCACTTGATTAGCCATTCTAGCTTGATTAGATACTTGACCTAATGCTGGTTGTGGACCTTGTCTTCTTTGTATTGCCTGCATAACTGCTGGACTTGATGTTGCTGGGTTTGGCATATATTCCTTCTTGAGTAAAAAAAACCACCCATTTGGGTGGATATATTTGATCCTGATTTATTATAGCATAAATTAAGCCATATGTTTGCATTATAAATATATCATGATATAATGAAGCCATGAAAAAAACCAAAAAGTTCCAATTTACGTTAGACAATCAACTTTATGAGTGGATTAGAAGTCAGGCGTTTAAATACAATAAAACAATGGGAGAGTTTGTAAGAACTGTTCTATTAGTAGAAAAACAAATAGAGGATAATAATGAATAAAGACTCAGTATTAGTAAAGCTAGATACTGCTAGATTTGCACTGTCAGAAGCTAAGACAATCCAAGAAACTAAGCAAATATTAGACGTAGCTACAGCATCAGAAATACTTGCCAAACGCCAACAGTTGGGTGATGAAGCTATAAAATATGCCACCTCAATTAAAGTTGAAGCATTAGCACAACTAGGAAGAATGCTAAAAGAAACTCCTAGGGCAACTGGTGGGCAACCCTATCAAAATCCTACTGGTAACAAACAAGAACCAGTAGAAACGCCAACTCTTGCAGATATGGGACTTGATAAGCGAACCTCTAAACTAGCACAAGATATATCTAATTTACCAGAGAAACAAATTGAAGCTGTTAAAGATGGAGTTATCTCTTTAAGTCGTGCCGTTTCAAATAACCACGTTTCTGATGGTAGTTTTGACTGGTACACCCCTGTTGAAGTAATAGAATCAGCTAGAGAAGTAATGTGGAATATTGATACTGATCCAGCAAGTAGTGATATTGCACAAAAGAAGATTCAAGCAGATAAATACTTTACCAGAGAAACAAACGGATTAGATAAGAATTGGACAGGAAACGTGTGGCTTAACCCTCCTTATTCAATGCCTGAAATAAAGTTATTTATAGATAAGCTATTATCTGAATACGAATCTGGAAACATAAGCCAAGCAATTGTGCTAACAAATAACTCTACAGATACACAATGGTTTCACTCTCTATCTAAGTTTCCGTTCTGTCTAACTAAAGGTAGGTTGTCATTTTGGAACTCTAAGGGAGAAACATTGGCTGCAAGACAGGGACAAGTTTTATTCTATCTAGGAAATAACACGAATAAGTTTATAGAAAACTTTAAACAATATGGCGCTATAGTAAGAAGAATAGATGACAATTAACAATCCAGAAGTATACATGAATAATATTTGGGACTGGGCTATTTTAGATGGTTGTTTCGGCGATACTAGAATTAAACCCACTGACATAGAAGGATTTGTTGAAAGAAACGGTCAATTCTTAGTGATAGAATGTAAATCACCAGGAGTTCAAGTTCCTATTGGTCAACAAATAACATTCTATAACCTAATAAAAACAGGAGTATTCACAGTTCTTATAGTTTGGGGAAAAGCTAACGAACCAGAGGAATTACAGTTTTGGAGTAAAAGAAAAATGAAAGCAGACTTAAATAAATTTAGAGAAATGGTAGGAAGATGGTTTGAGTTTGCTAATAATAAAAGGAGATAATATGTTTAAAATAATTTTGTTTTTAATTTTTTGGATTCCATTTGTGCTTTGGTATGATAGGCACTTCGATTAAAAAATTATTTATAAAGAAAGCCAGGTGGATAACCACCGCCTTGATCTTCTTGTAAACTCATTCCTGGCTCATCATCTGGTATTAAAGTTTCTTTTCCAAGATTTTTTACTAATGTCTGTTCAAGACTCATAGGTAATCCAAGTTGTTGAACAGCTAACATTAAACCTCTAAGAGCATTCTTGTTTTCTGATTCAACAGCATATTTACCTAACTTACTAACAATTTTTAATTGTGCTTCTGGATTCTTAGAGAAGTTCCTTAAAAGTTTCAAGAATGTTGCTGTTCCTACTCCTACACCAACATTTCCAGTTGCTACTCCTCCAGTTAATCCAGCTATTAAATCCATAGCGTCTATTCCCTGCTTAACAACTGTCTCATCAACACTTCCAGCACTATCTATGAATAAATCATATAGCCTATATTTCATGTTGCTATCTCTAATTCCTTCTCCACCATATTTTTCAATCTTACCCATGAGAAGATCTCTGCCTCTTGCAGCAACGTCCTTAGATGATCCCTGTAGAATCTGACCTTTATATGCTTTATTCAGACTTAACTTCAATTCTTGTATCTTATTTAAAGATATATAGCCACCATTATTGGCTGCTTCAGCTTTAAGAATAGCTAATTTTTCTTCTAATTCTTTTATTCCCTCTTTTGTTGCCTGTGGGAAGTCACTTATCATTTTTCCAGTTTTAGGATCTATCATGTTTTGTCTAAATCCGTCTATAAGATTCTCTAAATCTGGAACAATCTTTTTAGATGAGACTGCTCTGCTTCCTAATTTTTCTGTTATTTCTTTAGATGCTGAACTTTGTAAATCTCCAAAGTAATCAAATGCACTCTCTGATTCCAATAGTCCTCTTAAATCTCCATCTAAGTTTTGTAGTAAAGCCTGATGTGGTTGTATATCATATACATCTCTAAATCCTTTAGCTGCTGGCTTTGATATTTTGTAAGCTTTTCTAAGTAGATCTTCTTCACTAGCAAATCCTGGTAAACTTTTACCACCTGCTTCCAATGCTTCTTTTGAAATGCCTTCTGTTACTTCTCCGACTGCTTTTCTAGCTCCAGCTTCGGCTACTTCCATTCCTGGTTTCTTTAATATAACCCCTAGTCCTTTACCTGCAATCTTACCAACTCCAAGAGTTAATCCTCCAAACAAGGCATCAACTAGTCCCTCTGTTAATACTGCTGTAGCGTGTTGTGTTAAGTTAGATTCTTCTGGATTAAGCAGTTCTTTCAAACCTCTCTCTATAGCTTTTCCACCACCTGCTCCAAGTGCACCGCCTGGTATTCCACCCATTAGTCCTCCAACTATACTACCTCCGATAGATAAATAGTCGTTTTCAGCTAAAAACCTAACAACAGAGTTATCAACTCTAAATCCAAACTCTTTGTCTATCTTAAAAATAGGATCATCGTGAACTGTTCCAAAAATACTAAGCTTACCAGTGTTTGGATCTTTTACTAAATCTCCAACAGACGCTATCTCATTACTTGTATTCTTAACCATTGGTTCTTCTAACATTCCTGGACTAGATGTTTGATCTACTTCTAATCCCAAACCAACTGGTTGGTTGGGAAACCCACTTGTATCATATCCAGATCCAGATAAACCAACTTGTGAACTCTTTAGTTTCTGTTCTAATAATTTATATACGTTTTCTATTTTTCTCTGAGCAACCGCTGGAGTATCATTTAGCTTTGGAAGAATCTTTTTATATTTTTCTTCATCTTCTTTTCTAAGTACACCTCCCTCTAATGATCTACCAATAAGCTGTCTTGCAGCATCTATCTCTCCTTGAAGATCTTGAGCTTCTGTAGCATAAGGATTTAACTTATTAAGGCTTCCTTTTATTGGTCCTAATAATCCCTTACGACTCTCTATTGATGTTGACAAATTTCTAAGAGTTTCTTTAGAAGCCATAATATCTGTTAATCCCAAAACTGGTGTTGTTCCAAGTTGTTCACCACCAGCATCTTCAACACCAGCTACTTTTCCACTTGAGTCATATCCTCTTTTTTGAATGAATTGTTGTTGAGTCGCTTTTTGTATAGATGATTCTACTAAAGAAGGAGACATCCCTTTAGCTAAGGCTTTCTGTCTAACCTCATCTGCTTGTAGTGGATCAGTTAAATCGTATGGCATTTAAAATATATCCTTTAGTTTTTGTTGATTTATATAATAATTTAATTCATTAGGATTTTTCTTTTCCTGAACTGTATCACCTAGTTCTATCATTGATGCTGGGACATCTTGTATGTTCGTTTTATTAACAGGATCATATCTACTAGAACTAGGACTATCTATTTCTCCTAGTTGTTCGTCAACAGTCTTGACTTTATCTACAGCACTCATTATATCTCCTCCTGGAGTTAAACCGAGTCCCTGTGTATCACTTACTCCATCACCTAATCCACCACTTGATCCACTATTTATAATATCCTCAAGAACATTATCTGCTGATGGAATATCAATTGGCTTTGTGTCTCCTGTAGACCCATTTATTAAATAAGATCCATCATCAGATAGTTCCCAATTGTCTTGCTCTCTCTCAAACATCTTATACATAAAAGAGATAGTGTTCATCATAGCAGTATTGGATACACCTCCCTCTTTAGCCTTAGCATAGTATTTTCTAGCCTGCTCATTAAATTCTCCAACTGTTTTTGCTGTGCTTTTCATTAGTTTCCTCCAAATATATATTGTGCATAAGGCGATTTTCTTACATTAGATATTCTGCCATTACTATTATAGTATTCTATATCAACGTGTTGTCCTGTTCTTCCAGCGGTATTACCTGTAGCACCAGTTCTTCCAACTACATCTCCTCCGCTTACTTTTTGACCTCTCTTAACTCCAACACCTCCTGGTGTTAAGTGTGAGAATCTCAATTTCTCTCCAGTAGCTGTGTTTTGTAAAAGAACAGAATTACCATATCCTCTGTTAGATCCACCTTGCCTATTGTTAGGACCTTCGGCTGTAGCACCACTAAAAACATCAACAGCAATCCAATTGCCATTAGGTACTGATACCTTAGTTCCTCTTGGTACTGCTATGTCTGTTCCATAGTTAACTCCTCCAGAGTATTTCTCTACTGATGATCTATTGCCAAATTCTTGAGTAACAGATCCTTTGTTACTTAAAAACTCGCCAGATGTTCCCATGTTTACTACGTTCCCATCTTGTGTTCCTGGAGTTCCTGAAATAGTAGCTCTAGCTGATTGAGGGGCTATTCCTTGAGAAGATCTCATTGGAGAATTTGTTTGATTACTATCTGTTCTTAAAAACTGATCTAGTCTTGATGATTTATAATTAGGTGTATCGCTAACGACTACGTTTGGATTACTAGATATAGATGGGGAGTTAATTGTATTCCCTTGAGGTTGAGGCTGTCCTCCTGCTATTTTCCACTGTTCCATTAAAAATGGATCTACATAATTAGACATTGGTTGATTCCCAGAAGCTAAAATCAAGCTCGTTTTCTTTTTCTAATAACTCTACGTCATTCTTAAACTTAGCTTCAATTTGTGCTAGAGCATTTGCTCTATCTGCTTCTGCGTTCGACCACTGTAATCCTGCATTTCTATTACTGACTAATCTATCTAATTCTAGTTGTGATGCAAATGTCCAACCAGAGAACTCTCTTGCTTGTTTAACATTTATATCTTGGTATTCCTGTAACCAGGGAGTCATCTGTTGTTGTTGTCTAGCCATTTCAAGTTGTGCTGCATCATTAAGATTTCCCTCAATTTCTGCTAATCTTCTACCTTGAGATTCTCCAATTTCCCCAATTGATTGATATTGTTCCATTAGGGGTGCTATTTCAGATTGAACGACTTTATCTTTTTGGGCTTGAGTCATTATTGTTTGAAAGCCCCTTGATTCAACATTCCCAGCAGTACCTCTCATTGAAGCCATAAGATCATCACCAGCTTCTTTGTTTCTCATGTAACCCTCTTTTAGATCTTCATATCCATATTTATTTGAATATTTATCTCTAGTTTCTTGAGGTGTTTCTAATCCTCCAAGCCAATCACCAAACCTCTGTCTAAAACCAGCAGATTCAGCACTTTGCTGTCCAAAGTTAAAAGGCTGTAAAGATGATGCTACATTCCAGTTATCTGGAGAATATGTTGGATTTCCACCATTAACAGCAGTCACATTTGACTGAGGTGCTGGTTGTAAGGCTGATTGAGGTTGTGTGTATGGTTCTATCATAATAAAAAAAACCACCCAAATGGGCGGATGTACTTAATCCTTATTTGTAAATTATATCACACTTATTAACTCAACGTAACAGATAACCATTCAGTCCCTGTCCACATACTCAAGTCTCCTGTGTCTGTTGCAAAATAAGCTTTAACGTCACTAGATCCATCTGGTATATCTGCTGCTAAACCAAACTTAACAACTTTGAATGGAGATCGAACGTGTCTCTGTTCAATTGTTCCTGGTAAAATATCACTAGAATGTAGCGTTCTCATACTAACTACAGGTTGAGACTCTAGTTTTCCTTTAAGTAAATTAGCTTCTTCTACCACTTTGTTGCTCCTTGTCAACTTCTAGTGTTAAACCTAAAAGTGTAGCTTGTGTTGATACTGTACTAGCCCAATCTATTGCTACCTGTACCTCTTTCATTCTTTCTTTAATAGGTAGTCTAACATCCATAGCCCCTGTTGAAGCTTCATAATCTGATGTTTTCCAAGTAGATTCTCTATCGGCTTTATACTTAACTCTTATGCTTTCCCCAGCTTCTAATGCCTCAAAATCGGCTCTTATCACAAGTCCAAGATCGTCGTCGCTAACAGATGATAAATCAGTGATTAACATTTCCAATGTTGCTTCTGGATAAGAATCATTATCAACTGAAATCTTGTCTATTCCATAAGTATTACTGTTTTGCCAACCGACATATAAGTCTTGTCCTGATGGGAATACCATTGAAGTTTTAACTGTACTTATTGTTTGATCTCCAAGTGATGTTGGATAATCAAATCCTAACGACACTGGGTATTCTCTCTGGGCTGTTCCTATAGAGTATATTCCTTTGTGTATTTCCTCTGAATCTGTATTAAGATTAACTCCTAAATGGATATTAGTACGCCACATATTCATGCTCCCAGGAGCAACTTCTACATATTTATCTCGTTTTATTTTAGGTATTTTGTGATATTTTTGTGCTGCACCGCCTCCGTTATAAACTAGAATTTCTCCAGTATATCCTGCAACTATGAATAGAACGTCTTGAGTTCCAAACATTGTATTAACTCCGCCCTCTGGTACGTTAATTGAGAAGTTGTATGTATCTGATATGCCATCCCAGAAAAAGATTCTTCCATCATCATAATCTGTGATAGCGTCACCTTTCCAACAACCTATTGCTACAAATTCTCTCCAAAACGCTAGACATCTAACTCTATATCCAGATGGGAATGTAAGTTTATGAGGATCATAAGTGTCTCCTGCTTCAAACTTTGCTAAGTATCTCTCATTACCCATAACCATAAAGTCTAAATGCTGTGCAATAGGATGATATTCGTCACTTACTAAAAATTGATAATGTGAACGATATCTTACTGTTTCTAAGTCAACTGTAGTACCTGTAACCACAACTCCGTCTGCTACTGTACTTGTTAAATGAAAGTGATAAGAAGCCCCGATAATTGGTCTCCATACACTTGCAAATACAAATTCAAAGAATCCAGTGTTCAAATCTCCATTAACGACAGTTAAAGCTGCTACTTCCCTATTAAGAGAGTCGTGTACTGTTAAAGTCCAATCTCCAGTTCCTGCATCACTAATATCAATCTCTATAGATTCTTGTGGATCTTTAGCTGGTACAAATGTTTGTCTGTGTGTAGCACCCTCATCAATTGCGACTGCTAGGGTATAAGTTTGTCCTGTTTGTTCGTTTCTTTGATCTTCGTCATTCCTAGTAGTTAAACCGCTAAATGGTACATCATCTGAATAAGTAGGTGTATTGTAAGCTGTTAAGTCGTTATATCCACTTGTTTGTGAGTCTGTAACATCGCTAGTAAATTCATAGTAAGCAATTAAATTAGCCTCTGTACCCACCAAAACTCTATCATTCCAATTAAGTAATTCAGAGTCTGTTCTAATATCATTCCAAACTCTAGTATCATCCATTAAGCCATCATAAAAGTTTTGTGCTGTTGTATCAAAGTCACAAGCAATTCCAAATACAGATGTAGAATTATAGATAGATGTCATTGATCCTGTTTTAGTTCCTAGAGAGACGGCGTTCTTGAAAAACTCTGCTGTTGAAAGAGATGCATCCCAAGTTACAGCCCACCTTCCCCAATCTCCTAAAGAGATATTGTCTGTTATTTCTTTTGAATATGTTTCTGTTGTTGAGCCATCATCTGAAATGAGAAGTCTTAAAGCGTAACCATCTCCTGTTGCTAAAGTTGAATCCTCTGCTACATCTAAAGTAGGACTTGTTGTACCCGTATAAGATGTTGAATAATCAAGATGTATTCTTCCATTTGCTCCAGCACCACCTGCTGAACCAGAACCTATTGCTCCACCACTTCCACCACTTGCAGTAACTAATGATGTTCCAAGAGTTGCTGTTTCACACTTGAGTAATATAGAACCACCTGCACCACCACCACCTCCAGAATTATTTGGATTATCAAAGTCAGCTCCACCTAATCCTCCGTTTGCTGATATACCTAATCCTCCAGCAGTTATAGTTGTTTGAAAGATAGATACAATTCCTCCTCCAGAACCACCTCCACCAGTTTTAGATCCACCAGACGATGCTCCACCTCCTCCGCCGCCAAAATGAAGTGTTGTTAAAGTTGCTGAATCAACTCCTACTAATCCACCTGCTCCATGAGTACCTCCACTTCCAAATCCTGCTCCACCAGCAGTAGCATGTCCTGCTCCACCGCCACCAACTCTCTCGTTAGAAGATCTAGCTCCACCTCCACCTCCAGATGTGTTAGCAGATGTTGTAACTGTAACACTAGCGTTATATCCCTCTCCTGCTTGACCTGGAACTGTTGAATCATTTATTGCTCCATAACCACCTCTAAATCCACCACCAGTTCCTCCTGCTGGAGTTGCTGGTTTTGATGTTGTGCTAGCTCCAATGCTTCCATCTACTATAATCTTTCCTGATGCACCAAAAGTTAATGTTCCACTTCCATACCAACCAATTATTCCTCCAGTTGATCCATTCCAGTCTTTTGCTGTATATGCTGCGTTAATTGTTACATCTGTATATTTCTTTAAAACTCTAACCTGAGCACCTGATGTAAAAGTGGCTGTTAAAGCGTCTGTTGTTGTAATAGTTCCTGCTGTATAGCTCTGAATAGAAGTAAATTGAACAGTACCTGCACCAGTTCCTCTTGATTGATGAATCATTATTTCTTGATCTGCTGCGAATGAAGCATTAGTTGCTGTTAAAGAATAAGAAGCTAATGTTCCAGTACAAGCAGAATCAATAGGTGCTTCTGTGGTGTTACTACTAATAGTCAACGCCCCATCGCTCCCATCTCCAAAGAAATCAGATACAGTTCCTATATCCATCTTATATGATCTCTCGTCAGAGTTTTCGTCCCATTTAGAGATAAGTGTCATCGTATCTCCTGTCGCTGGCAAGGACTCAGGTGCTATGTACGCCTCCAATGTGAGATCTAACGTTATAGAGGTAGAAGTGGTATCTGCTCTGGAAGCGTACATAGAACTCGAAGCCTCGAAGTCTATTGATTTAGTATTAGTAGGAGCACCACCTTCACTCCCAAGAAAGTCATCATAGAATGTTGATTCAGTGCAAGCATCTAGTAATCTACCAAATGTTGTATTTTGTGCGTAGTATAAAGCTCTATCGCTAGTGAAGTAAGCCATACCATTACCTTGTGAACCTGCTGCGGTGTGAACTAGAGACCATGAACCTCCTGATGTTGACTGATAGAGTTTTCCTGTGTTTCCATAAGCAAATGTGCGAGTACAAGCCCTCTCTCCCCACATTGGCAAATCAGTAACTACACTGCCAGAATCAAGTAATGATTTAGGATTAACGTCAACTTTTTTAGGGTCAGAACGATGATCTATTGCTCTGCCGAAAGCATAAGAATTTGGTTGTCCTTCTTTATTTGAAAAAGACATACCTGCTGCGAATGATGTTTGTTCACCTACGATTTTATTTGCCATATATTAGGACAGTGTTGTTGCCCACCTTTCATCTCTCCAATGATTATAGTTTGCCTTATGTAGTCTATTTATCTGTGTATTAGATCGACCAGTGTTTTTATATCTATTTATTATCCCTAATATCCCTCCCTTAATTCCACCACCTCTATTTGGATTTGCGTAGTCTCCTGTAAAAAAGTAATTCATTAAGGCTTGTGCCTGATTTGGGTCTCGTCTTAGAGTTGCATAGTAATTAGCTGCTGCTCTAAATGGTATATATTGGTGCATTTCTTCTGGTATCTCTGGGGTCTGTGCTATTAGATAACTTGCTCCAGATAGAGACACTTCTTCAAAAACAGTCTCTAATTCGATTGATGTTGTTGTAGAGAAAGAGGTTATCTTATACCACCTGCCAACAGCATTTCCACTACTATCAGCCTCGCAAAACCATCTTCCGACCATTGCTGCTGTGAAAACTGTATTTGTTCCTGTAACAGTAGCATCATTTTGTGAAACTACTACTGTACCAGCATCGTAATCTACAACACTCATTCTTTGTGGCAAGAAGTTTCCTACAATAGTTCCTGTATAAACATCTCCTGGTTGTGGGAATATCCCAAAATCATACTGTCTCATAAAGTAATATTGAGGAACATCGCTTGATGTAATATCTAGTTGTTGAAACTTATCCCATGTTGCCTGAGAGTTAATTGGTCTTAATGGATAATTAACGTCTCCAATTGCTATCGTAAGACTCTCTAATTGAATTAGTCCAGAGGGAATATGATAATAAGTTTGACTAGCAACTGTTGAGAATGTTTTAGGAAGTGGCTGAGTCTTATAATT
>Ga0222673_1000594_pt1 | contig 15433 bp, 21 predicted proteins | sample AntAcemetagen801_FD_179845 | JGI IMG/M metagenome (GOLD analysis project Ga0222673, IMG submission 179845) | Saline water microbial communities from Ace Lake, Antarctica - #801 | ecosystem: Environmental > Aquatic > Non-marine Saline and Alkaline > Saline | place: Antarctica: Ace Lake...
TCCTTGATCAAATCGTAGATGCGGAGGATCTGTCCGGTTAGCCTCGCGGAGTCTCTGTCGTGGTGGTAGTCGGCACCGTCGAAGTGTAGTTCTGGCTGCGCTGTGTTCATTGTGGTTTTTGGGTGGTAGGTTTCATTTGAGGGTTTTGTCGATAGCTAGGCCAATCGCAGAGGATCAGCCCACCAGTCTCTTGCGCCCTGGATTTGATCGACGGATTGATCTGCTTTTCGGCTTCCTCCTCGGTCATATTGGCAATTATGACGGTGACCAGCATGGAGTCGTATCGATGATCAAAAATGTTGACCAAGACTCGCGCCTCCCAGTCTGACGCGCCCTTTTCGTGAAATTCATCAATTACGAGATATGAGGTTTTCTGGAATTTTTGGAGGACATCTTGCTCGGAGTTCCCCCTTCGCCCGCTCCCCCAGGTCGCCTTGATTTCGGTGATTAAGTCGGCGCATTTGACGTATTGGCCTGCGGATTTTCCTGATTTGATCCTCCCCGCTGCCCATGCCGTCGCCATTTGCGTTTTCCCTGGCCCTCGGCTCCCAAGCAGGAGAATCATGGCGTCCCCGGATTGCACCATTGGCCACAATTCCCTCGCCTTGGCGTGAGATGGGCCTGAGAGCCCCTCTAGCTGTCTTTTGATATGTCGGGCGGGGTAGCCTGCTTTTTTGAGCTTCTCGGCCAATTCTGGCGCTTCTGTGGCGGTCAGGCGCGGATCGTCGTCGTCGACCACGGTGAAGGTTTCGAGAAACCTGGCTTCCATTTCGGTGGCTTTTGCCTGCTCTGCGGCGGTCATGGGGGTGTCTTCGAGCTTGGTGGTCATGGCATTTTGATGTGGGGGATCTTGATATTGTCCGTGTATCCGGTGTTCTCGGCGTCTCGCTCGGCCTCGGTCTTCGAGCGGTTGCCGTTCTTCTGGTTCTCCAGCCATGACCATTCAAATCCGGTCCATCCTCGGGTCTGTGCTGTCTGGAGAGCGTCGAGAGCTTTGTCAGGTTTCTCTGAAAGTTTCTTGAGGAGGAGTTCCTCCACCCTTGGGGTCATGTTTGCCTTCTTTGCCTTGCGATGGGTTTTGAATTCTCCCCATTCGGCATCAAAGCCAGCGATTTCCGAAAGCAATTTTGGAACGACTGTATTCTTTGTACCTTCTTTCCCTTCTTCTATACCTTCTTCTCTTTGTCGCTTTTGCGTCGCTTTTGCGTCGCTTTTCTGTCGCTTTTGCGTCGCTTTTCTGTCTTGGGGGTCGTTGTAAGTGTCATACTTGCAGAGAGTTATGTGTGTTGATTCGCGTCGCTTTTGCGTCGTGATCATTGACTCTTTTTCCAACACTTTTAGAAACAGGACTATTTTGGAGTTTGACCATGACCACCGGGAGGAAAGGAATCGAACGGACGCAACCAACTCTCCGCGCTTCACCTCCACGAATTGGGATCTTACGAGTTTTCGGTGGTCAGAGAACGCCGCCAACTGGATCAAGTCTATCCATGCCTCGGCTTGAGAATATACCCGCTTTTTCATCCAGAAATTACTGCTGAAAATCTTCCTTGAAAGCATTACATAACCGTCTTCCATAATCAAAAAAGGCTCACGTACCTGATTGTAGGAACGAGCCAGCAAGCGCGAAGAAACGCACAGGCACGTGAGCAGAGTGTTGATTTTGGATTCTTCGCTGTCATTGAGTTTGCTGGCTCGGGTTCTGTATTATCGAAATTGTTGAGTGCAGTCCAGCGTTTTTTTCTTGCTGTCCTGGGTCTGGCGTGAGAATTTCCTGGTAGCTAGGGTTTTGGTCATTCCCCGCCATCCTTTTGCGCTGTCATTGCGTTGTGTGCCAGCATTGCGGCCAAGATGATTTCGCGTTGTTCCGTGGTCATGGTTTCGGAATGCCAGCCGAGAAAGGCTGCGGCGCATTGATTGAGTTCAAAGGCAATTTTCCGCGCCTCGTCCCGTTCTTTGATTGCCGCGTTCTTTTCGCGTTCCCGTTCCAGAAGCGAGTCCCGAATAATTCGAGCAGCCGCAAGGTTGACATCCTCCCCATCGGCGCAATATCGGCATACTGGAGACGCCACCTTTAACCAATCGGCGGGATGTCCAGATCCCCGGCAAGGCCCGAACTCGACAAGGGCGAGAGCGTCTTTTAGTGCGGTTCCAGGCGTTGGCGTGTCGTTCATTCCGCGCTCTCCCCATTGCTCTCAATTTCCACTCTGACCGAATGCTGACCTCGCGGCCCTTTTTCCTGACGGGCAACGAACGTCCATCCATCGTCGCCATCGTCCACTCCATAGGCATCCGCGATGCCATCTATGAGGTGCTTAAAATTTCCTAGCAAATTATGCCTATCGCAGGTGCCAGCCGAGATCCTGGTCAGCGTCACGGTCACAGGATGCGCCGGGAGGGTAGGCCCAGCGTCGATAGTGTGGACCCGCGCAAGCAGTCGTTGCAACTTCGCCGCCTTCGCCGCGACCCGCCAGTGGACGCGGGAGTTCCCCGGCGTGGAGGTTTTGACGGGGATTTCGTAGGCGACCTTCATTCCACGCCCTCCCTCACAGCCGAGTTCCATGCCCGGAGCAGGTCCAGAGTCGGCACCTGCTCAAGAGTGACGGCAAGGTCTGAGACTTGGCCTTTGTTTTGCAGTGTATTCATGAGGTCGTTTGCGGTTTTGGTTCCGTGGATTTTGTGGAGGCGGACAGTTATTAGTTCTCGCTCAGACATAACTCAGCTTGCGCGGTTTCACGTTTGATTCTGGTGACAGCGGCGGAAAAGTAATCTTCGTCAATTTCGCAAGCGGTCAGGTGGGCTTTGAAGTAATGGCAAGCGATGGCGATTGACCCGCTTCCCATGTGAGTATCTAGGATTCGCATTCCTGGCTCGGCGTAGTTGGCGAGTAGCCAATCGTAGAGCTTCCGGGGCTTCTGGGTTGGGTGTATGCTGCCGCCTTCTCGCTGGATCTCATGGACGATCTGCTTTCCGCTATCGTAAATTTTCCCATTGATGTTTGTTGATGTCCAAATGAATTCTGCCTCTGCGAAATTTGGGGCGGGGTTGTTTTTGACCCAGCAAATGAAAGACTTGCTAGAGTAAAGGAACTCAAGAAAGTAATTGGCCCCGCAAACGATCTGGGTTTTGCTCACCCTAAATAACTCGTTCCAGTATTCTTGTTTTGGGGTTCCTCTATCCCACTCCTTTCCGTGTTTCTCAAATTTTCTGCGGGAATACAAACCCACCCCCTTTGACGCCCCTATCCCATAAGGCGGGTCAACGATAGCCAAATCAAAATGGTTGTCGGGATACTCGGCCATAAGTTCCATGCAGTCGCCGCGCCTCAAGTCGAGGAAGGGCGAATTTGCGGTTTCTGTTTTGGCTGGCATAAGTGGAATCGTTAGGGTTTCGCGTTCAGGCATAGTCCCATTCTAAAAAGGCAAGTCATCCCCGTCCTCGGCTGCTCCTGGCTGGACGCTGGCGTTTCCGCGAGGTTTCGCTGGGGCTTGGCTCATTGGCGTGGCTTCCGCAGCTTCATTCCGGCTCCCGAGAAATTGAAATTGCTCGCCCGTTATCTTGAGCTTGGAACGATTCTTTCCCGTTTCCTTGTCGTCCCATGTGTCCATCTGCAAACGGCCTTCGACATAGAGTTGCGCCCCTTTCTGAGCGTATTGCGCCAGCGTTTCGGCCTGCTTGCCCCAAAAGGTGATGTCGAGAAACGTTGTCTCTTCCTGCATACCGTTGTCGGTTTTGAACTTGCGATTGATTGTAAGCCCGATGTCGCAAACCGCCGTTCCTTTGGCCGTGAATTTTAGTTCCGGGTCGCGGGTGAGGTTGCCGATGCTGAATGTCTTATTGAGATTTGCCATTTGGTTTTAGTGTTGGGTTTTGGTTTTTGGTTTTTGGTTGGTTTATTTGGTTTACTTCGCCCAATTTGGGAGAGAGATTGTTTCGATGGTTTCTGGATATGCAGGCCAGGAGTTAGCGTCCTCGCATTCGGCAAGTGTTGCAAGTTGGGCCTCATTTTTCGCCCTTCCGAGGTCAAGACTCTCAGCGTCGAGAGCATAAAGCCCAACCGCAAAAGGGGCAGTCTTTTCTACGGCAATGAAGACGAAATGCTCAGCCCCGACTAGGTCGGAATAATATGCCGCTTGCTGGTCATAACCGAAGTTTGCCATCGCTTTCGGGAAAGTATTTGCGCTCGCGTCTTCCGTGGTTTTTATGTCGAGAACGACTGTCCTGCCATCAGAATCCTCGGTGACGATGTCGAGCCGACCCTTGAGAAGTCTCCCGGTGGCCTCATGCCGCTTGAACACTGCTACCTCGCGGCGAACATCCTTCCCGGCGAGGATGCCCGCGACCAAAGGATGGGTTTTCACAGCATCAATCGCGCCGAGAATCCTGTCCCCCTCGTCAGCGGTCAGGATCGGCGCAGACTGAGCATCACGCCAAGCCCGTCCCTCCTTGCTCCGGTAGTCCATCCCGACAGGGCGAACCACGTAGGAGGTCTTCCCCGGCTCTAAGATCGAACCGTGGAGGATGGTTCCAAAGACCATTGCTGGAGTTGGCTCAAACTTCGGTCCGACAACCCCGGCGTGGTAGTGAGCGGGGGAGCGTCCCATGATTTTCAGGGCTGAGATATTGACCCCAGGTGCCTGCCGATAGATCGCCTCTGGGAGGTCAAAAAACACCCCTTCTTTGTTAGGTTTGAATGCGCTCATAGCGAAATTCCTTTCGCTTTCATCACCTCGACAATCGCGTCAAGCCCCTCGGCGGCGATGGTGGTCAGAACATCGTCGCGCAGATCGTCCACGACCTTTGCCTGCGAAGGGACACGATCAGGGTCAATTGCGCGGAGTCCTTTGACGAAATCCTCCTGCTTGATTCCAGCATCAGCGAGGTTTACGGAGAGGGTTCCCCAAGCGTCCGGTGCTGGGTTAGGTTCGACCTCGACTTCAGCGTCAGTTTCCTCGACCTTCGGTGCCTTTGCCTTCCTCACCTTCTTCTCGGGTTTGGGGGCAAAGTTAGGTGTCGCCGCCTTCGGTGCCACCTCATGGGCATTTGCGGATTTCATGGTGATTGCTGCCTCGTCTTCGTCCTGGATGCCGCTGAAACCGAAGGCAACTCGCGCAGCCTGGATGAGAGCTTTGTGCCGAATCATGCGGCGAGGCATGGCATTCCACGGCTCGGTGTTCCGATAGCACTCATCCATGTACTCGGTGAGCTTCACGGGATGCCCTCGGCCCTTGAGGTAGATGATTGCGGTGCAGGAGATCGGCTTGCCCTCCTTGCCCTCGACGAACTCGAACTCGATGCCATCGAATTCCGGTTGGCGATTCATCATGCTGATCCATCCGTCAATGCCGACAACCGGAACGATGCCGCCCCCCTTGGCAGGGAATGCGTAAATCTCTTTGAGGAAGGGGTTTAGCCCATACTCGTTTGCGACGATGACCAAGGCCATCAGTTCGTTGTTTGTCGCCTTCTTGAAGACCGTTTCCTTCAGGGTCGCGAGGAGTTTTTCGGGTTCCACATTCACGCGACTCGCCATGACGGTGAGGGCGGATGCTTTGGGAACGGGTTTCATTTCGGGTTTCGTTGCGATTTGGTTTTCGGGTTCGTTCATACTATTCTTTTTTGGTTAGTGGTTGGTGAATTTTGGCGATTCCTTTGCCCCTGCAAAAGAAGCAGATTTCGGTGAGGGTTTTCATGTGGTTGGGTGAATTTCTCCCTTGCCGTTGCAGTGGCGGCAGATCCACCCCTCATGCCATCCTTCGCCCGAGCCGTTGCAATGGGGGCAGGTTCGAGGTTCAGCTTCCATGTCAGGGTCGTCCTCATGGTCGAGAACCATGTCGGCGTTGTCGTCAAGGTTTGGCATGGGAGGAGTCCTCGTAAAGGTTGCCATCACGATCTCGCCCATCAGGGCCGGGACCATATCGGAGAGATCCGTTCCAATCGCGCCACTGCTGGTTGCTTTTTGCGGTGGTTTCAACAACCGCAATCCGGTGAATCGCGATCATCGAGGCGAGGATGAGGAGGAGGAGGATGAAGATTTCCATACTATGACTTCCTCTTGGTTTTCGCTTCGCGGAGAACGAGGTTTTGCAGCAATTCGCTTACGGGGATCTCGCGGGTGAATGCGAGTCGTCTCGCAGTTTTGTCGGTAGTTTCGCGCCAAGAAATGTTCCGGCGGCGGGGTGGTGTTTTTGCCATGCCTCTATATGTATCCGCATAAATACACACAGGCAAGATAAATCTTCATTTTATTTTATGGCACCAAATGTCAAGCCCCTAGAGAGAGACGCCCGAGCCTGCCCAGGAGGAATTGCGCCCCCGAGTGTCAATGTGAACAAAGGTCCGGTAGAGTCCCAGCCCGCCCTTGAATTCCCCGGCGTTGCGGTAGCCTTTGAGAATATCGAACATAGTGCTAGGGGCGACATGATATGACTGAAAGTCGATGGCTCGGAATTCTTTGTGCTGGGAGAACCTGGCCCCACCTATGCGCCGATTGTATGCCTCGCCCCGGTAGCAGGACACGATAGAGATGGGGTAGCCTATAACCTGTCGCAGTTTGTCGAGCATCTCCAAGGTTGGAATAATGTGGTTCCAGTACTCCCTCGGCGGGTCGGTATTGAGGTGGAGTCTCGAGTCACTGGACCCCCTGAAGAAAACCTCCTTGGCTGAGAAATATCGGACGCCCTTTTTGTCGAGCAGCTTTTGGAATCGGTCTTGGTTTGTCATTGGAGTGGGATGGTTGTGGTGATGTCGGGGAAAGCGGGCTCGCGGGTGCATTGCGCGAAGGCGAGCATTATCGCCACCATCGAAACAACGATGACAAAAAATGCGCCCCATTTAGAATGTTCTCTATTTACCATGTGCCTCCAGTTTTGAATTCAAATCCGGCAAGGATTGGAAAAGGGAGTCCGTTATCGGAAACCTTCCAGCCGACAACAATTTTCCCCGCAGCGTTTTTCCGAACCTCACGCCAGAATGTGGTTCTCTCCTCATGCGGGACGAGCCGGAGAATGTCTGGGGGGATGTCTCCGATGAATTCGTCATAGCGGTTGACCCGAAAAGCATGGATCATGGCAGAGGTCGCCGGACATCCACCCCTCCCGGTTTGATTGGGTCAGCGGCAGGATAGATGGACTCGTATGCTATGCGGGTGACAAGCTGGGCAGTGGGACCATTTGCGAAGATGATGCCGTCCCGATCCACCGTGCCAACGGTCAGGGATTGATTGGCCGAGTCCTGCACCTGTTTGTTACCGGCGCGGAGGTTGCCGAGTGCCCAATCTGACGCAAAGCCCCAAAGCAGGAGCGCAACGGCACCTCCTACGGCACCGGGGGTCATTGCCTGCACGAATGCGGGGTCAAGGCGGTCAATGGTAGCCTCGGCGAACCTCTGGAGAAGCGGCACTTTGTAGATGACCACCCAGGCTTGCTCATATCCAGCAGCGACCACCACCCCGACCATCGCGGCAAGGATTGGTCGAACGGCAAAGCCCAAAGGCCCAGCCAGTTTGAGGAGCAACCACCTTTTGAGTTTCATTGAATTTCGCCTGTCGCTTTGAGGCGTTGCACAGCAAGTTGCACCGTCGTATTCAAAATTGAAGTTGTCGCATTCACCCCGGCGACTGTCGCCCTAGCCCGAAGCTCATCAACCGCAATTTGGAACTTTTTGGAACCCTTGCTTTTCGATGTCGCAAGATCCAATGCAATTTCCAATGCCGCAGGGGCAAGAATCTCAATCATCCGTCCTGCCTCATCGGCAACGATTGGCGCAAGGAATTTGAAGAGGTCAACCCCTCGCCCAGTGACCCAGCACCATAATTTGTAAAACCAGTTTTTCATAATATTAAGGGGTATTCCAGGCGTCCTGAATTTGTCTCGCATTCGGCACCTCGATCTCGGGATTCAATCGCTGGAATTCAAACCAAGCCGCTTGTTCCATTGCCGGGGTCCAGCGTTTTCCAAGCACCGCAAGCTCCACATCCGTCAGGCGATTCGTGAACTGAGTGTAGGATGTCCCCGCCCACCATGTCGCGGCGGTCAGGGGAATCAGCAGCGCGCAGAGCAACCCCATCGGGATTAGCGTCTGAGGGCTGAGGATTGCGGTTTTTACAATATCGGTCATGGTTCCTCAACTTCCGGCAGAAGTGCCTGGTATTGTTCTTCGGTCAGTTCATCAAAGCCAGAAAGGTCGCCATCGTCCCAGGCTGCAACGAGGTCAGATTGCCAGAGGCATCGAAATGCCATGCGCCCATCGGTCATGGTCGTGCCTGTGATCGTGCCGTCTGTCATGCTCGCGGCACGTTTGCGGGTCTTTGCACCGTCGTCCCAGTGTCCTCCAATGGTGCGAATGGTGCGCTTCCCGTCAGGCAAGTCTTCGCCGAACTGAGCCAGAAGCGCAGGGTACAACGCAGCGATAGACGCTGGCGCAACCGCCGCGATTCGTTCTGTGGCCTCGAAGCTCATGGTAATGATAATCCGATTCCGATGGTTGATTTGTAGAGTGCGCGAACTGCGTTAAAGTCGGCTGCGGCGTAAGGTTGCCCTTGGAACACAGCAACAAACGCTATGTTTGAGGTTCCAACATCTGTTTGTTCAAATACAACGGCATCATCTGATTCTCCCGATATGTCCGAAACTCCCCCTGCCACCAGTTGTGCGGCATCTTTACGAATGGAATTCTCCGCGCCGCCAATTCCGCCCACAAACGAGAAGGCTGTCCTTGTTCCGAATGCCGCTGAAATCCTTGCGCCAATTTCAGTCGCGTCAAAATAGGCCGTAGAGACACTTGGAGCAAACAAGGCAAAAACTGCATTTATAGATTTCAGGATTTTAACTTTGCCTGTGTCTGACTTTACCGCAGTTATAAACATGACATCGTTCGAGGTGAACGCTAAGTTTGATATGGTTGCTTTTTGTGTGGACGTTGCCGTCATGTAGTCCGCGCCCCAAGTCGGCCCGTTGACCAGCGTTCCAGGAAAACTCCCGCCGCCGCCCAACGAATAAACATCGGTTCCCGTCCCAGCGTTCTGCGATGAACGCAAAGGCCAGCAGACCATGCTGTCCCACAGCCCCAGCCCTTTTACTCCCCGCGCAAAGTCTGACAATCCTCGCCTGTCCTCTGCGCCAGATTCGGCGGCGAAGGCAAGCGCGTCGGAATCAAGTCCCGAGCGGATTATCAGATTGAGCGTGGGAGTCATTACGCAGTGACAGCTTGGAGAGTCCAGTTGAGAACTGCGCCGGATGTCGGAGTAAATCCGATGACGGTCTGGGCAACTCCGAAGATGGAAGATCCCGTGGCAACGATGCTCTTCCTGATATAGTCATCCTCGACATAGAGGGTGTCACCAAGGTCAGCGGGAGTCCCGAGAGGAATCACCCCCAGGTATTTGTCCCGGTCAGCGGCAATCAAATTGAATGCAGAATTATCCGCAATTCCGGTTGGACTTTCATTGAACAAGTGGAGGCGGGTTCCAGCCGCGCCAGAGGGTAGAGCCGCAGCATCCCATCGAAGGGAAGCAGAGAGAATAACCATTGGCGCACCTCCGTTTGGAGCGATGGTAAATTCAAAGATTGATAAGGCGGCAGTGGTGCCGCCGATGACATCCAGAGCCGTATAAGCAGTGGTGTTTGCGGGTCGCGTTGCGGCGACGGTGGAAATGTAGCGGGGTGCGGACATGGTATTTTTTGGGTGAGATTATGCTTTGATTTCTTCGACTAAAATTTTGTGTTTAAGGGTGCCGAAAAACCTTCGATCGGAGGCAGTTCCGTTAATATAGATTGAACCCGCGCCAATCCGTCCAAGTCTCATGCGGATTGTCTGGGCCGAGACTGTCCCGGCAGAAACTTCGTACTGGAGCATTTGCGAGATGGCGCCGTTGTTGTTGCAGTAGTCGTAAATCGTCGCCTCTGCCGCCCCAGAGTCTCTTGCCGCCATCAACACTAGAGAACTGTTGGTGGAGGAAAGCACCGAACCTGTGTTCATCGTGATGCGTAAGGTGTTCGATGCGCTTGCTGCGGTGATTGATGCGGTGAGCAACTCCTTTCCCTCTGCTGCTGTGGGGGTGGTGTCGTCATTCGGAATGATGATTTCGGCGAAAGTCCCGCTTGCCCAAGTCTCGTGGGTTCCGTCTTCGGCGTACACACTCTGAATAACAGCCCGAGAAGGAGCGATTGCGGCCCAGTGACCGGAGGGCATGGTCAGGGTCTTCGAGGAAAGGTCGAGGGTCGCGGCAAGTTTTGCGGCAGTGACATTTGCGTCGAGAATTTTTGCTGTCTCGACTGCATCCGTTGCGAGTTTCGCAGCGTTCCAGATCCCGTCCGTGAAGGGCAATCTGCCAGCCGCATCAGCCGTGAATTCGTCTGCCGCAAACATTGCCAGCACCGTCGAAAATAAAGCCCAATTGCCTGCGCTGGTTCCGCTTGAGATGTAAACGACCTGGGTGTCTCTCTGGGTGCCAAGCTGACCTGTAAAGTCAGGAACTGCCAAATCTCTCTCGCTAGAGTCGGCGAAAGTCTTCATCCCGGCATCAACGTCGAGCGTGACCCCGGTTAATGCTAGGAAACTCTTCAGCTCATCCACCGTGTAGGTGGTTGGCATCTTGTCCCCATCAAGACCAAGGATGGTGGTCGCCACAGGAACGAGTAAATCCCGCTCTCCTTCGACATCCGACACCCTGATTGATGCCTTCGTCGCACGGTCAATTCCTTGGGCGATCCAGGTCAATTTGTCGAACGCACCCTCTTGGGTGGAGGCAGGGAAGTCGGCATTCTCGACATAAACTGCCGGTTGAATTATTTCCACCTCTAAGGTGATGGTAATAAAGCTGAGACTGGGAACAGCAACCGTGGTGGTCAAACTCCCCCCAGACGCATCACCTACGCCGATGAGGGTGTAATCAGTCGAAAGGATGAGAGTCGTGTCCACTCCCGCAGAGTCGGTCTCGACGACCACGATGTCCGCATTTGCGGTAAATCTCCACGGCACTGGGTAGGCGATGCCGGTGTCATTATTGCCGACATATTGAATTCTTGATGTGGATGAAGAAACACTCATGGCGATTGAAGGGGCGACTCAAGCATATTTTTGGACATTGGAAAAGGTTTTATTCGTCTGATTCGAGGTTTTCCTTGAGGCCGAATATCGGCTTGCGGAGATTTAGGATGGTGGCCGGTGCCGCCAGTACCGGGGTGAGAGAGATTGTCTTTGCGACGTAATCCAGCTCTTTCATCAACGCCCCAACGCTCTCAGGGTCGTAAAGATTCTCTTTTCCGTCATACGCTCGCTTCGCGTTCTCCAAATTATAGAGACCTGGGGAATTGTTCCTCGGCCACCATCCTTCTCCAATCATGGCCTGCGAGACGATTGATGCCATCCCGCCCAAGAAGAAGTATCCTTGAATTGGTGCTAGGAGGGAGGCGCGGATGAATGGACCCCATTTCCAAATGTCATCATCTTCGTCATCAGTGAACCAATCCCGGTAGAGGGACAAGATGTACTCGGACATCATTGCCATAATCCAAACAGAAAAGATGCGGCGGAGGTGGGTGCTTTTTTTACCCTTGCCGCTCCTCAGTCCATCTACGGCGTCAGAAATGATTGCCATCTTCAGTCGAGGGTCAGACATGAAAAGCATGGTCGAGCGCAAGATTGAATTGCTGGAGTTCTCGACCATTGATTTTGAACCAAACCCAACGGGCTGCGAGAAGCGATAGACGGCAGCATCAACGGCATCCAGAGCCGCATCAGTGGCTTGATCTTCGGTGGCACCCTGCGCCTTCGCTTCGGTGTATGAGGCACGAAAGACCACGGCAGACGAGATGGTGGTGAAGACGGCATCCCCGTAGTTGAGACCTTTCATTGATGCCTCCGTGATATTGCTGGCAACCCCAGGTTTATTCCTTGTCTTGGTGAACATGAATTGAATGACGGGATTTGAGCCACCCTTGATTCGACGCTGAAGGGTTGGACTGTTCCAGATTTTAGGCATGGATTTGAACAAAGCCGCAGGGTCAGCAAACGCCAGCACCATATCTTTCGTCTCAACTGCGGCGATAAACCGAACGGTAGAATCAATCTGCGCAACAATCGTTTTCAGGTTGAATCCGAGCAGAGAGATTGCCTTGCCTCCAATGAGAGCGTTGACGGCACCCGACATCCATTCAATCTCGCGAGCTTTGTCGCCACCCCGTTGCTCCATCATATCGATCCACATATTAACCAACCTTGTCCCCGGCTCGCCATACGTTTTGATGATGCTCGCCTTCACTTTGGGATTTAGAAGAATTGCCCTCACCTCTCTGCCAAGCTCTGCAAAATTCACCCAATGGGACTGCATCGCAACGTGTTGTTTGTAGAGGATCAATGCGTCCATCATCTTCATTTTGGCAGAGTGTCCCACTCGGGTTTGAAACATGGTAGGAGTTGAACCAGAAGACATCGGGATTCCATCCGGCCCGACCTCCTTGTCGTCCTTGGAACTCTCGTAGCGGGTGGGAGCGTAGTTCTTCACCTGGGGAATGTTCATCCCGAAGATGCGAGAATAAACAGGATTAACGGTACCTGCCGCATCACTGTAGAAATCCTTCAGGAAGGTCATCACCGAACGCGAGACAGGGTCAGCGGTCAGCTTCTCAGCCTGCTCGATACTCTCATCAGTCCACCCCTCCCGGCGCATCTTATCTTGGACATCGGGTTGATTCCATGAAAGTAGGAGGTGCATAGCCTGCGCTTTTGAGAAGTCGAGATTCTGTTTATTACCGACAGAAATCAGCCGAATCAAACGCACATGTTTTCCACCTTGCCGATGGCGAGCGTTTTCGTTGCCCTCCATCATCGAATCAAAATCTTTGTCTGCCAATTCAAACTGACGGTTGGCTAGTTCGTCGCGGAGATTCTCAAGGTCAGCTTTGGTCAGCTTGCCGGGATGGGTCTCACCCCGAACAATTTTCTCTGCCTCCTCGACAGTGAAAACATCTTCAGTAACCTTCCGTTTGTCCATCGCGGGGATTGCATCTTTGTGAACCTCCTTGAGATTCTCCAGTGCCTTGCTCTGCGAGATCCCGGCAGTCTCTGCCCCGGTCTTGATAGCCTTAAGGAGTCGCTCGTGTCCCCCAATTTCCATGTCTTGGGTAGAATTATCACCTTTCCGCATCCTCTCTGCCCACCCGGCGACAATATGTTGAGCATTGACCGGCAAAATATACGCCAAGAACCCCTCGAAACTTTTGTGGGAATATCCGAACTGCCGAATATGTGAAGTCAACTTCTCTAATTCCGTCTTGTGGTTCTGAGCGTTGGCATCGGCGCGAGTACTTTCACCGAGACCACCAATGATTTCTTGCTGCTTCTTCCGCCAATCATCAATCCTCGCCTGCTCAGTAATGCGCCGAGCCTCCCTGCCGCCTTTCAGTTGCTCTCTGAGCCACTTCTCTGCCTGCTCCAAGGTTTCTGATGGTCTGTTCAGAAGGTCGCCAAAGGTGTTGATGATCCCCCATTCCTCCTGCAACCTAGAAAACTTCTCATCCGTAGCCTCTGCCATCGCCGCCGCTTTTTCGACGAGAGCATCCGCAGTCCTTTCTGAGTCCATGAGGGTAGCGAAATAGACTTTATTGGCGAAGTCCTGCACCACTCCCCCCAGGGTTGATTTCGCAGAACCACTGGAACCCTTCTTTGGTCGGGATGCCTGCACCAGACGCTCGATCTTTGCGCGATATTCCTTTCGCAGAACCTTCTCAAGTTCCTTGTCAATCATCTCGATGCGCTTTTCGAGGAATTTGTTCACGGTCTTAACACGGTTGCCGGTTTCGGTGTCCTTCGCCATGTTCGCGAGTTGCAAGAAACCACCTACCTTGCCGCGAACCTCTGCTGGCATCGCTCCAAGAATCGCGTTCAGTTCCGTCATGGCCTGGAGGACGCTGGCAAACTTCTTGTTCGGGTCGGTGGAGTTCCCCCTCTGCGCCAGCACCTCCATCAAACGTGCCTTCGCCCTCTGGTAAAGCGCAAGCCTCGCCGCAGGGTTGCGATTCAGCCGGTTGTCCAATGCTGCCTGCACCCTGTCGGCGCCTTCCTTGCCTATGGAGTAAGTAACGCCAATTGGGGCTACTCCGCTTCCCGCAGTTTCCAGAACATCTCCCTCAATCCCCCCCCGCTCAAACACGCGTATCGCGGAATTAGTGATGATTGCTCTCTGAAGCGTTGAAAGTCCGATTCCAGATTTCGCGGGATCTCCCACCCGCACGGCGGCGTTAAATCCCTTCCGTGTGACGTGCTTGCCAGCGTCATTTCGGAATTTACCAGTGCGGAAGTCATATTCCCATTCTCGCGCATCAGGAGCCGCTTTGAAAGAATTTTCCATCTCCTTGGCAGCAAGGGCGGCAATGTTCAGAGTGTCGGATCTCGTCCATTTTAATCCTTGTGCAACGTGTGGTTTGAGATGCTTCGTAGTTCCGTGCCGGATGGCACTGGCTAGGAAATTGGACGTTCGACGGGTGGCATTGATGGAAGTGAGACCAGAATCATCCTTGATCCGCTTCCCGTTGTTGTGAATCCAGTCCAGAGCCGCTGCGTAAAGTTGGCTTCCTCCTCCACCCTGTTTCCCTTGGCTTTTGGCATCGGTGGAACGGATATAGGGACGGTCAGTGTCAGCGTCATGAACGGTCAAAGACCCTTCTTTTCCAATGAAAGTGATTTGAGATTCTCGATCCGAGACCGTGACAGGCTTACCGGGAGCGGAAACCGCCTCGGCAATGTCTTCCGCGGCTTCGGAATCCGTGCGGCCATACTGGAAAACGTCATCATTTTTGGCAAAAGCTGCCCAGACCTCGGAAATGAAATGACTCGCGGCTCTCCTTGTCTTCTCATCACGAGAATCCAGGAGAGCCGCGAAATTCGCCGCTTTTGTGCGGGTCGCCCATTCGGCAGCAGATTCCTTTGCCGCAAGATTGCTTCCTCTTCCTCCCTCTTCTTCCATCGCAAGGAACAGGTTCGCCTCTTCATTGGAGAGATTTTCCCTCATCGCGTCTGCCTTTTTTGAAAGGAATGGGGAATGATCGTATCCCTTCGATTCAACTACAGTTTTTCCATCGCGGGTGAGTTTTGTAAAAGGTTCGCCTGAATAATCATGCTGCGTCAAAAAATGCGTGTACCCTTCATCCTGCGCCCTCTTGATAAACTCCGCTTCAGATTCCGTAAACCTCCCGATGTAGCTGCCTCGACGGAAGCCATTCCATCCGCCGCCGCCAGAGGTTGCAATAAAAGCCATATCGATTTCGTTGGATCTTTCCGAAGATAAGCCATGTGTCTTCCGCCATTCTTTTGCTTCCTTGATGTGGCTAGACACCTCATCGGCTAGAGCTTTTTTCGCTTCAGAAACCCGCTTCTGCGCCGCCTTCACCCGCTCGGTTAAAATTTCTGGTTGACGAGAGGCCTGCCAACGCGG
>Ga0222673_1000597_pt1 | contig 15347 bp, 18 predicted proteins | sample AntAcemetagen801_FD_179845 | JGI IMG/M metagenome (GOLD analysis project Ga0222673, IMG submission 179845) | Saline water microbial communities from Ace Lake, Antarctica - #801 | ecosystem: Environmental > Aquatic > Non-marine Saline and Alkaline > Saline | place: Antarctica: Ace Lake...
CCCCTATGGGCCCATTTTGAGCCAAAATAGTTAGCACCTCTATAATACTATTAGAGACGAATGATTACCTAAACCCACGAAATCGCTGAGACAAAAGGCCCCCCGGCCCAAAATTATGTCTAACCCAAAAAATTTTTTTCGTGTACTATTGTGGCTACCTACTTTCACAGTGGTGCGGAATGAATTACGGAGCAGTGCAGCTAAGTGACGATGTCGGTGTTGATATCCCTATCAATATCCGGTATATCGACGTGCGCGAAAATGCTGAGTCCGCCTGTAACCCAGTAAGCCTGTTAAACGCGTGGGACTACGTGGTATACCCAGAAGACGAAGAACTGCTTGATACTCCTGACGAGCCCCTTACCGCGAAAGAGACAGCTCAAGCCGCGAAGTCTGGGGGACAATACCTTATGGGGACCCCCGATGCCTTCGATGAGATGCTTGAGGCCCTAACAGACATAGCCAACGCAAAACCACTCCCGCCCGCCAAGATTCGCAACATAGTCACAAATGGATTCCTAGCAGAAACCCGCCATCCAGACGCCCGCATCCGGTTAAAGGCCCTAGAACTACTGGGCAAGACTGAGGACGTAGGGCTGTTCGTCAAGAAGGAAGAGATTATCCACACCCACCAGTCCTCCGATGAACTCACTGAGAAGATACGCGAGAAGCTGAACGCGTTGAAGGCTAAGAGCTTAGTGCTAGAGCAGCGAGAAGATGGTGTATTCGAGGCAAAAGCAGAATGAGTACTATAACAACTAGGTGCACAAAACATTACGAGAGGCTAGATGCCACAGGGAACTGCCGATGGTGTGTGAATGAGGCGTTCCAAACTCCCGCGCCAGTAGCTCTGAAAGATGATTAACAATGCTTAGAACCCCTGCCCCAAAGCCTTCAAGTAAACATCCGCGGAACTTTTCTGCAGATGAGGTCCAGTACATGCTGGACAACTTGGAGTCGTTTGACGAAGAGGAGAAGGAAGAGATATTCAAGAACCTCTCCGGCTTAGAGGAGACGGAGAACCTCGAAGGGGCGCGGGACGACCTTGTGGCGTTTTGCTGTGCGATGCAGGATGACTACAAGGTAGGCAAACACCATAGAATTTTGGCTGACCTGCTGATGGACATTGAGGCGGGGATAACTGAGAACGTTGATGGCACGTACGTAGGGCTAGACCGCGTAGCTGTGAACATCCCACCCCGACACGGCAAAAGCCAGATGGGGACTATCTACTACTCGGCGTGGTACTTAGGCCGGAACCCGACACACAAGGTTATGTTGGTGTCACACACCTCAGACCTCGCGGTGGATTTTGGGCGGAAAGTGCGTAACTTAATAAACACCCCCCTATATAGGTCGATATTTCCGAATGTGCAGCTTGCTAAGGACAGTAAGTCTGCGGGGCGTTGGAACACTAACCACGGGGGTGAGTTTTACGCCACGGGTATAGGCTCTAACATTGCGGGGCGTGGTGCCGACCTTCTGCTGATTGATGACCCACATTCAGAGCAGGATGTGCTGGCGGGGAATTTCTCCGTTTTTGCTAAGGCCTATGACTGGTACGCGTACGGCGCCCGCACACGGCTAATGCCCGGGGGGCGCGTGGTGATCATACAGTGCATGACGGGCGATACGGGTGTTCTACTGGCAACAGGCAAAGAGAAGCCCCTGCGGGATGTTCGGGTTGGGGATGAGATAGCGACGTACGATGGGGGGAAGCTGACTTCCGCGAGAGTATTGAACTGGGCAAATCAGGGGTCAGATCAGGTATACACAATAGCCATGTCTGATGGTAAACTAGTCAGAGCTAACGAGAGACATCCATTTCTCGTGCAAAAGCCTGACGGGAGTACCACATGGACAAGAGTAAAGAAGCTGGAACCGGGGATGCAACTTGTCTCACTGAGGGATGCAACAGGGCACCAAGGTCGAAAACAAACAGTGGGGACGGCCTGTGTCACGCTTGCCAAGCAAGAAAGTGCTACCACAAGAAAAAGCCTAATGCGCCGAAACATCCCGTTGGGCACTGGGGCAAGAACAAAGGCAAAATTTGTGCTGCTGAGGGATGCAGTGAAGCGGTTAGTTGGAATGGGTGTTGTGTTAGCCATGCGTCATCTGCACATTACTACAAGTGCAAAGAGTCCGGCGACCATTATTGCCCAAACAAACGACGCAACGCCCACCTCAAACTCAAGTATGGCATCGACGCTGTTGAGTATCACAGACTATTGGGTGAGCAAGAGTACAAATGCGCTATTTGCCTGCTTGGAGTCCATGAGGTTAACATCCCAAAAAGTTGGGGCGAGGCTAACCCTCTCGCCGTTGACCATTGCCACGACACTGGCAGGGTCAGAGGACTTCTATGCAACGACTGCAACCTCATTGTCAAACACCACGTTGACGAGAAACTGTTGCAGCGGGCAATTTACTACGTCAACAATCGCTAGTATAACTCTTACTGGGCGGGAGGATGTCTTCGACATTGAAGTTGAAGGAACTCATAATTTCATTGCGAATCAAGTAGTTAGCTCTAATACCCGCTGGCACCAAGATGACATAACAGGCCGCGTTGTAAAAGATATGGCCATGAACGATGGTGCTGACCAGTTTCATGTGGTTGAGTTCCCTGCGATATTTGAGATCGAGACAGTTACCTACACTAATGCGGCTGGGAAGCTGGTTAGTAAAGAAGAGATATGGAAGGACAAACATACTGCAGTTGTTGAGAAACCACTGTGGCCAGAGTTCTTCTCGTTAGCTGCGTTACACAGAACTAAAGCATCAATGCCGCTGTTCCAGTGGAATAGCCAGTACCAGCAGAACCCGACAGCAGAAGAAGCGGCTATTATTAAGCGTGATGACTGGAACATCTGGATGGAAGAAGAACCCCCAGAGTGCCTCTACGTGATAATGACTGTGGATGCTGCAGCGGAGAAGCACAACCGAGCGGATTTTTCGGCCATCACAGTATGGGGTGTGTTTATGAACGAGGAGGAGAATGAGAACCACGTCATCCTCCTTGATGCCGTACGGGAACGCGTTGAGTTTCACGAGCTGAAAGCCCTAGCACTCCGGCACTACAAGGCCCGCGACCCCGACTCGTTTATTGTGGAGAAGAAATCAAGTGGTGTCCCGCTGTACCAAGAACTACGTAGGATGGGAATACCCGTCCAAGAATATACCCCCGTTCGGGGGTCAGGTGACAAGATAGCGCGGTTGAATGGTGTGGCCGACATGGTAAACTCGCGGAAATGCTGGGTGCCCCAAACACGTTGGGCCGAGGCGCTGGTTGATGAAGTAGCGTCGTTCCCCTATGGTAGTAATGATGATTTGGTCGATTGCACGTCGATGGCCTTGAAACGATTTAGAGATGGAGGGTTTGTGCGGTTACCCTCAGACGAACCAGAACCCGAGAAGCAGTTCAAATCTAAGCGGCGGAGCTTTTACTAATGGCAGCGAACAACATAGACAAGAATGAGTATGGAGTCCCCGGAACGGAGTTCCTTGTGGATACAGATGATGACTTTGAGATTGAGATTACGGATGAGTCCACCGAGCACGAGCTTGAGAATGGTGACATCGAGGTTATTTTTGGTGAGATGGAACTCGAAACACTGATTGCTCCGTTTGAGGGTAATATTGCTGAGCTACTCAGTGACGACAACCTGCAAAAGCTAGCGACTAAGCTGGTTGGTGAGGTTGAAGATGACATTAGCAGCCGCAAAGAGTGGGCAGATGTTTTTGTGAAGGGCATGGAGGTTCTAGGCCTGAAGTATGAAGAACGTACCGAGCCTTGGGCTAATGCTTGTGGGGCGTATTCAACAGTGTTATCTGAGGCAGCCATGCGGTTCCAAGCGGAAGCCATGAGTGAGACGTTCCCACCCCAAGGCCCAGTCAAGACTAAGATCATTGGGGAAGTTACCCCAGAACGTGAGGAAGCAGCTGAACGCGTTCGGGTGGATATGAACTACGAGATTACTGAGGTAATGACCGAGTACCGGCCAGAGCATGAGCGGATGCTATATAACCTAGGCTTGGGGGGTTCTTGCTTTAAGAAAGTGTATTACGACCCAGCGATGGGCCGACAGGTTTCTCTACATCTACCTGCTGAAGAAGTGATTGTACCGTACGGCGCCTCACATATAGAGAGTGCTGAACGCGTTACACATGTTATGCGCAAGACCCCCAACGACTTCCTGAAACTACAGGCAGCAGGGTTCTACACCGCAGTCGACCTAGGTGACCCAGAGCCGTACACCACGGATATTGAAGAGAAGAAGGCAGAGGAAAGCGGGTACACCCTCAACGAAGATGGGCGCTACACGTTCTATGAGATACACGTTGATGAGGTTATCCCCGGGTTCAACGACCCGTTTGTGTCTGGCGCCACCGTCCCACCTACCAGTGAGCTGCAAGACGGTGAGGAGGAGGTTATCAAGGAGATTGCTCGTCCTTATATAGTGACCATCGATACTGGCACTAATGAAGTCCTCTCTATTTACCGTAACTGGCGCCCTGATGACCCGAATATGCTCAAGCGTCAACATTTTGTCCATTACACGTATGTGCCGGGTTTTGGCTTCTACGGTCTAGGACTTATCCACATTATAGGGGGCTACGCTAAGGCGGGCACCTCAATCATCCGTCAACTAGTTGACGCAGGCACACTAGCGAACCTCCCCGGGGGCTTCAAAACACGGGGTTTCCGTGGCAAAGGGGATGACGAGCCAATAGGTCCGGGTAGCTGGGTGGACGTAGATGTACCAGCGGGCTCCATACAAGACAACATCATGCCACTCCCCTATGGCGAGCCAAGCCAAGTCTTACTCCTACTATTGGAGAGGATTACTGAGGAAGGACGCAGACTGGGTGCTATCAGTGATATGAACGTAGGGGACATGAGTGCTAATGCACCTGTGGGCACAACCCTCGCTATTCTCGAACGCACATTGAAACCGATGGCGGCAGTGCAGGCTCGTGTGCATTACGCTATGAAACAGGAATTTAAACTCCTGAAAGGGATTATCGCAGAGTATGCCCCTGAAGATTATGGGTACGTACCCTACCGCGCTGAGCCACGTGCGAAGCGAGAAGACTATGCCCTCACAGATGTGATACCGGTAAGTGACCCGAACAGCACAACGATGGCTCAACGCGTCGTGCAGTATCAGGCCGTGCACCAGCTATCTGCATCTGCCCCTCAGATATACGATTTGCCGTTCCTACACCGCCAGATGATAACTAACCTAGGCGTGCCAAACGCTGACAAGATCGTTACCACTGATGACGACGCTAAGCCGATGGATGTAGTCAGTGAGAACATGGCCGCACTAGTAGGTAAGCCCATCAAGGCGTTTATCTACCAAGACCACCAAGCACATATGACCGCCCACCAAGCGTTCCTGCAAGACCCCATGATTGCGGAGTCTATTGGGCAGAACCCGATGGCCCAACAGATTGGTGCTGCTATGCAGGCGCACATTGCTGAACACTTGGGCTTCCTGTACCGCAGCCAGATGGAAGAGAAGATGGGTGTGGCATTACCGGCGCCAAACGAGGAGTTACCTGAAGAGTTTGAGATTCGGCTGTCTAAACTTCTTGCACAGGCAGGCACTGAGATTACTCAGGGGCACCAACAAGAGGCGGCCCAGAAGGAAGCCCAGCAGCAAGCAGAAGACCCGGTTATGCAGCTTAAGAAACAGGATTCTGACACCAAAGTTGGTGAGCTTCAGCGCAAGATTAAGAAGGATGCCGATGATAAAGATACGGATGATAAGAAACTTATGCTCGACGAGAAAGGAATGATGATTGACGCTGAGATTGACATCACAAAGGTTAAGCAGAGTGCCGCCCAGAGTGATAAGCAGCTAGAGCAGAGTGACAAGCAGAATAATAGGGCCGCCCGTGCTGCAGCAGCTACCACGGTGTTCAATGCACAAAACGCAAAGAATAAAGCCCCACCCCCGAGGGGTGATGTGTAATGGCTAATACGATATTTGATGTAGTGATAGAGAAAATCGAGGCTCAAGCAGTCCCAGTTAGAAATTCTATAGCTGGGGGCGCTGCGAAGGACTTTGCTGGCTACAAAGATATGGCGGGATTCGTCCGAGGTCTGGAGACCGCTATTCGAGAAGTACGGGACCTTGCAGATTCACACAGTAACGGAGATAACGATGACTGAAGCAGTTGAAAAGACCGACTTGGAGTTACAACGAGATAAGAAAATTGCGAAGCAGGACGCTAAGAAAGTGGCGGATGAGGCTAAGCAGAGTGAACTACTAGACCACGCGATGCCAACCCCAGCGGGGTATATGGTGTTAATTGCGTTGCCAGATGTAGCAGAGGCCTATGAACAGGGACTCTTGAAGTCAGACCAGACCATGAGAGAGGAGTACATCCTGTCTACTATGGGCCTAGTCGTGGATATGGGTATGCAAGCCTATTCCGACAAAGAGAGATTCCCAAACGGGGCTTGGTGTAAGAAAGGGGACTGCGTTATGTTTCGCCCCAACTCTGGCACTAGATTTAAGATAGGCTCAAATGAGTTCCGTCTGTTAGAAGACGACTCAATACAGGCAATCGTGCCTGACCCGCGCTATATCGCGCGTGCAACATAGGAGGCATAACAATGCCAATGGAACAGATGCAGTACCAACTACCTGTTGGGGAAGAAGGCGACACTGATGTCACAGTGATTGACATCGATGGGGCCACGAATACAACTGAGGACGTGTTGGACATACCTGAGGTTGAGGGAGAAACCACTACGGCGGAAACTGTAGTTACTTTGCCAGATGATGACGACGAGGACATTGAGGTCGAGGTAGTAGACGACACACCTGACGCGGACAAGAACCGTGTCAAGTCAGATGCCCCCGCGGAACTAACTGATGAAGAAATGGCCCAGTATAATAAAAAGGCCGAGAAACGCATAAAGCACTTCAGTAAGGGCTACCACGATGAGCGGCGGGAGAAAGAAGAAGCCCAGCGCAAGGGTGTCGAGCTGAACGCGTTCGCACAAAAACTCCTTAAAGAGAACGAGGCGCTTAAAGGGTCAGTTAGTAAGGGGCATGAATCCTTGCTGCAACAGGCCAAGAAAAGTGTGGAAATTGAACTCGCTGTAGCAAGTGAAGCGTACCGGAAAGCCTATGAAAGCGGGAACCCCGATGCGGTTGTAGCAGCCCAGTCAGAGTTTACGGCAGCCACTATTAAGGCGGACAAGATAAGGAGTTTCAAACTCCCTGCAGCACAAACGCCTTTACAAGACAATCCCGCTCCTGTACAACGAGAAGTAACTGCTGCTCCCACAGTGCAACGCGATGAGCGTGCTGAGGAATGGGCAGCTGATAACACATGGTTTGGCACAAACACGCAGATGACATCTCTTGCTTTGGGCCTCCACAATGAACTCATTAATGAGAAGCGGATTGACCCAAAGAGCGATGAATACTACGACAAAATAAATAGTCGTATGCGAGAGTTGTTCCCGGGGGAGTTTGAATCCTCAGAAACGGAAGTAGTAGTGAACCCCAAAGCGCCAAATGTAGTCGCGCCCGTAGCACGGAGTACCGTACCTAAAAAGTACGTGTTAACGCGATCTCAGGCAGCAATAGCTAGGGACCTAGGAATAACCAACAAACAATACGCCAAGCAGGCTGCAATTGAAGCTCTAAAAGCAAAGGATTAGTAAAATGGCTGAAAATAGACTTGATCGATCTGAAGAAACTCGTGCTAAGACAGAGCGACCCAAGGCATGGCAACCACCAGTTATGTTGCCGGACCCAAAACCTATCGATGGATTTTCTTTCCACTGGGTTCGAGTTGCAATGCAAGGCCAAGCTGATGCCGCTAACGTATCTTCCAAATTGCGTGAGGGATGGGAACCTTGTAGGGCAAAGGACCACCCCGAAATCCAGTTGGTAATGGTAGAAAATGATCGTTTCAAGGACAACGTCGTTATCGGGGGCTTAATGTTATGTAAAGCACCTGTAGAGTTGGTCGAGCAACGAACAGAGTACTACCAAACCCAAACTGCTGGGCAAATGCAAGCGGTCGATAGCCAATTAATGCGAGAGAACGACGCTCGGATGCCTCTGTTTAATACACAGAAATCTGAAGTCTCTTTCGGAAAAGGATAGGAGTTCGACATGGCTAAAACAGCCGCTCCATATGGGCTTAGGCCCATTAAACGTGCCGATGGTATGCCGTACGCTGGCGCTACCACCGACTACTTGATTGACCCCGCAGGTGAGGCAACAAACCTCTACTACGGGCAAGTTGTGATTCTAGGTGCTGATGGATATGTAGCACTAGCAACTGCTTCTGGCGCAGATGCCACTACCAATAACTTTGGTGGTTCAAGCATTGGCGCTTTAGGTGTGTTTGTCGGCTGCGAGTACGAGAACGCAGGCGGGTTGCAATTTTCACAAAATTACCCCACGGGCCAGAATTATGGGGGCACGCCTATTAAGGCAAAAGTCATCGACGACCCAATGGTGCTGTTTCAAGCACAGTTGGATGGCGCTGGCGCACAGACTATTATCGGCACTAACACTACGTTTGCAGCAGTTCAAAGCACAAGCACTGGTGATCTAGCTACTGGTAATTCTACTTCCGCCCTTGATGCCACAGTAGCTACGAGTGCTAAAGGCTTCAGAATACACTCTTTCGTATCACCTACGACTGACGCGTATCCTGATGTCCTAGTACAGTTCAGCTTTGGTTTCACTCGGTCCACTAACAACGTAGGTCTATAAGGAGACTAGCAAATGGCTACTTCAAGAGCGCAGCTGTTAAAAGAACTCCTTCCCGGGCTTAACATGCTTTTTGGGTTAGAGTATAAAACGTACGATCAGGAACATAAGGAGATATACGAAGACGATACCTCTAGCCGTTCCTTTGAAGAAGAAACTAAACTGTCAGGTTTTGGAGCTGCGCCTACTAAGGCGGAGGGTTCTTCCATTGCATATGACGGTGGGCAGGAAGCATGGACGGCACGTTATGTTCACGAGACTATCGCGATGGGCTTTGCTCTGACCGAAGAGGCTATTGAAGATAATTTGTACGGCTCGCTTTCTAAGCGGTACACAAAGGCCTTGGCTCGCGCTATGGCGTACACCAAGCAAGTTAAAGCGGCTGCTATCCTTAACAACGCTTTTGCTGCAGGTACAACCTATGGTGATGGTAAGCGGCTCTGTGCAACAGACCACCCATTGGTCAGTGGTGGCACCAACTCGAATCGTCCAACTACTGCGGTAGATTTGAACGAAACGTCTTTGGAAGCTGCGTGCATTCAGATGGCTGGTTGGACTGATGAGCGCGGTTTGCTTATCGTCGCTAAGCCTAAGAAGTTGATTGTCCCGCCAGCGTTGAAGTTTGTCGCTACACGGTTAATGTCAACTGAACTACGCGTAGGAACTACAGATAATGACATCAACGCCCTGAAGCATAATTCTGCTATTCCGGGTGGCTATGTTGTCAACAACTATCTTACAGATACCAATGCTTGGTTCTTGCAGACGGATTGTCCGAATGGCTTGAAGCACTTCACTCGTGTTGCGCTTAGCACTTCAATGGACGCTGATTTTGACACTGGCAACAGTCGTTATAAGTCACGAGAGCGGTATTCGTTCTCAGTATCTGACCCTTTGGGCATTTACGGAAGTCCTGGGGCATCATAAAGGGATAGTAGACCTTGAGACTTGGGGCTACTTCGGTAGCCCCTTTTTTATGTCTTGCCCACCAACACGTGTTCTGCTATCGTGAGAGCTACTTTCCCTGACAGATTGCCCACGGGCATGATGACACTAACCCAGACAGGAGAAACTTATGGGTGCTTCAACGCTATCGGGTCCGCTAAAAGCAGGACCAATTAAAGAAGGCGCAGCCAAGAACACAGGCTCCGTTGTTCTAGCACAAACAGGTGCATGGATTCAGTCCACTACCGCCGCACAAGTTGGGGATATTATCATCCCAGCTAACTCCCAGATTTTAGAAATTCAGATAACAGTCACCACTGCACCTGAAGCAGGTAATATCAGTGTGGGCACCTCTGCAACTTCTACTGAACTGTTTACCGGTGTAGCCGCTGGCACTGCAGCTAATGTATTCCTCTTTGGTTCCGCGGGCACTATTACAGATGGTGATGCGTGGGCAGATATTGGGGGTGCTGCTTTGCCTATCTTTGCAGACTGCAGTGCAGGTACTACTGGACGGGGCTTCCTGACCGTTTCTTATATCCAAGGCATCGACAACGCTTAAGGGGTAGGTAATGAAAGATTCAATGCACGGTAAGCGGGGCCACAACACACCAGCCCCGGAAGCAGCTAAGAAAGCCCCTAAAAAGGTTAAAGCTGCGAAGAAGGCCAAGCCCATTAAGGAGTAACGTATGGCAGACGCAGTTACAACGCAAACCCTTACTGATGGTGGAAGGCTAGCAGTCTTAAAGTTTACCAACGTAAGTGATGGCACAGGGGAAGCGGCGGTTTTGAAAGTCGACGTGTCTACCCTTAGTGTGGACCCGATGACTCGCAAGCCCTGTACTGGGGTTAGTATTTATGGTGTTACGGTTGCTGCGGTCGGTATGGGGGTCCAACTTTTTTGGGGTGCTACTGCCAACGTATTAGCAGTAGAAATCCCACCAGACTTTACAGACCAGATAGACTATGAACCGTTAGGTGGGCTAGTGAACAACGCGGGCGCAGGCAAGACAGGTGATATATTGTTCACTACTAAGGGCCACACAGCCTCTGACACTTACTCCATAATCTTAATGCTACGCAAGAGCTATGACTAAACATGGCATCAAGTGGAACTACAAACTTTACTCTGGACTTCACTGAGGTAGCAGAGGAAGCGTGGGAACGAGCAGGGCGCGAGATGCGATCAGGTTACGACTTGAGGACTTCTCGCCGCTCTATGAACTTGCTCACGATTGAGTGGCAGAACCGCGGCATCAACATGTGGACTATCGATGAGGGGACTATCCCGCTTATTGATGGGACTGCAACGTACGACCTCCCCGCGGACACCATTGACCTACTCGAATACGTTATACGTACAGGCTCCGGGGAAACCCAGACTGACCTGAACATGACACGTACGAGCGTATCTACTTACGCATCAATACCGAACAAAACGACTAAGAGCCGCCCCTTGCAGCTCTATATTGATAGGGCAGTAACCACACCAACTGTAACTGTGTGGCCCGTACCAGAAGCCACAAGCAAGTACACATTGGTCTACTGGCGCCTACGTAGAATACAAGATGCAGGCACCGGCATTCAGACCCCGGACGTTAACTTCCGGTTTTACCCTGCACTTGTTGCAGGGCTTGCCTATTACATCGCTATGAAGATACCTGAGGTCCCCATTGAACGTAGGGTGGAGCTAAAAGCGGATTATGAGGAGCAGTTCAGATTCGCCGCCGAGGAAGACAGGGAGAAAGCGACACTAAGGATAGTGCCACGGATAAGGATGTAGCCCATGAGCCAGAACAAGTTTGCCTCAGATAAAAGGGCTATTGCAGATTGTGACGTGTGTGGGTTCCAGTACAAGCTAAAGGAACTCAAAGAGAATTTTCGCAACAACCGAGGGACTAACATTTTAGCGTGTCCAACGTGTTGGGATGAAGAAAACCCCCAAGAAATGCTGGGCACATACCCCGTTATTGATGCTATCGCCATACGGAACCCAAGGTCTGATTTTGCAGGGCTCCCCGCAAGCCGATCAGTAACACTACCGGTCACTACGGTGCCCCTACAGCTTAGAGCAGGCGAGGTTACAGTAGCATGACGATGACATACGCACAGCTGGTAACAAACGTCTCGGACACGGTGGAGAACGAATTCACCACTACCCAGATAAACTTGTTCATCGAGCTTGCAGAACAATCCATTTACAGCACAGTCCAGATACCTGCGCTTAGAAAGCAAGACACTTCTATTGCTACAGTGGATGGCACGGATACCGTAGGTATGCCTGCTGACTTCCTGTACATGTACTCTTTTGCGGTTGTAGAGGCCACAGGTGCGTACGTCTACCTGTTGGAGAAGGACCAGAACTTCATTAGGGAAGCCTACCCGATAAAGACGATTAAAGGCACGCCTAAGCATTACGGCATATTGAATGCCACAACACTGATACTCGGCCCCACACCAGACGCGGTGTACACTACTGAAATGCAATACGGGTATTACCCTGAGTCTATCGTGACGGCCAGCACAACGTGGTTGGGCGATGAATTTGATTCCGCCCTGTTTAACGCTACATTGCTGGAAGCCGCCAGATTCTTGAAGCTAGAGCCAGACACCATCGCGCTCTACACAACCATGTATACTCAGTCTATGCAGCAGCTACGTAACCTTGGGGCGGGAAAACTGCGCCAAGATATGTACCGCTCTGGTGAAGCAAAGGTGACAGTTAAATAATGGCTATTACAGCGGGAATGACTACATCCTTTAAAATTGCCCTCTTAGACGCAGAGATGGACTTCAGTGCAGACACGTCCCAAGTCTTTAAGATTGCGTTGTTCACGTCATCTGCGGACTTGAACACAACAACCACAGCATACTCCACCACTGGGGAATCTTCGGGTTCTGGGTACACAGCAGGGGGGGCTACGCTAACGGTATCCACGAACCCAACCTCCTCAGGGACAATTGCCTACTTAGACTTTTCTGATGTCACATGGTCCAGCGTCTCCCTAACCGCAAGGGGCGCGCTTATCTACAAGGCTGATGGGGTAACTGACCCCTCCATTGTCGTGTTAGACTTTGGCACAGATATAGTGAGAACAGGTGCTGATTTTACTGTTGAGATGCCCCCAGCAAACGCTATGAACGCCATAGTGCGAATAAATTAGGTAGGAGCCGAGCATGGCAGTTTTTACGAATGATATTAGACTAAAAGAGATTGTTGTCGGAGACGAGGATGGTACGTGGGGTACTTCAACCAACACAAACCTCTCACTGATTGCTGATGCGTTTAGCTACGGCACACTCGCAGTAGCTTCTGATGCAGATGAGACATTCACTATCCCCGATGGCACTTCAGGCGCAGCTCGTGGGTTCTACATCAAGTTCACCTCCGCTGGCACACTAACCGCCACACGGACACTGACTCTTGGGCCTAACACAGTCTCTAAGATGTGGATTATCGAGAATGCCACAACAGGTGGTCAGATACTGACGATCAAGCAGGGCTCAGGCGGTACGGTAAACATAGCCGCGGGCACAACCAAGTTCGTCTACGCAGACGGTGCAGGTGCAACAGGCGCGGTTGTTGATGCGTTAGCGAACTATGTACCTACGGGCAACGACACCCTTGCTGAAATTCTGGCACTGGGCAACATAACCGGCGGCACTGATCTTGTTGTAACTACAGGCGATGTACTCACCACAGACACGATAAACGAGACAACATCAGCAGCGGGCGTAACAATAGATTCTGTTTTGCTCAAGGACAACACTGTTACAGCCACCACAGTCATAGCAGCCCTGACGGGAACCGCTAGTGGTAACTTAGTTGCGGGTGGGGCACTAGGCACTCCTTCTTCTGGTGTGGCCACAAACCTCACAGGCTTACCCCTAACAACAGGCGTAACAGGCACACTCCCAGCGGCTAATGGTGGCACAGGAATCACGGCTCTAGGCACAGGTGTTGCTACAGCCTTCGGCATAAATATTGGCTCTGCGGGTGCGATGGTTGTGCTTGATGGGGCACTAGGCACTCCTTCTTCTGGTGTGGCCACAAACCTCACAGGACTGCCACTTTCTACGGGCGTAACAGGCACATTGCCTATCGCCAACGGCGGCACTTCAGGCACAGATACCCAAACAGCAATGGCAGCGTTACTTCCTGCCTATGCCGCGAAAGCGGGCTATGCCCTTAGTGTCAATGTAGCTGAGGACGATGTTGAGTGGGGTGTCATGGCAGGTACAGGCACCGTGACCTCTGTTTCTATGTCCGGTGGAACAACAGGCTTGACTACTGCGGGTGGCCCAATATTAACCAGTGGCACGTTTACCCTAGCAGGAACACTTGCTGTGGCTAACGGCGGCACAGGGGTGACAACCTCAACAGGCACGGGAGCGGCTGTACTCAACACATCCCCAACCTTAGTGACCCCCGCTCTTGGAACTCCCGCGTCAGGTGTAGCTACTAACTTAACTGGGCTTCCGCTAGCCACGGGCGTGACAGGTACTCTCCCGGTCGCCAATGGCGGAACTAATCTAACTAGCTACACTGCTGGCGATCTTCCTTACGCCTCTGCTACGAACGTCCTAAGCAGCCTAGCGAAAGGCACAGCAGCACAGGTTCTTACAATGAACGCAGGCGCTACGGCTCCTGAATGGGCAGCAGCAGGCGGAGGAGCAACGGTTCAAATAGTAAATACACAAACAGGTGCGGTCGCTACAGGCACAACGGTACTGCCTATAAACGACACCATCCCTCAGAATAACGAGGGCGATCAGTATATGTCGCTTGAGATAACGCCCACAAGCGCATCAAGCAAGCTGCTAATTGAAGTCAATGTTGTTGGTTCATCAAGCGCAGCAAGGGCGATAGCTATTGCCCTGTTTCAAGATGTCGTAGCTAATGCGTTAGCATCAACGTCGAATGGGGGCGCTGCGTATTCGACTAATCCAAGCAGTTTGGCACTTTCGCACACAATGACGGCAGGAACTACCAGTGCAACCACGTTTAAAGTCAGGGTTGGCCCAAGTTCAGCCGCTACGTTTTATTTTAACGGCGCAGGGGCTTTGGCGGGCAGAGTGTTTGGCGGCGTTGCTGCATCATCTATAACTATTACGGAGTATTCATCATAATGAGCTATAAAGTAGTTAGAAATGTTGCGGGCGAAGCTGTTGCTTTTGGGCCTAATGACGACAATTATGAGCCTACGATTAAATCGGGTGAGGCTTTGACCGTTGAGGACTCAGCGCCGACTCTAGCCAAATCAGCAGATGAGATTGCTTCCGAAATCAAACTAACAGGCATAGAAATCCTAGGCGTAATGTGTTCAGCCACTAAAGAGGACCAAAACGGCATGATAGCCATAGGGTTTGATAAGCTAACAAATACAATGGCGGGCACTCAAATGGGGTCAACTACTATGGAATTTGAAAATGGTAGTGAGCTTGTTATCACTGACGAAAATTTCAGTGAAGTAGATGCTTTGTGGCGACCCTTCAGAAAATCATTTTTCTAACCATAGCCTAGAAGAAAATCAAGGACGCTGGGTAATAACTGACACAAGGAAGCACTAAGATGGATGAGTTTGAGGTTTTGACCCAATCAATAGCTGAGATGCGAACTGAGGTTAAGGAAATGCGGGGTGATGTAAA
>Ga0222673_1000600_pt1 | contig 15309 bp, 22 predicted proteins | sample AntAcemetagen801_FD_179845 | JGI IMG/M metagenome (GOLD analysis project Ga0222673, IMG submission 179845) | Saline water microbial communities from Ace Lake, Antarctica - #801 | ecosystem: Environmental > Aquatic > Non-marine Saline and Alkaline > Saline | place: Antarctica: Ace Lake...
ATAATTCGTCTCCACCAGAAAAAGCGTCTTGTTCCTCAACAAATGTTTCTTTATTTGCCATGTTTAGTTACCTCGTTGTTTATATGTGTGGGCTTCACACCCACTTGAACATTTTCTTGGGACACGTGTTGCTTGACTTCCGGTTGTTTAACCGCTCTGCCACTAGTTCCGTACACGCATGAAGGCTTGGCAATTTAATCCGGCTCTCGTCCAAACCAAACGCTCTTTACATCCCGAGGGATGTCCGGGTACGTTTCTCTTCAAATTAATCATTTTCAACACGAGGTGCTAAAATTATACGAAAGTGTTTTAAATCAACACTCAATGGGTAATCCTTGCTTAAGGTTAATATTACTCCCATTTCATCATCTCCAAATGATTCCATAAAATTTAAAATAATCTTCATATACTCAATTGGATATTTAGATGAAGGGAATGTGTCGTTTGAATAATTCAGCTCAGGTATCTTTTGAGGCTTGCTCAGTTCAAAATTTGTAGTAAGAAGTTCCTGACCAATATTAGTTTTTGGGACCACCATAATCACATTCGTTGCATCCATATATCCCATCAATTCAACTTCTGGTATATCTTTGCAATCTGTCAAGTCCTTTTCTTTGAATATTTTTTTCAATTGTGCGATGGTTTTTAATCTTTTCATTCTATTATAAATATCAGCCACATATTTAAACCTTTCTATTTTGTATACAAAAAAGGGGTGATTTCATTCCAAAACTTGTCTAAACAGAGGTCTTTTACTTCTAATGTTCGAGCCTCTTCTGGTGTGCAGTACTTTTTGGACTTTCCAATAGTGCCTATTTTTTTGTTTGCGATAAATTGATAGCTTCCTTCACCATATGCTATACTGATTTGAGCCTGAATAGATGAAGTTCCTTTGTAAGCTGTGATGGGTTTCACATTATATATTTGACCAATTACTGCGATGTCCTCTTTGAGATACTTGTCAACCAAACCATCGATATATACCTTTTTGAATTTGATATCTTGATTTTCTAAGATTTGAGGTTTAAGGATATCAAGAATCTTCTGACCTAACATCGATGCATTGCCTTTGATGATAGGTAATCCTTTAATAACTAATTTATTCTTATCGTTGATGTAAATGTAAAACTTTTTCTTACCAAAGAACCAAATACTTTTGATAAAATCATCGACCTTGAGTTGAAATTCTGGAACTGGAAATGGGAAATGTTCTTGAAGCTCTTCAACAATTAAATCAGCAATCCTCATAGCATATTGTTTTGTATGACCATTCAGTTCAACAAAACATGAATCAGTATCGCCATACCTAACAGGCAGGCCATATTCATTGAAAATCTTCACAGCATATTGAAGACATTGACGACCTAAAAGGGTAGTATCTTTTGCAGTTGTTGGTGTGAACATACTTACAAAGATTGGAGAGCTGCTAATTCCATAAAGGGCATTTAAGAAAATTTTAATCCATAGCTCTCGTGGGTCTTTATTCTCCTTTAGTATTTTACGTTGCTTATAGAATTTATATACAGCTTTCTCTCTAACTCCCATCTCATTTATACTATACTTACCAAAAGTTGTAAAGAAATCGTCGCCGTTCCAGTAAGGTTCGCCTTCTCTAGCAATAGACCATAAATTACATTGAGTCATAAGCAAGGGATATAATGAAGTGAAATCAAAGTAAATCCCATCATCTACTCGACAAATATCTGCTTCTAAAACAAATGCCCCTTCATATTTCTCACTCTTTTTCCCATCAGCAAATATTACTGGCAAATTGCACTCATGACACATCCCACTGTATGTAAAACTTCCCTGGCTAGAACGAATGTAATTTAATTTACTAATATTTTCATCATCGACAAAATCTCTCGCAGTATCAAAATAATCTATATAAAACTCAAACAATAATCTAGTGAGCATAATATCGTGGAACAAATAATGTTCAATCTCTTTAATTTCTTCTTTGGTCCATGATTCCTTTCTGAAAATTTTATAATCAATATCACCCTTCTGTACTTCAAAATCTAGTGCTTTAGAAATATCTCGAAGTGAATTGGTTTTAGCCTTTGAATCAAGAATCGACCCATCTTTCAACTTAATAATTGGTTTTCTATTAGGCTTTCGTTTTTCTGGGTTGTATAATACCCAATAACAATCAAACACAATCTTCCAATTAATCGCAAATCCATTATTCTCAAGTATAGGATTATCGAAATTCTTATTATTAAATCCGATGAGGATTCGATGGTCATTAAGTAAATCTTGGAATTTATGTATATCCTTTCCACTTAAAATATAATACTTTTCATTCTTGTATGAATAGGCCCCAATGAATTTAATATTAGCTTCGTCGGTATTGAGAGAATCTGTTTCAAGATCAAAGATAAGACAATCATTAATTACTGGATGATTGAGTACTATTTTATTATTGGTCTTGAACTTCATAGATTTAAATGTCAAATGAATCCACCTCTTGTTCTACTGTTACTAATTGCCCTTTTAATTTGATTCCAAAGTAACCTCTAATTCCATTACTTCCACGTCCATAAGATATTCCAAGTTGTTTCAATCTTTCAGTCTTCACGGTTCTATTGTCTTGATCAACGTTATGTTTTACACAATAATCACTATATGTGAAATCAAAGTCTGCCACACTCACAAAATCTAATCGTTGGCGAGTATGTTCGATACATTCAAAATAGAATCCTGTGATGCTGGATGATTCTCGAAGCCATTTCTTTTTAATCTCCTCGGCTGTATTACTGATTGTAAATTCACCATTTTTGAATAAACGTTGAAGTCCAAGCAATGCCCAGTTCACAAATCCTGTCAACTCTTTAGGATTACATATCTTTTCAATAATGTTTGGGTCTTTCAATTTATGATGTGGAAGGATAGGTTTTTCTACGAATTTAAACGGAAAGTCTAACATAAGCCATCTATCAAAGAATCCATCACTGTGATCTGTCGTATAAGGTAAGGCATTTGTGGCAAATATGAACTTGGCATAATTCTTGAAATGCACAGCAGTTTTATGCTTTCGATCTGCTGTAATGGTATCTCTACCAATCAATGACTTAAACTTTCCAGTATTTTCTAGTACTTCTTTAGAGAGGTCGGGTGAGAAATTGGCATGCTTCTTGTGAAGATTAGACATAGCAAAGTTATTCTTATCAATTTCGGTTAAAGAAATATTCACAACATTTTCATGTCCTATGATTTCCTTAAGAACATCTATAAATTTAGACTTACCATTTCTGCCTGATCCTAAAAGCATAATGGATTTCTCAAATTTGTTCTCTCTCCAAAATATATATCCACACAATTCTTGTAATGTATCCATATCATTCTGCCCTTTAGTGATATCTTTGATGAACTTCACAATTAGATTTCCCTCATAGGATTGGACAGGATCATATACAACAGGATGTTTGTTAAGGAATCTCATTTCAGGTTCATAATCCAGTTGTTCCATATTCTCAAGATTTAATACTGTATTCTTAAAAGGTATAAGATTCAAAGGAGCTGCAGTATAGAATTTACTCTCATCGATAAACGTATCAACTACTACCTTCTCAACTACTTTATTGGCATAAACTTCTTGATAATGATTCTCAATTATAGATCTCACATACTCATAAATGTATGATTCACCATTTGGAATAAAAATACCGTCCTTGTAAATGAACATTTCAGGCTTCAAATCATGTCGGATTGTGTAGACGTGATATAATTTCTTGAATTCTTTAGCTATTAATTCAATTGCTTGAGGACGAGATTTAGGATCCAACATATAATCCTTAATAATTCGTTTGAAGGATTGTTCAACACCTGCCAGTTTCGCAAGTTGTTGTCGTGCCTCTAGGAATTTGACTTTCTTGGATTTCATATACAATTGAAAGATATTGCCAGATTCATTACAATGAAAACAATGCCATACAGTATTAGTATAATCAAAACATTGTCCACCCTCTGAACCATGACCTAATGGACAATTGCATGCTGATTTGTCTGGATTGGGCGTGATATTAAGATGTGGAAGTAAATCATGGATAGTTAATTTCTGTTTAATAGCTGCACAAACTTCATCGAATTCAGGGAATATAAACTTTCCTTTTTTAGGTGATGTAATATCTTTTATCTTTAAATTGTCTTCGATGTTAAGAATTATATTTTTTAAATAATCATAACTGATTTCTTTGATTGATGAGTTATTCACAACTTCATATTCACCAATATTATCAATTATTGAACCTGGACCAATAACTTGAGTGCCTTCACCCTGAAAATCAATGATCCGTTCATCTCTAGCATTATCGATTCTGAAGCCTTTAGGGGAGGGTTTGTCTACACGGAAATAGAAGTGATATAATTTCTTAGCAGCTGTTTTGACTGTGAAGGTGGTTCTAAACTCCTCTAGTACGATTAATTTGTCCTGAATGTACCTAGCATCTACATCTATTACTATTAAGTTGTTGGCACCACAAAGTACACCATATGTCTTTTCAGGTGTGAATTCATCATAAGAATAATTAGCAGTCCGAGGCCAATCTTTTTCTATTGGTCGTTTCGACTCATTAGTCTTGATAAATCTACACTTCTGGAGTTGGTTCGGTATCTTCATCTTTTTTGATTTCTATGTATTTCCTGCCGGTTAATGATGTAATATCTTCGATGATTACTGAATCACCGGGTTTAAGACCTATATATAATAGTAAATCCTGCGGAAGTGTGATACCGGTACTACCCCCCCATTTACTAATTTTTCTTTTGAATTTCATCGTTTACCTCATTTGGAAGTGAGAATTTTACCCAATTTGTAAGTTTGAGTTTCTTCCGTTTTATACATATTTACTTTTGAATGTATATCTAATATATAAAATATTCTATTAGGTTTACAATATTGGTAGTATATCTTTTTGTATAATAGTATGATAAATATTAATAATAAGGGGGGTTTTGAATGACATTAGTGACATTAAACCATAGTTTTCTATTTAACGCATAGAGAAAGAATAATATATAACAAACATTGAAAAGGATGGTTTTGTGTCACTTGTGTCATTGTATACAAAATAGAAAGGTTTAAATAGATTTATTCTAATTGATGTTAGTATGGTTAATGGCCCGAAATATGATTCTGATAATCCTAGAGTATTGATATCGACGCGTTTGAAAACTAAACAAAGATTACAAGCGTTACATCCTGATAAAAATACATTACATAAAAAACTGGTGAAATTGATTGATGATATCGAGGAAGGATAAATGTATCAAATGTGGCAGGATGGTAAGTCATAATGGTAGAAGACGAACAAACTATGTGTGTGGTTTATGTCGACCCAAGAAATTCAGTGACGATGAGTTGGAGAGGATTTTAGATGATTCCAAGAGAGAAAAAAGAGAACGAATCAAATGAACATTACAATGATTACATGGTTTGGTATTGGGGTGGATAGATGTCTAAACCACGTTTAACAAAGAAGACAACCCGAACTCCTAATTATCAGAGGGCTAAACATGACCTCATGGACGCTTTTGTATTGAGGAAACCCTTAAGGCAAATTGCTAAAGAGCTTGGCATTTCTGTACCGACTGCATGCAAATGGCAGGAATGGTTGATTTTAGATAATGGCAACCTTGACGATGCCAAGATGTATAAAAAGAAAATTGAGTTCATTACTAAGAATTTAGGGGAAATAGAGTTTACTAAAGAACGATTAATGAGATGTATAAAGAAGAACGAAGAGGACCCTAAGGCTATGACAGGACTAACAAATGCTTTATCGGCCATGCATAAGAGTGAGACTGACATTCTCTCACGATTCAATATTATACAGCCTGAACAGATTGAAGTTAAGCACTTTGCAGGTGAAGGTATTGAGATCGTATTCCTTGACGAGAACAAACGCAAGATGATTGATGTTGTACCAGCGGAGGTAGTAGAAGAATGACAGAACTAAGAACTATGAAGGATATTGATGAGGATATATCCTCTAAAGATCTCACAGTTAATCAGACAAAAATTGAGATATTCCATGAATTGAAACAAGAAGCAATCAAGTGGATAAAGGAATATAAAACTTTTAAATATCCTTGCATGATTGAGATTATTGAGTGGATCAAACATTTCTTCAATATAACAGACGAGAAGCTGAAATGAATTGCCCTAACTGCGGAAGTAATGAAATATATACAGACACTGATGAGAGCTATATATCAGTATTCAGATGTTTTAAATGTAAACATGTAGGCAATATTAATGAGTTTAAAGAATGATATGAAGATCACCTCTTTTTCCTCCTCAGGGTTATTGGTTATCCTTGGGGAGGTTTTTAAGACTATGAACATACACCAATTGAAATATGAGAGAGCACGTTATCAGATTAGATATCATCGTGATTTATTAAAAGAATGGAAAGCTGAAGACAGAGGGTCATGGGTTCCCCTTTATATGGATCCTAATATTATAAATATGACTCGAGCTCTTCCAAAAATATTTAGTCCATCATCACTTTCAGAAATTCATAATATAACATGAAAGGAGGAAAACGATGAAATTGAAAAAAATTAGATGTGATGTATGTAAACAAATAGACAAGGGACAAACGGGAGAATATCCTTGTCCAAAATGTGGTCTTCCACAAACATGGGATTCAAGCTTTTTAAGACGATGAAAATAATTATAGGCATGTTTGAGTTTGATGGGATTATAGGTTCTAGTAGAATAGAGGACTGTAAAATAAAAATGGTAAATGTTCATGACAAAAGGTAAATTTAAGGTTGAGTTGAATCCAACTATCAAACAAAAGCTGTGTTGGAATAGATTGCTCGATAAGGAAACAGAGTTCATTCTATTCGGTGGGGGTGCTGGTGGTGGTAAGTCCTGGGTTGGTTGTGAGTGGCTAATGGTGCTTTGTTTGTCATACCCAGGCATCAAGGTATTCATAGGCCGTAACGAGCTTAAACGCATTATGCAGTCTACATTCATCACATTCCAGAAGGTTTGTAGGTGGCATAAAGTACCAAATGATTGTTGGCATTTGAATGCTCAGTACTCTTATATTGAATTTTGGAATGGTAGCCGTATAGACCTTATCGACCTTAAGTATGCCCCACAGGATCCGATGTATGAGCGATATGGTTCCGTAGAGTATACTTGTGGTTTTATAGAAGAGGCCGGTGAGGTTAAGCAACGGGCCTTTGATGTCCTTAAATCGAGGATAGGACGACATATGAACGATGAATTTAAATTGATTCCTAAGATGTTGTTGACTTGCAATCCTAAGAAGAATTGGTTGTATTTTGAAGTCTATAAACCCTGGAAGAATGAGGAGTTGTCTAAGGATTGGATATTCATTCAGTCTTTATATAATGATAATCCATATACTGCCAAGACTTATGGTGCAATGCTGGCGAAAATTAAGGATCCTATATTACGTGAAAGATTGAAGAATGGTAATTGGGAATATGATTCTGACGATGCCACATTGATTAAATATGAGAATGTACTGAATATGTTTACAAATCAATATGTATTTAAGGCTGATGAACCAATGTATCTTACTGTTGATGTTGCTCGATTTGGTAGAGATAAAGCAGTGTTTTTTCTTTGGCAAGGTATGTTTATTAAGAAAATTTGGTATTATCCAAAAAGTGATATGCCACTTATCGAAACGTCTATTATCAAAACCTGCGAACATTTCCGTTTACCACGAAGTCATGTAGCGGTAGACGAGGATGGAATGGGAGGAGGAGTTGTTGACCATGTTAAGGGAGTTATTGGATTCGTTAACGGTAGCAGGGCGATTGAAGAACCGGCTGAAGACGATCAAGAAACGGATAGGTATTCATATAAAAATCTTAGGTCTCAATGTTACTTTAGGTTGGCTGAAGTTATTAACGAGAATGAGATGGGGTGTTATCATGACATCAGTCCTGAAATACGCAATTGGATTATTGAAGAGCTTGAAGGCATTAGAAGAAAGGACGCTACGGACAATGAGAAGAAATTACAAGTAATCAGCAAGGATAACATTAAGGACATCATTGGTCGTTCTCCGGACTTTGCTGATGCAATGATGATGCGAATGTATTTTGATTTAGACGCTGTAATGCAGCCCGAGGTGGCAATAGAATGGTGAGAGTCAAACATCTACACTTTGATAGAAAGGGTTATCATGGCAATCCTGTCGGTTATGCCTGTAATTGGAATGCTAAGGCAAAGAAGTTCAGAATGACAACTGACTTTAAGAAAGTAACCTGCAAGAGATGTTTAGCAATGATAGAAAAATATGATTGGAAACAAAAGGATTTTAACGAGGAGGAAGATTAGAATGGGAAAATGTAAACACGAATGGAGACAATTATGGGATTTTAATGCTGTTAATAATAGAGCATTTCCGACAAGACAGTTTTATTGTATTAAATGTTTAGAGATTAGATGAAAGTATATAAAAAAGTTAAGAAGAAGCGGAAGATCAAATTTAAGAAAGGGAAGGTGATTGAAAAGAATGTCACAGCAGTCGATAGCAGAGATATTAAAGCATTATAGTCCGAATTGGTTGACACAAGAAGAAATAGTTTGGCATTCAAAGTTATCAATGCAGTCTGTGAATAGAGCATTAAACAGTTTAAAGAAACGGGATGAAGTGGAAGTTAAACTTCTTCCTGGGAAACAACGACGTTTAAAAACACTATATCGAATACAATTGGAGGAATCAAAATGACAGAACCAGTAATTCAGGGATCAGTAATCTCTGACAAAAAAGAACCAGCATCAGAACCAGAACTTCCTGAGCATCTTAAGGATGCGAAGATCGAGACAACAACCGTTAGAAAGTTAAGTACAATCATCGAAGAGAGGTTGCTTGCTTTAAAGGATTTGGCTACTTTAGAGATTCGAATGCCTGTTGAATCTCGTATGAGAGAAAGAATGAAAACAATTCAAAAGATAGGTCATGCTAGACATTTGAAGATAGATGGTCATTGGAAGTCTACACCACCACATACATTCATCACTAAACTTGCAGCACGTAAGATTAATAATGATGAAGCTCAGATTACTTTCTCAGTATATGAAACCGATAAAGAAGGTAATAAGAAGCTTTATGAAAATAGAGTGGAGTATGAGCAAAACGACGGTAAAAAAGCAACAAAAGTTCTTTCTGCTGATTATCCTATAGCTTATGAAGTTAAAGAGATAATCAGACGGAACAAGGCAATTACACGAGAAATCGTTGAGGTGGATAACAATGCCAAATAAAGTTGAATTAGAATGGAATGGTGAGATAATTAAACAACATGTTATTGTTCCAGATTTAGACATCAGCCCTAAGACACTTCTTGATTCTTTAGAACGTGCAGCAAATCAAGTCAATAATATGACTCAGCAATTAGCAAAGCTAGAAGGTAGTAAAAAGCAGATGATGAATGAAATCGATGCAGCTCAGTTATATCTTAAAGAAAGGCAGTCTTTTGAGAATAAATGTATTGAAATACAACTTACCCATCTTAAGAAGTACATTACATTGATATCGGTTGAATGTAAGGATAAAGCTGTTGCTGAGGCAAATAAGACCATTGCTCTCGATCCTTCAGCATATACTCCTGATCAGAAGAAGAACATGTATTATGTGATGTACCAGCGGTTCTTGGCTACTCATGAAAAGATTGCTAATAAGATATCAGCAAATATCATTAAGGAACATTTATACAACAAACCAATCTTTGATAACCCTTTTTAATTTTCTTTTTTTAGTTAGTAATTAAATAGTATGTTAAGCATTATATATAAAAAATGGCTATTTTTAAAAGATTCTTACATAATATATCAACTCTCACTTCTAAACGTATAGCTCAATCTAATGTTAATAATCAAGAAGTGGGATTAACAGAGTTAGGTTATTCTGCTATGTCTCCTGATGAGAGGCAAGCCGTTTATCCTCAATGGTTCTTCAGTGCACGATTAGGGCAACCCCGTGGTATTGATATTAGGAGACTTCGTAACTTTGCTCAATCACCCTGGACACAGATGGTGATTAATACTTTTAAGAAACAGATTTATACAATTGAGTGGGATATCGTTCCAGAAGACGAGAAGGACGAAACTGATTATTCTGAAAAGATTAAACTTGTTAAAGAAAAGATGAATAATATTAACAACGACAATCAGACCGTTTCTGAGTTGAATTCTGAGTCTATTGTTGATATTGCTGAAATTGATTCAGGGGTTTGGAATTATGTATATACAAACGATTCTTATATTATTGGTGACGTTCCTGTATATGATGCATGGGGTCGTGTAATTGATACGACTATGGGATTAGTTCTTAAACCAATCGGTCAACGTGAATTGGCACAGCTTAAGACCGTCGATGGTGGTACGATGCTTAAACAAGTCGATATCCATAAGAACTTGCTAGATTATTACCAGTACTCATTTAAACATCCAAAACAGAATCCAACCAGATTTTCTAAAGAAGAGATTGCCTTTTTAATAATGAATTCTCGGCCTTATAGTATTTATGGGTTTTCATCAGTTCAATCAATTCAGCAAGTTTTAGAAGTATTAATTCAAGGTACTAGATATAATAAGGATCTTTATAAGAATAATGCTGTCCCTGATATTATTGCAAGTATTCCTAAATTACCAAAAGGCGAACTTAAAAAGCTGAAAAGAACATGGAATAACAGCTATAAAGGGAAACCTCATCAAGTTGGTTTTATTAACTGGGCTATTGAGAATTTCTATAAATTAGCTGAAAGTAATAGAGACTTAGAATGGTTGAATGGTCAGCAATGGTATTTTAAAATAGTATTTGCAATATTTGGTGTTTCTCCTACTGAAGCAGGCTTTTTTGAAAATGCTAACAAATCTAATGATGAGGGACAAGCAAGAGTTACTGTCCGTAATGCAATTGAACCTTATTTAAAATTGTTAGCGGAGCTTCATACTAAAAGAACTATCACAGAAATTCTTCAAGAAGAAAATCACGGCCTAAAGTTTAAATTCATTCCTAAAGATCATGCTAGAGAACAAATTGAATTCGATCAGCAAATGCAAGAATTAGATAAAAATGCATTGACTATTAATGAGTATAGAAAAATGAAAGGGAAAGATCCGCTTTCATGGGGCGATGAAAAATCAAAAGAAGCACCAACCCCATTTAATAGTCCATTTGATAATACTCCTGAAGAAAAGGAAAAAGAAAAATTTAGGAAGAGGTTTGGAGGGTTTATGAATGACCGCAAACACCGAGTTGAAGATTATGAAAATGAAAATCAGGGTAGCGAAATCATTCAACCCCCAATTAAGCGTTCTATAGATGTTTCTTCCGAGGATGATCTAGTGAAAGATGCTATCGGTTACTCTGATTTTCTTTTAAAACTATTTGACCGATTTAAACAGAAGACATTATCAGCTATAGATAAAATACAATTATCAAAGGAATACACGACTAAAACATTTGGTGATTTTTTAAAAGATTTATTTAATGCTGTTAATACAGTTGCATTTTCAAAACATATTAAGAAATATTTACGTATGGATTTATTGGCAGGTCTGGAAGCTGCAGAAGATGAACTTAATGCTGATATTGGTTATACTGAAAGCTTTCAACGGAAATTAGCACAGTTACAGCAACAACAACTATCCGGCTATACAATTAACGGAAAGAAATGGTTTGGCATTAAAGGAGTTACAAAGGAACTTCAAGCAGATATTATCAGTATTGTTCAAGGTGGCATTAATGATAAACTGTCTACAAAAGAAATAAAAGAAGCTATATCCAATAAATTTGATACATTTTCAGATTGGCGTTCTAATATGATTGCTCGAACTGAAACCACCCGTATAATTAATGAAGGGAAAATATTAGGATATAAAGAGAGTGGCATTGAAGGGAATAAGGTTTGGTCTACTGCTCCTTATGATCCAAACCGTTCCAGTGAAATATGTCAACGATTGAAAGACCAAATAGTTCCTTTAGATAAAGATTTTATCGATCCCAAAACAAATAAGGCATTTGCTGCTCCTCCAGCACATCCAAATTGTTTTCTTAAAGATACAATGATATCAACAAGAGGAGGAGATGGTAAGATTCAAGATATTAAAGTCGGTGATATGGTATTAACTCATAAGAATCGATATAGAGAAGTTATTAATACAATGAAAAGTAAATCAGAATCATATTATGAAATAGAAGTAGGTTCTCAAAGAAAGTTAAAAGTAACGGGAAATCATCCTGTATTGACACAAAGAGGGTGGGTTCAAGTTAAGGATTTATCACTAAATGATTATATGGTGAAATTACAATGAAATGGAAATGTATCCATTGTGGTAAAGAAATGGATTTAATACCTTCACGTGCAAAAAAGAGAAAATATTGTTCTACATCGTGTCAATTAAAACATGAGTATTCTATAGGAAAGAGAGATAGAGTCAAGACAGGAGAGAAAGCACGAATTGCATCTTATAAGAGAATGAAACAAGATAATTGGTTGAATTATAATTCTAGTAGAGATAAATTAAGAAAAGTGATGAACACTGAGGAATATAGAAAGAGAGCAAGAGAAGACAAACTTGGGGAGAAAAATGGGATGTATAACAAAAAACCCTGGAATTTCTTAGGTATTGATAAAAGAAATAAATATGGAAATGTAGACAGAGGATTTGATTGGAAGAGAATTAAACGCAAAGTAAAGGAAAGAGATAATTATACTTGTCAACATTGTGGAGAAACAGAAGAAGATACAAAACAATATTTACAAGTTCATCATATAACAAAATATAGTATATTTCAGGATAATAGCATGAATAATTTAATTACTTTATGTCCTAAATGTCATGCGCATGCAGAATCTCAGTTTTTGAAAATTAGGTCAATAAAGAAAATAAATGTGGGTGTTTTAGTATTTAACTTAAGTGTTGATGAGGATGAAAGTTATGTTGCTGAAAATTTAATTGTTCATAATTGCCGGAGCACCATTGTTTTTAGGCCGAATTAGTTAGTAATTAAATAGTATACTTGGTATTATATATGAAAATGGCAACGCATGAATCATTTAAGACAGAACTTTTTGCTCCAATTATTAAATCTACTGAAGGAAAATATTTAGCAGTACTATCAGATAACTCTGTAGATCGTGATGGAGAACGAGTTGGAAAATCCGCATTATATAAGATAGAGCAAGACACTGAATATCTTGCAGCCCTTGTAGACCATGAGAATAAAGCACTTAATCAAGTTGCTCAATGGATTAATAAAAGAACCGAAGAAATAGATGGACATTTAGCCTTGGTTGCTGAACCAAAATTCTTTAAGTCAAATCCTAAAGCTGTGCAGATTAAAGGCATGTTAGACGAAGGGGCTAAGATGGGTATTTCTATTGGTGCGATCGTTAAACAATATGAAGACATGAAAGTAAATGGCGAAACTATTCGTACATTTACTGAATTGGAATTGCTTGAAGCTAGTTTCGTAGGTATTCCTAGCAATAAACACGGACGAGCAATGGCAGTTGCAAAATCTTTCAAACAAAACATGGAGGGATCCACTAAAATGGAACTTACACAAAAGGATCTTGATGATGCTGTTACTAAAAAGGCTGACGAATTAACTAAGTCTTTTGAAGATCAGATCAAAGAGAAAGACCTTAAGATCGTTGAATTGACTAAATCAGTTGAGGAAGGCGAAGAGAAGGCAAAAGAATCTGAAGCAGCCGTTGCTGAAGCAGATAAGAAGGTCGAAGAGGCTGGAAAAGCTTTGGAAACTGAAAAGAAACTTTCCTTAGAGAAACAAAAATTCAATGAGGAAGAAAAACAAGAAGAAGACAAAACTGAAGAAGCTGATAAAGCTTTCAAAGAAGGAAAACTTCCTGTTATGAAATTTCAATGAGGTAACAAAAAATGAAAGCAATGTTCAAATCATTTGATGATGGCTTCAGTATTGATTCTTGTAAAGAAAGATTTGATGCAGGAACTATTGATAAAGATGGTTTTAGTGGTTACTCAAAGGAATATTACAATCCATTCACACGAGTCGATAAAAGACTTGAGATTGCTAAGAATACTTATGAGACACAGAAAGCATCTATTGATACACAAACCGGTGGGGTAGGTACTGCAGGAACAGCTTTAGTTCCAGTATATCCAGACCCAAACGTTGTTAACAGAACAATCAGGGAAACTCCATTTAGAAATATGGTCCCAAGACGAGCCACAAGAGGTTTGACTTACGATTATATCCCACTAACCGCAAAAGGCGGCGCATTCTGGGCAGCTGAAAATGGTGCATTAGCAGTCGTAGAAGATACTTATGACAGAATATCTGTTCCAATTAAGTTCTTATATGCTAAAGGATTAATTTCAGGTCCAGCAATTGCAGGAATGGCAGGATTCATTGATCCAACTCAATTAGATTTAGGTGTTAAAACAGATTCTATTTATGAAGCTGAAGAAGATGCCTTAATTAATGGAGATGCAACAACTGATATTCTGGAACCAAGTGGTGCAATCAAATCCATTACTACAAATACAACAAACAGGTCTGGTGGTCTTCCAACAATACCATTAATTAGAGCTGAGCTTGCAACTACATATAATGCAAATGGTGTAGTTACTGTAGCAATTACAGACGCAACAACTCATAACTATGTTAAGGGTCTATTGTTAGACTTACAAAGGCAAATTACCAATCCTTCAGAAGGTATTCTAGGCTTTGGTATTCCAGATGCATTTGACTTCGATGGTGTAATGTTCATGAGGGACAAGTTTATGCCAACTGGAGCAAGCGCAAAGAGAATCCTATTCTTAGATATGAGATACATCTTTATGGCGGTCTTACAAGACTTAACCTACGAAGAGAAGTATACTGATCAAGATGGTTGGGTTTACTTGCTGAAAGAATACATCACTCCTGTATTTACATTTGAGGGTTCAAGCTCACAAATGTACGGAATCGCATAGAGGTATTAGAAAATGGTAGAAGTAATCGAAACATGGAGAAAAGAAGCAGTTTATGGTGAACTTAAAAAAGTAGTTATTTTAGGGGATTCAGCAACTGCTACTGGATATACCGTAGATACAGACCTAGATGCAGCTAATGGAAAAGGTGCATTGTTTTCATATATCATTGATGCATATCACGTTGGTCTAACTGGAACAAGAGTCGACGCATCTTGGGTCGCAGCAACTGGTGTTGTAACATTAGGAACAGTTGCCTCAACACCTGAGTCAGTTGTTATTGTAATCGAAGGTTATTAAATTTTTATTTTTTTATTATCTTTTTAGTACACAGAGATGACTGTATC
>Ga0222673_1000601_pt1 | contig 15275 bp, 16 predicted proteins | sample AntAcemetagen801_FD_179845 | JGI IMG/M metagenome (GOLD analysis project Ga0222673, IMG submission 179845) | Saline water microbial communities from Ace Lake, Antarctica - #801 | ecosystem: Environmental > Aquatic > Non-marine Saline and Alkaline > Saline | place: Antarctica: Ace Lake...
GTATAAATTTCACCAATCTCACTTATCCATTTTGGAATTTTATCGTAGTGTGGCTTGTCTTTCATTTCAGGCAAACTGTTGCTGGAATTAGATTTCCAAGCAAAGGGTCTGAATAAAGATGGAATTAGTGAGGCAAATTTTGAACTGTTGGTTTTTTGTTCTAAAGTATGGTCTTTGTACATAATATGCGAAGCGACACCGTATTCTGCCTCTCGATGCATTTGCTCAGTACGGATTTGTATTTCCATTATTGTACTGCGTGGAGTGGTAACTGTAGTGTGAATTGATTTGTATCCATTTGGCTTAGGGAAGGCGATGTAGTCTTTCATTCGTTTTGGTAATGGTCGCCAAAGTTCGTGAATTATTCCCAGTACTTTGTAGCAGTCCTCAACGCTATCAACTATAACCCTCATGGCTAGTAGGTCGTAGATTTGATCGATGTCCCATTCTTTGCGCTGTAGTTTGTGATATAGGCTGTACATTCCTTTGACACGATAAGAGGTTGAGAAATCCCGAAAACCAGCTTCAGCTAATTTCTTTTGCAAAATCTTACGCTCTTTTTCTAGCGTTTCATTAGACTTCTTTGCTCGCGCAGTCAGTATATCTTTGGTTCGTTTGTATTCTTCCGGGTATACATACGGAAATGCTAAATCTTCCAGCTCCTTTCGAACACGTCCAATTCCTAGACGGTGGGCAACAGGAACATATATTTCAAGAGTTTCTCTGGCTATTCTTGACTGCTTTTCTTTTGGTACATGATGCAGTGTCTCCATGTTGTGAAGACGGTCTACCAATTTAATAATCAAAACCCGTATGTCCTGACTGGTAGCTACAAATAATTTACGGAGACTCTCGTTATGCCTATCGCTCCCATAGTATCTAACAGAACCAAGTTTGGTAACTCCTTCCACTAAAAATAAAACTTCGTCACCAAACAATTCTTTGATGTCTGTTGCTGTGACGTCGGTGTCTTCAATTGTGTCGTGGAGTAGGGCAGCAGCAACTGTACTGGGACCTAAGCCCATTTCTGCAAGCCGAAAAGCCACTGTAGCTACATGACTCATATAGTCTTCTCCTGAGTAGCGCTTATGACCTTCGTGGGCCTTGATAGCAAAGCTATATGCTTTGTTAAGCATTAGCTCATCTGCCTCAGTAGTTTGAGAAATCTGAGCGATTATTTGCTTAGCTGTTTCCATCTGTTCAGTATAAGGTGAAAAATAGAAAGTGAAAAGGCCGGGACGCTTCGCGTCCCGGCCTTTTCAACACTATCTTTGTTTCAACATCTCCACCGCATCCTCAATTGTGAATTTTTTTATATCAACTGAGTCTGGAATATTAATACGCTTAAATCCTTTTTTAAGGTACTTACCAGACTTCGATTCAAACACATTTACCATCTTTCGTGTTTTTGGATGGATCCCCAATTCTTTCACTAAAGACTCACCTTTGCGTAGCTGCTTGGGTTCTTTAAATATTTCCAAGGCTCGTTCTAATGTAATTTCGTAAGGATTATCTTTATTGTCTTTTAGTGAACGGAAATCTCCAGCATGTGCTACGTACGGTCCAAACTGACCTGTGTTTGCCATTACCGGTTCGCCAGTTGTTGGATGTTCGCCCAGTTCACGCGGTAGTAATAAGTATTTCACTGCGTCTTTTAGCGTTATATCTTCTGGTTTTATTCCTGCAGGTAGGGTGGCTCTTCGTGGTTTTGGTTCTTTAGTGCCTTTTTTAGGAGTAGGTCCAAGTTGTACATAAGGACCAAATCTTCCAGTCAAAACAAATATTGGATCTCCAGTTTCTGGATGATTTCCAATTGGTTCATCGTCTTTCATTTCTGAACCATCAAGCAATCTTGCACCTTCACAATCTGGAAATCGGCCGCAAGATAGAAACTTTCCATTTTTACCAAGTTTAATTACCATATCTGCTCCGCAGGTAGGGCAGGGGAATTCTTTTGGTGCTGCACCTAGATTGGTAAGTTTTTCAATATCAGCTTTTGCTTCAACTGCTTTGTGAAAATCTTTATAAAAATCTGTAAGGGTTTTTTTGTATTTACGTTCACCTTCGGCAATTTCATCAAGTTTATCTTCCATTTCACTGGTGAAAGTGTCGCTTATGTATTCAGCAAAGTGTTCTTCAAGAAAAGTTGATACTACGTCACCAGTATCAGTTGGTATTAAAGTTCTTCCTTCTTTTTCCACATAACCTCGCTGCACAATAGTGTTCATGATAGATGCATAAGTAGAAGGTCTTCCGATACCACGCTTTTCTAATTCCTTAATCAGCCCAGCTTCTGTGTACCGATTTGGAGGTTGAGTTTGTTTGGTCTCAATATTAACTTCTTTTACTCCAACTTTATCTCCAGTCTGAACTTTAGGCACCTCAGTGTCTTCACCACGAGCTCCAGGGTCAGCCTTAAGCCACCCATCAAACATTACACGTGACCCATTTACTGCAAAGTCTGGTATGTCCTCCTTTGCGTCAATTATGTTGGTTAGAATTTTTGTACGTTTTAATTTTGCATCACTCATTTGTGAAGCTATAGCTCGTGACCAAATCATCTTATAAAGTGCTTTTTGGTCATGACTACTTCCTGCAGATCTTTTGGAAAAATTAGTTGGACGCACAGCTTCGTGGGCTTCTTGCGCAGACTTACTTTTAGTTTTGTAGGTTTTAGGATCTGAATATTCCTTTCCGTACTCCTTATTTACAAAAGCAATTATTTGCTTCTGGGCAATGTCACTCATGTTGGTTGAATCAGTTCGCATATAGGAAATGTGTCCAGCTTCATAAAGCTTTTGCGCTGCACCCATAGTTCTTGATGGAGCAAATCCAAGTCGAGTAGAAGCTGCTTGCTGCAATGTAGATGTAGTAAATGGCGGCTTTGGAGAACGCTTAGCTTCACTTTCCTTTACACCAATGACTTCCCAGTCATTCTTTTCACCTGCTACTTTTATTCTTTCTGCTTCTTTCTTTTCTCTTGGTTCGTTAATACAAGTAAAGTCGACTACATTTTTCCCAGGCATTTGTGTTGGTGCGGTAAGTACAAAAAACTCTTCCGGAATAAAAGCCCGAATTTCTCGCTCCCTCTCCATAATGATTCGAAGAGCTGGTGACTGTACACGACCAGCAGATAATCCGTAGCGAACTTTTTTCCAAATAAGTCCAGACAAATCATAGCCAACTAGACGGTCTAGTACACGGCGCGCTTCTTGTGCCTCTTTAAGATTTATATCTATTTTGCGAGGATGACCGATGGCTTCCTTAACAGCCGGCTCTGTAATTTCGTGAAAGACGATTCTTTTAAGATTTTTGTTATCACTTTTGATAAGTTCGGCCACGTGCCAAGCGATTGCCTCTCCTTCACGGTCGGGGTCAGATGCCAGTAGAACAGCATCGGCTTTTTTTGCAGACTTCTTAAGGTCCTCAATAACTTTCTCTTTGCCTGGAGAAATTATGTATCGAGGAATAAACCCACCCTTTATATCGATAGCGTCTTTGCTGCTTTTTGGTAGGTCGCGAACATGCCCGACTGATGATTTTACCGTATATCCTTTACCAAGATATTTCTCAATAGTCTTAGCTTTTGCCGGTGACTCAACGATTACCAATGTGTTTTTTGCTGCCATATGTTCAGTAACAAATACTAGTTAGTTTGTTTTCTGTCAAATAACAGTAAAGAAAATTCAATAATAAATCCTGATAAATCTACCTGTTAACAGGTAGATTTAGGGTGATCAATAAGGCTAAGTCTTGTAGTACGTTCCTGTTTGTTCATTTATAAGTCCTTTAAGTTCCATTTTCATTAACAGGGTAGTTGCTTCTGAGACTGGGATTTGTAAGCTCCTAATTAATTCGTCACGTTCTTTTGGTTCGCTTAGCAGAGTTAAGATTATACTTTCTTCATGGGAAAGTGCCGCGGCCGCAGGCCGCGGCACTTTTGAACCCTCTTCATCTATACCTAGTGCCATTAAGATGTCCGCCACTTCAGTTACTGGAGTTGCCCCAAGTTTCATAAATTGATGCACTCCTTTAGAATTGCTTGAAAAAATACTTCCGGGCACTACTAGTAGTTCTCGATTATAATCGCTAGCCATCCTAGCTGTGATTAATGAGCCAGATTTTTCTCCAGCCTCGATTACTAAAGTGGTTTGTGTTATTCCACACACTAATCGATTCCTCTGTGGGAACGACCAAGTTGTCGCTCTGAATTTTGGCTCGTACTCAGAAAGTAGCCCGCCACCATTTTCGAGGATTCTCTTCGCCAGTGACTTATGACGAGCTGGGTATATAACAGAGTCATCTAAACCACCACCTGGGATAGCTAGTGTATATAGATTATTTTTTAGGGCTGCCTCATGAGCTAGAGAGTCGATACCAAGCGCTAATCCAGAAACAATACCAATTGGGTAGCCTCGCAGGCCGTCGAGCAAATGCTCGACGGCCTGCCTTCCGTAGTTTGTGTATTTTCTAGAACCGACAACTGCTAATAATTTCAAATTACTACTAGGTAGTGTTCCGCGATAATTAAGCGTTTTCGGGGGCTGCGGAATTTCCATCAAGTCTGATGGAAATTCCGCAGCTTCAAGATCCTTAATAGGGAAGTTCATATAAAAATATTAGCATGTGAAGTCTTGCCATACCTTAAAAACATTCATATACTCCTAAATACAAACACAAATTAAATATGCTAGACATTAAATTCATAAGGGAAAATTTAGACATCGTAAAGATGGCAGCCAAGAAGAAGCATATAGATGTGGATCTTGATAAGTTGATTAAACTAGATGATCAGCGTCGAGAAGTTATGCAGCTGACTGAGGGAAAGAAAGCAGAGCAGAACCGAATGTCTGCCGATATTGTTGCGGCGTCCCAAGACCCAGTTCGCAAACAACAACTCATTACTGAAATGCAGGATCTTAAGGCTGAGATACAGAAAGATGAAGAAGTACTTAAGCCTCTTATGGAAGAGTGGCAGGCACTGATGTTGCAAGTACCAAATATTCCCGACATGTCTGTTCCAGATGGAGAAAGTGATCAGGATAATGTTGAACAAAAAACTTGGGGTGATAAACCTAATTTTGATTTCAAACCAAAAGACCATGTGGAAATAATGACTAGTCTTAAAATGGTCGACTTTGAGCGTGGATCAAAGGTACATGGATTTCGTGGTTACTACTTAATGAATGACGGAGCTCTTCTGAGTTGGGCAATATGGAACTACGCTCAAGAATTCTTCTTGAAAAAAGGTTTTTCTCCAATGCTGCCACCAGCTATTGTGCGCAAGCAAAATTTATATGGCACTGGCCACTTACCAAACGAAGCTGAAGATGTTTATAGTACTCAAGACGGAGACTACTTAATCGGCACTAGCGAGGTTTCTACGATGGGATATTACTCGGATGAGGTTTTGGAACAGAGTCAATTTCCAATTAAGCATCTCTCTTTTTCTCCATGCTTCCGGCGCGAGGCTGGTAGCCATGGTAAAGACACTAAGGGTTTAATTCGTGTACATGAATTCTACAAGTTAGAGCAGGTTATGCTTTGCGAGGCTTCGCATGAAGAAAGTGTAAAGTGGCACGAATGGATTAATAGAAATACTGAAGAATTTATTGAGTCACTTGGTATTCCATATCATACAGTTCTCAACTGCGGTGGTGATATCGGACAAGGGCAGGTTAAAAAATATGACATTGAGCTTTGGGTGCCTTTGGAACAAAAGTACCGCGAAATAAGTTCGGCTTCATATTTCCACGATTTTCAAACTCGACGTTTTAATATTCGGTATCGAGATGAAGAAGGGAAGCTGCGCTACGCACACTCATTAAACTGTACAGCTATCCCAACTCCAAGAATCCTAGTTTCTTTGGTGGAGAATTTTCAACAAGCTGATGGCACAATAAAAGTGCCAGAACCATTACAAAAATATTTAGGCAAAGCTGTGATTGGCGCTAAAGAAGAAGTAGAGAAATCTGAAGAGGTAGAAGACTAGGACTGGTAAAAGGGGCCGTCGAGACATAAGTCTCGACGGCCCCTTTTGTGATAGCATATGCCCATGTCATTTTTCCGTAAAAAGCGGCGTCGAAACAAAGATAATCCGCGCAGAGTACTAATTAAGCAGATTGTTTTTGGTTTGATGCTTTTTATATTGGTTTTTATGTTAGGGGCAGGAATCTGGTATGGAACTAGGTTGGAAATGCTTACTATCCAAGCAATAACAGTTGAGGAAGGAGAAACTGTCGATTCGGTAGTGGTAAGAAAAATTGTCGAAGAAAAACTAACTGGCAGTTATGTTGGATTAGTTCCAAGGAGTTTCACTTGGATTTATCCTGAAGAAGAAATTGAAATGGCGGTACTTGCTATTCCTAAGGTAAAAGCCGTTTCATTGGATTTAGATAATGATGAAGTTTTAAATATTAGTTTCACTGAATACATGCCAGAAGCTTTGTGGTGTGGAGATGACGGCTGTGTATATATGGATAAGGAAGGTTTTGCTTTTGCCAACGCTGCCAATTTAGCTGGTGGGGCCTTGATTCGATTTGTCGGAAAAAGTCAGCCAGAGATAGGTGTGAATGGCTTTGGTGAGGAATTCATTGATTCATCCTTTGTCCTTATTGAAACTATCTATGAAAAGCTCGGTTTTAACATCGTTGAAGTTCGTAGGGTCACTGAAGACGAAGCGGTTTATATGGTGTCTGGTGGTGGAGAGGTAAAAATTTCTTTAGCTCAACCACTGGAAGAAACTTTAGAGAATTTTGGCACAATCCTTAGTTCACAAGACTATAGTCACCTAGCGCCAGGAAATTTTGAATACATTGACCTACGCTATGGAAATAAAGTTTTTATTCTAGAAGAAGAAGTAGTCGTAGCAGCAACTTCGACTGTAGATTCTGTAGCGGAGTCTACAGAGCCCGGCGAGCTGGAAGAGTAGCTTAAATATGCTAAGCTGCCAGCTAAATTCATATGAGTAATTTTTGGCAAGAACTACCAAAACCAATAATGGTACTAGCCCCTATGGCCGACGTCACGGACGCGCCTTTTCGTCGTATGATTGCCAAGTATTCTGCTCATAGTAGAAAAAACAAAACAATCGGTGGTCCAGATGTGATGTGGACAGAATTTGTTTCGGCTGACGGATTGGCAAGAGCGACTGAGGAAGGAAGAAGAAAGCTGCTGGCTGACTTGATGTATGGCGAAACGGAAAGACCAATAGTTGCTCAACTCTTTTCCTCAAATGAAGAATATATGGAAAGTGCTGCCCGATTGTGTAAAGAACTTGGTTTTGACGGTATAGACATAAACATGGGCTGTCCTGATCGTTCAATAGAAAAACAGGGTTGTGGCTCAGTTATGATAAAGAATCCTGAAAAGGCCAGAGCGATAATTCGGGCTGCAAAGAGAGGGGCTGGTGGTATTCCAGTATCGGTAAAAACTCGTTTGGGTTACAACCAAGACCAACTTGAAGAATGGTTGCCAGAATTATTGGCGGAAGAACCTGCTGTTATTACAGTTCATGCCCGCACTAGAAAAGAAATGTCCAAAGTACCAGCCCGCTGGGAAAGGGTTAAAAGAGCTGTAGAGATAAGAAATGAACAAGGTAGTAAAACGCTTATCTTTGGCAATGGTGATATAGAATCGATTGAAGATGCGCACCGGAAAGCGGAGCTTTCCGGTGCTGATGGCGTAATGTTGGGTCGCGCAATATTCGGAAATCCATGGCTATTTAGTCCTGAAAAAGACTTGAGTAATGTGGATATAAAAGAAAGACTTTCAGTAATGATCGAACACACCAAATTGTTTGAAGAATTACTGCCATTCAAAAACTTCGCCATTATGAAAAAACATTACAAGGCTTATATTAATGGTTTCGATGGTGCTAAAGAACTTCGAGTCAAATTAATGGAGGCATCTTCATCTAAAGAAATTGAGCAGCTGTCAGAAGACTTTTTAAATAATTAGTTTGTATTTCCACTAAAAAAGAGTACGCTTAAATATGTAGTGAGTAGTTATTAACAATAGAGGACGGAGGTCAATAATGAACATAGTTAGACTCGTCGCTATCGTTGCAGTTTGCGTGTTTGTAAGCAGTTTTGTTTTTATGGAAAATATTTCTGCGGAACAAAAGTGTCAGGCTAGATATACTGACACACACCCGGTATGCGAAAAGCCAAATGAAAAAGTGAATAGCCGTGATACAAGAAGTCGCGTTTAAGCTTTTCAAGTTGAACCAACAAGAGTGGCGAACCCGCCACTCTTTCTTTGTATATACACAAGTATCAAATATTTTTTGTGCTTTAGTTGTCTGATAAGTTATAATATAAATATGGAGGATGTATTAAAAGCAGATATTTTTTTCGTAATTGCTTCAGTTGCTACAATCTTTTTTGGTTTGATGCTATGTATTTTGATGTATTACATCATTCGTATAGCTAGGACTATCAGAAGGATAGTTGATCGGATAGATGAAGGTAGTGAAGCAATTGCAAAAGATATTGATGAATTGCGTACGCGTTTGAGTTTTGGCGCTTTACTTGCCTTTCTAGGTAAGATAGTGCCAAAGATGCGTTCCAAAAAATAACACAATTAATTGTGTAACTTATTTAACCTAACTACACACCATGGCAAAAAAGAAAACCACAAGTCAGTCAAAGAAAAAGTCTAGTCTAAGTACCGGAGCGAAAGTTGGTATCGGTGTGGGTATGACAGCTGCCGCTGTTGCTGCTGCCAGTTCCTACTTTTTATACGGTAGTGATAATGCTGCAAAAAATCGAAAGAAAGTACGAAGCTGGAGCTTAAAAGCCAAGGCAGAAGTCTTGGAGGCTTTAGAAAAAGCTGGAGAAATGAGCAAGGAGGAGTATGAAGATGTTATCTCAACAGTTGCCAAGACCTATTCTTCTGTTAAAGATGCTTCAAAGGGTGATATCTCTGCTTTTGAAAAGGAGATGAAAAAGTATTGGAGTAAGATTGAAAACACAGGAAAGAAGGCTGTTAAAAAGGCAACAAAGACTGCTAAGAAAACAACAAAGAAAGTTGCTAAAAAAGTAGCAAAGAAAAAATAGATTCAGAGTTTAGAAAGGACGGTGGCAACAATTGTTGCCACCGTCCTTTCTTCTATTTGATATAATTAAAGCATGGTTAAAAAAGCGGCTGTTTCTGTATTTTTTCTTCTGACTATTTCCGGAGGAGTTTTTTTGGCATTAGCTTTTTATGTAATGGACGTAGTGAGCCCTTTGAGACAGGCGGCAAGTCTGTTGTCTGATGATGAAATTAGTTCGCAAGCTTGGGCTGTTTTTGATCCGGAAACCGGAGAGATTTTATTGGCTAAAAATGAAAACGATAGTTTGCCAGTGGCTTCTGTAACTAAACTTTTTCTAGCCAATGAAATCCTAAAAGAAGAAAATGTATTTGCCACTACCACTATCACTTGGAGTGATTTGGCTGCATACGGCTCAGCCGGCCGCTTAGTATATGGTGATGTTTACGATTTCTACACCTTATTATTTCCACTCCTCCTTTCTTCTTCCAATGATGCAGCTGCTGTTTTGGTTAGAAATTTTTCTGGAATTGTAGAGCAGATTAATAATAAATCAGGCGAACTTAGCTTGTCAGCACATTTTAGTGATGGTTCAGGTTTGTCTGCTGAGAATATTGCTAGCGCAAAAGCTTTGGCTGTCCTTTCTTCTAACGTTTGGAATGAATCACCTCAAGTGTTAGCCATTACCAAGCTGCCTTACCATGCTAGGAATGAAGGTGGTTGGCAAAACAACAATCCTGTTTTTACTGAGCCGGGATATATGGGAGGGAAGAGTGGTTATACAGACCAAGCGAACCATACTCTCGTAGTTTTTTTTGCAGAAGATACCGTATTAGGTGGTAGTAAAAATATTGGCTATGTATTACTTGGTAGTAATGATCTGGAAAGCGATATTAAAAAACTTAGAAAACATGCTACGAGTAAGCTTTGGTGGTACTCATTGGCTGCTAAGTAGTAATTGGTTTATACTGTTTCATAAATGACGAAAGAAAAGGAAACAAAAACAGCGGCTACCCAAGCCCTTTATCGTACTTATCGACCAGTCAAATTTAAAGAGGTAAAAGACCAAGACCATATTGTTTCAGTATTAGAAGGAGCAATAGCGAAGGAAGCTATCCCGCATGCGCTTTTATTTTGTGGTTCACGCGGCACAGGAAAGACCACCTTGGCTCGTATTTTTGCTCGCGAAATCGGCACGAGTGAAATTGACCTCTACGAAATAGACGCTGCTAGTAATCGTGGAATTGATGATATGCGCGAACTCAAGGAGGCTGTAAATACTTTGCCCTACGAATCAAAATATAAAGTTTATATTATTGATGAAGTGCACATGTTAACCAAGGAGGCTTTTAATGCCCTCCTTAAAACCTTAGAAGAGCCGCCAGCGCATGTGGTTTTTATTCTGGCTACCACAGAGGAGGAGAAGCTTTTAGACACAATCCTTTCTCGGTGCCAGGTCTTTAGATTTCGCACACCTAGTCGTTCTGTTTTATCGAAGACCATTAGCGAGGTTGCAAAGAAAGAAGATTTTGAATTAGACAAAAGTGCTGCTGATTTGATTGCTTTGGCAGCAGATGGTTCTTTCCGTGATGCGCTTGGTATTTTGCAAAAAGTTACTCTAGCTTCTGGTGATAAGATAGCGGAGGCGGACGAGGTGGCTGCTATTATAGGTGCGCCAAAAGCAGAGCTTTTGGCGCACCTCACAACCGCTCTCTACACCAAAGATGTGGAACAAGCTCTAGAACAAATTGCCAAAGCAATCGATAGTCATGTAGAAATGAAATTGTTTGTTCGCATACTTTTGGAAAGAGTGCGTGCAGTTATGCTGGTTCGTAATCAACCAAGTAAAGCTAAAGAAATACTTTCTCAGTTTGAAGAAACTGACGCTAAAGAGTTGCAAAAGTATGCCGAGGATAAACAGTCACCAATTAATTCTCGCACTCTTTCAAGGCTTTTGGTTGCTGCCGAGGAAACTGGCAGAACTTCACTCTCTCAACTTCCTTTGGAAATTGCCGTAATGGAATTATGTCAGCCAAAATAAAGCATATCTACCTAGTCCGACACGGAGAAACTTTCAAGAATCGTACAAATGTACATCAGGGACCCAGTGAGCCACTGACTGAACTTGGCAAAAGTCAGGCTAAACAAGTATCTAACTTTTTAGTTGGTCTAAATCCCGATATTTTACTGTCTAGTAATTACACTAGGGCGCTACAGACTGCAAATATAATTAGTGCTCGCCTACAACTGCCGGTTGTAACACAGGCACTACTTCATGAATTTAGACGACCTAATAATATTTATGATAAACATCATTTTTCTTTAGCCTCTCTAGGATACGTTTGGAGTTTTTGTTTCCATAGACATGACCCAGATTGGAATAATGATAGCGCAGAGAATCTACTACAGGTTCAGGCTCGCATCAGAGCAACTAAAGTTTTTCTTGAGTCACAACCGGAAAATATTTTAGTAGCTGTCACACATTCAATTTACATGGATATGTTTAAAAGACAGCTTCCTGAAAACAAACCGCTTAGTATTTGGCAATTTATTTCAGAAATCATTTTTAATAAACGCATTCCAAACACAGGTGTTTTACATTTCACTTTTGACCCTAGCGGTGACTCTGCAAACAGTTGGCATTTTATAGAGGAGATTCATCCACGCCGACTTGATTTGTAAGCTAATTCTGGCAGTATATAGGTCACCAAATTAATTGCCTGATGGTCTAGTGGTAATTAACAAACAATGATCCCTTGCCGGATCGTCTAATGGTAGGACACAGGTTTCTGGTACCTGTTATCGGGGTTCGAGTCCCTGTCCGGCAGCTTGAGAAAATACTCCTTTTTAGGAGTATTTTCATTTCAAGCTGGCGGACAGGGCGCAGCGTTTTTCTTAAAACGCGTTGCGCGACTCGAAAAGTTTTTGAGATAGATTTTACTGAAAGAAAAATCTATCCAAAAGGTCTACTGAAGCTGTAGGCTTCGAGTCCCTGTCCGCCAATCAGTACCAAGGTCTTACCTGCATATCTTGATAAGACAGTAAACGTATGGCAAAGTAAGTCCAGAACAAGACAAAATTTTCCTTGAATGGAGAGACAAACATGACACCAGATAACAAGGCACTAGAGAGAACGTATTTCATCGGTGGCCCACCGAGAGTAGGTAAGACCACACTGGCTTATAAATTAGCCGAAATGGTCCACGGGCATGTCGTAATGACGGATGCTGTTCGCAACTCTGCCAAGAAAGTTTGTGAAGATAAAAGCGGTCCGCTTTTCATGATCAATCACTATAATAAATTCAGTGACGAAAAGTGGCTTGATAGATACATCAATAAGCCAGAGCTTGTCGTTGAAGCTCAGGTGAATGAATCAAAAGCAATTTGGCGGTCAGTTGTTTCTTTCTGCAATATGTTTTGTGAAGATAACGCAAATCATATCGTCGAAGGAATAGCGGTTTTGCCTGAGCTCGTAGCTTCCATGGAAAACCAACCAAAACATGTCGTCTTCGTAGGCAATACTGACGAGTACCACGTTGAAACCATATTGAAGTACGGAAAAGACAATCCCGAACAGTGTTGGATGGCATATCTGGGTTATAGCGAGGATAGAATTCGAGCTTTTGCCAACTATGTGAAGTGTATGAGTCAATACTTCCGGGAAGAGTCTGCAAAGTACGGGTTCGCTTATGTCGAGTTGTCAGATGGTGATTTTAAAAATTCATTACAGGAAGCCATTAACATTGCACAAAGGTAACGTACAACGCCCGTCCGCGACGACAAATTCAGTCCGTCTCGACGGGTTGTTTTTGTATCAAACAAGTTCCAACTTCGTCCCAGACGGCCATATATTTTTAAACAAAAAAACCGCAGTTTTGTGTCTGTGCACTAAACTGCGGAACTAAAATCTTGAATAATAGACGGCTTCTATATCTGCGGGGTAAGTTTTTTGAGATATTCCTCTACAGAGATGTCAGCTGGAAATTTATAAAGAACGCACCTTATCCCATCTTGGGGACTGTGACTCTCTTCGAGGACATAGACCTTCATTGGTAACTCTTGTTGGATTTCTTCGAAAATTGTTCTAACCTTTTTGCCTTCTGTTGATATAATTCGTGGATGGAACCATGTTCCAGGGGCCCAGAGGTTAAATTTTGTTCCAGGAACACAATCGTTTTGAGGTACCTCACAAATTAATTTGCCTTCTCCACCTATTATTGAAAAGCGAACATAATCATTCTTGGAAAGAACCGGGCTATTTACGTTGTGCTTTTCCCAGGATTTTGTGAAGGGCACTCTGTCTAAGAGTTTTATATTAACCACTGCCACTTTTATTTGGTCAACATAATCATCGCCAACAATGAAACTCAAAATAAATGGATACTCACTTGTGATGAGATCAGTATTTGATTTACGCTTTACCATTTTTCTCTCCTGTCACATCTCGTGACGAGTTGACCATCAACATCTCGCTGACGGTTTAGTCATGAGCAATCGATATTCTACCGGACAGTACAACACTTGCTCCAAATCAACTATGTTAAATTTAACTTTCAATGTCAAGCTTTTCCCAAAAAAGTTCCAACTTCGTACCAGACGGCCAGCAGTCTTGGGAGACCTATCCAAGTCCTAAAAAAGCTATATTTATCAACATCAATTTTGAATGAGTCATGGACTCGAACTTTTCGTGTATCTGCATAAATTCTAAGAACCCTATTCAGAGCTATATTTTTAGTTCGAGTCCCTGGAGTAATTTTTCTGGTTTACGTTAAGTTCATACAGGAGTACACTTATTGTATATGAATAGAACAATTCTCGCCTTTATTGTAGTAGCGGTTATTGGATTAGTTGGAGGCTATTGGTATATGAGTAGTGTTGATCAGCCGACCGATATGGCACAAAGCAGCAGTCCGAAGAATGCTACATATAGTATTGATGGTACGCTAGTTACAGATTATTTATATGACACTACTCTCACAACATGATTTTGAATAAAAAGCTGGACAAGAAAGGATTGTAAAACAATCCATCATCTTGAAGCAAATCTACATTACACAGAAATCGAGCAAAACAAACTCAAACAAAAAAGGTATTATTTGAGCACGAGTCCCAAGGTCCCGAAACATACTAGTTAATACATATCACTATGAAAAAAGGATACAAAATCAATATTGAAACCGAAACAGTTGCCAACAATAATTTTCGCCGAGTATTGTACACCGGTGAACACAGTCAACTGGTTTTAATGACGATACAGCCTGGAGAAGAGATTGGACTAGAAGTGCATGCTGACACAGATCAGTTCTTCCGGTTTGAATCAGGTAAAGGAAAGGTGATAATTAACGAAACCGAATACGAAGTGTCAGACGGAGATGCTGTGGTTGTGCCGGCTGGGGCAAAACATAATGTCATCAATACCTCAGATAGTGAACTACTCAGTTTGTACACGGTCTATTCTCCGGCGCATCACAAAGATAAAACGGTGCATGTGACAAAGTCTGATGAAGTTGAGGAACACTTTGATGGGGTAACAACGGAGTAATTATGAGCAGTAATGTAAGTAAGTATGAATGTAGAAAAACTAACTGAAAAATCTCGAACTATCCTTGAAGAAGCAATTCAAGAGGCGTACGAATACAAGCATCAGTTTGTTGATCCGTTGCATGTGTTAAAAGCAACACTATTGTTGACCCCCGGCAAACTTAAGATAGGTTCGGAGTACGAACTATATCGAAAAGTCACTATACAGTCACAGAAAACGCCGCAGACTAATCCAGACAGAAAATCCGCCCTTTTGAGCGGTTTTTCTGTTAAAATGCAATTAACCATATGAAAAATTTGAAACTCACAGTAAAAATAAGTAAACCAATCGAGGAAGTTTTTGAATTCACAACCAATCCTATCAATACTTCTAAATGGATAGATTCAGTAGAAGGAGAAAAATCCGATGCTTTTCCTCCGCAAATTGGCACAAAGTATGAAAACTGGGATTCCTCGGGAAGTGTGAACGAATACGTAGTTACTAAGTATGAACCATCTAAGGTTTTTCAACTTGATGCAACACATCAAGATTACAAAGTTCGATATACCTACACACCTATCTCAGAAAATGAAACTGAACTTGAGTACTACGAATGGAGTGAGTCGGATCAATTACATGCACCATTTATGCAAGAGATTTTGGATGAGTTAAAGGAAGTAATGGAAAAATAAATTGGACTCAAGTAACAATATTGACAAA
>Ga0222673_1000605_pt1 | contig 15187 bp, 20 predicted proteins | sample AntAcemetagen801_FD_179845 | JGI IMG/M metagenome (GOLD analysis project Ga0222673, IMG submission 179845) | Saline water microbial communities from Ace Lake, Antarctica - #801 | ecosystem: Environmental > Aquatic > Non-marine Saline and Alkaline > Saline | place: Antarctica: Ace Lake...
AAAAACAAAGATTGATGCTAGTTATGATGGTGTAAAAAATATTAATTTAGTTAAACCAACAATAAAGAAATATTTGTATAATCACGTAAGATCACAATTTTTAAGAATAGACTTTGATGAAGCGGCGTTGGCCGTTTATCTTCCGGTACAGCAATTTAAGAAAGCTGGAACAAGTAAAGTTTATGCTGATAGTAGAGGAATGATTTAATGAAAACAATTAAAAGAATTATAGCAAAATTATTTGGCATAAAACAATGTCAATGTAAAGGTAAGTAATGGCAATTTTAAGAGGCGGGACAAGAATATTTGGCCAAGATATAAGAATTGGTCTTCCTAGAGATAACACTTTGACAACAGGTGGTATTTTAAAAAGAGCTTCTGAACTTCCAGGTAAAAGTATTGGTGCTAGTGAAAGCACAATAGGCCGATTTATGGCCAATATTGGTCAAGGTGAGGGTATGGCTAGACCTACTCGTTATCTCGTTAGATTTAATATGCCAAATAACATAGTTTTAGGTAACAACAGTGAAGGATTAGATAACGAAGAAATAGAAGCAAGAGCCGTAGCGAAACAAGGTATAAATGACATAGGCGGCCAAGAATTGGCAAGAACTGTTGGTATGATGTGTGAAAGTATTGAAATGCCGGCAAGAAGTGTTACAACAGCAGATAGTATCACTTATGGACCAAAAAGAAAAATGCCAACGGGTTACAATTTTCCAGGAGAAGTACAATTATCGGTTTATGGCGACAAGTTTTTAAGACAAAGAATGTTTTTTGAAACTTGGCAGAAAATGATTTTTGATATAAACTCACACAATATGAATTATTATGAAGAATATACAGGCTCAGTTGATATTATGCAATTAGGTTCATTTGAAGCCGAGAATGATAGAGATAGAGTTACATATATGGTTAGATTATATGAATGTTATCCACAAACAATTGGTAGTTACGATTATAGTTATGGTTCTGTGAATGACATAGTAAAATTACCAATTACACTGAATTACAGAAATTGGAGAAACTTAGGTATTGACCAAGTAAACAATTTTACAGTTGGCAAATCATTTGGTACTTTGCCTAAAATCAAACCATCACCTGGTTTTGGAGGGATATTTGGAGGCATACTAAATAGATTACCACCTGAATTGAAAAGAGCAGGTGCACAAGTGGTCAATACGGCGAAAAGAAATTTGCCTATTGGTCGAGTATTTGGCGGAAAAGTTTTTCCACCATTTTTATAATTAATATAGTAATAGTAATAAGGAGATATAATGACATTACCTAAAGTAGAGGTACCTACATATGAGTTGACTTTACCATCGCAAGATATAAAAGTTAAGTATCGACCATTTTTAGTAAAAGAGGAAAAGATACTTTTAATAGCTGCTGAAACAGGTGGCCAAAAAGAATTGGTGCAAGCAATTAAAGATATAGTTGACGCTTGTACATTTAAGAAAGTTGACGCAAGTAAACTGCCTATTTTTGATTTAGAATATTTGTTTTTACAAATAAGAGCTAAGTCAGTAGGTGAAATAGCAAAGATAAAGATTTTATGTCCAGATGACAACGAAACATATGCTGACATCTCAATTGATTTAAGTAAAGTTGAGGTTCAAGTAGATGATAGTCATACTAATAAAATAATGATTGACGAACAAAAAAACTTAGGTATTATATTTAAATATCCTACAATAGATAGTATTTCATTAAAGGCTGGCGAAGATGTTAAAGCAAATACAGAAACGTTGTTTTCTGTTCTTGTTGGTTGTATTGACCACATTTTTGAGGGTGAAAAAGTCTATCATTCCACAGACAGTAGTGCGGAAGAGTTAAAAGAGTTTTTAGAAAATCTATCACAATCAAACTTTGAAAAACTTAAACAATTTTTCGAAACAATACCAAAATTAACACACGAATTGGAAATAGAAAATCCTAAAACGAAAGTTAAGAGTAAAGTGACACTATCAGGTGTACAAGATTTTTTCGGATCAGCCTCTCCCATAACAGCCTAGAGGCCTACTTCGAAACTAATTTTGCTCTGATGCAACATCATAAATATAGCTTGAGAGAGATTGAATCATTAATGCCGTGGGAACGTGACATTTATGTTAATTTACTTACAAGTTATATTAAAGAAGAAAACGAAAAAAGACAGAGAGAGACACAAAAGTAATGGAACCAGTAATAGTAAAAGAAAACACAGAAAACACAGTAAAACCGGTATCTAAAGAAAATACGGTGACTAAAAAGGTTACTGTAGAATTAGAGGTTGATACTTCTGTAAAAGACTTAGGACCGAATCCATATGCTAAATTAATTCATCTGGCTAGAGCGGTAGACGCTTGGAGAATATTCCCTAGAATATTCATATCAGTATATATGGTGTTACTATATCAAGTAATAGTTTGGTATATGAACATGCCAACACCTACTATGGAACAATCAGGCTTAGTATCAATCGTAGTTGGTGCTGGTGCCGCATGGTTCGGTCTATACACAGGTTCAGGTTCAAGTAAAGGTAAAAAATAATGGCAATAGTAGCTACAGTACAAGATTTAGCGGAACAACAAACTGAAGAACTTGCAAATAAATTTGCTGGTATTTTAAAATCTGTTGTGCCTGATGTTACTAAATCTTTGTCAAAAACAGCTGAATCTTTTCAAAAAGCATTACTGACAGGTAGTAATCAGAAAATACAAACGGCTTATGGTAACTTAAAGACTTTTTTAAAGAACTTTGATGTGAGTATAGGCGATTTAGGTGAGGGATTTAGAGATACAGAAAAAGTATTTAAAAGTTTAACAGACCAATTTGCAGATACAGATGAGAAAATACAAGGATTAAGAGAAAAGAATATATTTGCTGAAAAAGAATTGTTTGTTAATAAAAAAAATAACAATTTAGAAGTTAGAGCTACAATTTTAACAGATCAACAATTATTTGAAAAAAGAAAGAAACTTTTAGCAAAAGAAAAAGACTTAAAAGATAAAGAAAAAGACTATTTAGATCAAATAAGAAGATTTCAATCAGGTGAAGATACATTATCTAAATCAAAAAAGGCAAACTTACTAAAAAACTTTCAAAACAACCAAGACGAAATCAAAAACACAGAGGAATTAAAAAAGTTATATTCAGGTAAAGGTGGTTTAGCTGTCAATCTTTTAGATAGATTTGAACGATCTTTAGAAGATAACGCTCCTAGTTTTTTAGTAGCTGCTTTTGCGCCAATCATTGATATAGCTAGACAATTTCAAAAAACATTTGGTTTATTAGTATCAGGAATTAAATCTACTGCTAAGTTTATAGGTGGATTATCTGAATCATTTAATTCAGTTAAAAAAAGTTTTAGTAAAACAATGACAAGTATAGGTGGCGGGCTTAAATCATTTGGTAAATCAATAAAAATGGCCTCTCTAGGATTGCTAAAGTTTGTTAAAAGAATTTTTCTAGCAGGAATGGCCTTGTTACTAGGTATCATAACACCATTATTACCAATAATAATACCTATGTTAGCATTCGCAGGCATAGTAACTACGGTAGTAGCCGGACTATATTTGCTTAAAAAAGGTTTAAACGCACTAGTAGATTGGTTTAAAAATAGTACCATAGGTAAACTGTTAGGTTTAGATGATAAATCACAGGAGAAAAAAGAAAAGAAAGATAAAAAAGATGGTACAGGCAAATATCAAGGCTTGGAGGGTGAAATGGATTATGGAGATTATGGAGATACAAGTTCACCTAAAGCTAAAGTTATAATAGAAAAACCTTTAATGCCAGCTAATACAGGTGACGCCGGTGTCGCAGAAAAAGTGGCTCAAGATAATAAATCAGGTAAAGAAACTATTGGCGGTAAATATAATTTTCAAGACGGCGTATTCCAATATAACGGTGAAAATTTTGAAACTAGCAAACCACAGAAGGCAAAGAGGATCGCTAAAATAATAGGAGACCAAGTTAAAGTTGCAAAAGATAATAAATCAGGTAACTATGTTATAGTTAAAAAAGATATGGTGACAACTGAAAAACCTGACACAAAAATTATGCAAGGCGCAACTGGTGATATAGAAGGTATTACAGGATCTAAACAAGATAAATTTAAGAAACCAGATACTATTAAAAAAGATTTAAAAGGTGAAGGCACATCATCAAGTAATACTACAACAACAGTAGTTAATAATCAACCTACATCTAGTGAAACAAAAGTAAATAATACAAGTATGTTTACTCCTATTAATACAAGTTCAGGTGATAGTTATTTCGATAGACAAGCAAACGCTTCAAATTTTTAATAGATACCTAATTCTTTTTCAGTAAAGATTTTAAACTCCAAATCATTATCATTACAGTACACATCAGCGGCTTGCCATTTGGCTACATTTTTGATATACTCTAAACTCTCTCTCATAAATGCTCTTGACTTCTTTGTTCTAGGTTTAGGTTTTTTAGTTTGGGCGGCTGGTTTTATCTCTATCATAAAACGCTTGCCATTTTTTGTTTTTATGATAAAGTCAGGATAGTAACGGTGCCTCTTTCTATCAATAGGATTAATGTAAGGTATCGCCAATTCTTCACTTGCCCAATGAATTATATCATCATTTCTATCACAATATAACATGAATTTCTTTTCCCATCCGGATCTATAGACGATTCTTGTTGGGTCACCAGCGTATTTGCTAGGATTGATTGGTTTGTAAATACCTTTATACGATTGTCTTTTTTTCATTATAAATATTACTATATAGGTTATTTATCATATGGCATTAACAAACGTAGCAAATCATTTAAAAGGCATGGCAACAGGTCTTGCAAAAGGAATAAGAGGTGGAGTACCAGGTCTTATGAAATCGGTGTCTGGTAGTCAGGCAAAAGTAGCCGCTCAATTACTAAAGAAATCACCATTTGAAGTACCTGATTCCCCTATGGCTAAAGCAACAGCTAATCCTTTAGAATTCAGTCATGTATCCTATCCTAGAGATTTAGAATCTACAGGTTTAGGACATTGTATAATATTTTATGCTATGTCAAACTCTTATGAAGATGTAGAGGCTGATTTAAAATTTGGTGGTAGAGTTTCTGCTGCTAATATTATGGATGAGGTAGCCTTAACAGGCAATGCAGTTAAAAACATTAAAGGTTTAAATGGAAAATCATTCACGCCTGTTAAAAACAACAATTCAGTATTATCAAAAATAGTTAAAGCAAAAACAGCAACAGCAGCTATAGGATTGTACATGCCTCCTGGAATACAAGTTAAATATACTATGAGTTATGATGTTGAATCAACAGGAGCAATAGGCGCTATAGCGAAAGGTTTTGGCGCAGGTGGTTTAAAAGAAGCCTTAGCTACAGGTGCTGGGGGTGTTGCAATACAAACTGGTAAAAATATAATGGATGAAGTATTTTCGGCATTAGGAGCAGGTAGACCGGCTCAACTTATAGATAAGTCTTTAGGTATTGCTGTTAATCCACATGAAGAAATGTTTTTTAAGAAACCAGAGTTTAGAAGTTTTAGTTATACATTTGATTTTTATCCTAAGAGTGAACAAGAAATGGAAGATGTAAACAAAATTATATTTTTATTCAAGTATCATATGCACCCAAGTGTATCTGGTAATATTCATTTTAACGTACCATCTGAATTTGAAATACATTACGCTTATTTCGGACAAGAGAATGAATACTTAAACAAAATTAGCACTTGTGTGTTAAGAGATATGAATGTTGAATATGGACCTACTGAACAATTTAGCACATTTAGAAACAATCAAAAAGGTGCTCCACCAGTTCACACAAAGGTAACACTAGAGTTCCAAGAAACACAATTCATAACTAAAAAAGAAATTACTGAAGGATATTAATGTATTTTGCTAAGTTTCCAAAAATTATGTATGACATACTAGGTGATGGTAACACTAAAATAGTTACTGATCTTCTTAGACGAGTAAAAATTAAAAGCTCTATTAAAGATAGTCTTATTATGTTTGATTCATATGATGTTCAAAGTGGTGAATCTCCTGAAACCATAGCCTACAAATTATATGGCGATTCTAAATATCATTATGTTATTCTATTATTAAACAATATAACAGACCGATATTATGGTTGGCCGTTAAGTGATTACGACTTTGAAGTATATGTAACAAACAAATATGCTGAACCTGGTGCTATACATCATTACGAAGTAACACAATCGAGTGGTAGAACTACATCAAATGGTCCTGAAGATTACTCACACAAAATTGAAGTGAACAGTGATGCAACTGGCGCTGAAGCGGTAACAAATTACGAATACGAAAGAAGACTACAAGATCAGTTAAGACAAATTAAACTATTAAATCCTGATTACTTATCTGCTTTTGACAAAGAATATAATAAACTGATACGTGTTTAAATAATGACAAATCAAATTGATAATCCTAATGTAATACACCAACCCGGTGATTACAACCTAGAAACGGTTAACATCATATCATATAGAAAAAATGATGCAGAAGGAATATTGTATGAGTACAATATAAAACCAATTGTTATAAGTGTAGAATTGACGGAAGATATATTCACTGGTTTTATGTCAGGTAATATAATCATAAAAGACGCACAAGATATCCGATCTGTATTGCCTATCACAGGTTTAGAAAAATTAGAACTGGCATTTAGTACGCCAGGTATGAAAGGTGTCAGAGCATTACGAGATGAAGGTCACCCATTTCATATTTACAAAATAGAGGGTATGATAATAGACTCTACTAATCCTAAAGCACAATTTTATAATCTTTATTTTTGTTCAAAAGAGATGGTATATAACTCTTTTAATAGAATAAGTCAAGCGTACGCAGGACCAATTGAGGAGGGCGTAGAGAAGATTTTGAGAGATAATGATGGTATGAATAGTAAGAAACCATTTCTATATGAACCAACTAAAACAAACACCAAACTCGTTATTCCTAATTTAAAACCACTGAATGCTATTAATCTAATGAGTCAGTCGGCCATATCAGGTTTGTATAACAATGCGGGTTATCTGTTTTACGAAACGCCAACCGGATTTCACTTTAGAAGTGTAGAGTCTATGTTGGCACTAGGAGGTGCTTCTGCTCGACCTGCCTCTTTTAAATATAGGTATCAACTTGCAAGTACACAAGAAAGTGATACAGAGAAAGGGTTATCTGCAGTGATTCAATACCATTTTCAACGACCCGCCAACACCTTGTTTAATTTAAATGAAGGTATGATTGCAAGTAAATTGATTGCTCACGATAGTTTTCATAAGACTATACAAGAGTTTGATTTTGATTACCATGAGAGTTTTGGTAAATACTTTCATACAGAGCATGAGAATGGCAACAAAGCAGACCTTAAAGGCACCTTACCACTTTCTAAGTTTGATGGCAACCAGTATTATCTGTCAGAGAAGTCTAATGCTAAATTAATGACCACTACCAATACAACTAATATACACAATGACTATGAACGTGTACCTGTAGACCAGACGATACAAAACAAACTATCACAACGATTGCAAATGAGAAACGTAAACGTAGATTTACAAGTGTATGGTAATAGTTTAATTACCGCAGGGTCTATTATCTACTTTGAAATGCCACTTATGAAACCGTCAGGTGAGAATGAACTGTTAAAAGAAAATCCTTACTGGTCAGGTCGTTACCTAGTCATGGCTGTTAAACACATCATATCCACAGAAACAAGTAGATACGAGATGTCGCTTAAATGTATGAAGGACGCTGTACAAACAGCCTATGAAGTAGAAACAGAGAACAATAGTGTAAATGAACGAGAGTACGAACAATCTGTATTAAACATATATGAGGTAGATAGTAATTTCTTACAGGAGGATAAACTCAAAGACAATTAGAGGATTTAAGAGTTTTCCGACGCTTCCGAGAGGTTTCCAATAGGCCATTCACCAGCTACCGAGAGAACATTCACAACATAACACAAACCGCCGTGAAAGGCAAGTATATAATACAATGAAACAATTAATAGACACCATTAGAACAACATATAACCACCTCTCTGATAGAATGATAGGTTATCACCAAAGAATGATAGATGAAATACAATACCGAAAGTATATGTGGTTCTTCAAAGGAACTGTGATAGATATAAACTATAAGAGGTATATGAGGTGGCCAAGAGCTGAAGTCAGTCTGGCGACTGCCTGTTTTCATATTGGACAAGGGTTTGGTATGGTAAAAGGTGCTGTAAGTGTCCTAAGTAGTAGAATAGGCTCTTTGCGTACGGCCATATTAAATAGGTTAAAGTGGCGTAGAGTGAGTGAATTAAAAGCAAACTTATATCGGAAAAAATAAAATGAGTATAGACAAAAACTTCCTTGGCCGTAACGGATTTATCTGGTTCACTGGCGTTGTCGAAGATAGACAAGACCCTCAATACACTGGCCGTGTCAGAGTAAGGGCCATCGGCTATCACACACAAGACAAGGCCAAACTACCAACGGCCGATTTACCTTGGGCCTCTGTAATACTTCCTACTACCTCTGCCGGTATATCTGGCCTTGGATCTTCTCCCTCTTTTATGGTAGAAGGCACATGGGTGATGGGATATTTTCGAGATGGTGAGAATTGTCAAGAGCCGGTGATATTAGGTAGTTTACCTGGTCGGCCTGCTGAATTGGCGGCCACAGCAAAAGGATTTTATGATCCTAACGGAGTTTATCCGAAATACAAAGCTGAAGTAGATACTAACAGATTAGCGGTCAATCTGAAGGAGGAGGGGGAGGAGACCAATCCACACCTATCCTTAACACTACGTAGGTCTACAAGAGAATTGGGGATTGCCACAGCGGACTTTAATCCTACTACGGCGGCCGATGGCTCGATTATTGAGGCCTCTGATGGAGATACATGGGATCAACCGAGTATTCCGTACAATACAACCTACCCTTATAACCATGTATATGAAACCGAATCAGGCCATATCAAAGAGTATGACGACACGAATGGTAGTGAAAGAATACATGAAAGACACCGAACAGGAACTTCCTATGAAATAGGGCCGAATGGCACAAGAACAGATATAATCAAAGGTGACCACTATACCATATTGACCAACAATAACAAAGTAAGTATAGGTGGGAACTCCGATATCTCTATAGATGGCCGTCACAGAGTGTATATAAACAAATCAAACACACTGAACAATCATTACGATATACAAGTAGGCACAGGGGCCAGTATTAACATTCAGGTGGATAGTGGTGATGTAAACATTGTTACCGTACAAGGTAAAATGAATTTGAATAGTGGTGGTGATTTCAATCTTAAAGTAGGTGGCTCAATGACTGTTGATGTAGAAGGCAATGTAATCACCAATGTGGCCGGCACAAACACAGAGAACACGACAGGCGCTAAGATCATAAGAGGATCTACAATCGATCTGAATCCATAGAGTCTCAATTAATAGACTCATACTTAATCTATAGAGGTGGCCAAATTGGTTATCTCTGAAAAACCTCCATATATGGCTCGCTATTAAAAAGTAAAAGTGAATCTTAACTTATAAATGTAATAAAGATGTTAATGAATATACCTTTTATCTAAAATTTTTTTCCAGGTTCCATTTTTCTTACTTCACCTTTTTTCATATAAATGCCTAAAACTCTTATAAATAGGTATATGAAAGATACTGAAAAGCCCACACATCTAAAACCCTATAAGTGTCGTAAATGTAAGAGTATAGAATATAAGTGGGTAAGAAGATATAATAACGAACATTACTGGACACGATCTTGTGTTACATGTCGAAACATATCCGAGGCCAAATCGATTAAGAAACTTAAAGAAAAAGATTATTACTCTAAATGGCAAAAAGATAACAAACAACACCTTAGAGATTATCAAAACAAACATTACAAAGGTAAACATAAAGGTCGTAATGGTATATACGCTAGACGTTTAAGAGAAAGAACACTACCTAATGAAAATATGTTTATTATCAGAGAGTTCTATTCTAAATGTCCTAATGGTTATGAGGTTGATCACATTATACCTTTAAACGGAAAACATGTTTCTGGATTACATACTATCGGCAACCTACAATATCTACCTGCTAGTAAGAATAGGTCAAAGTCTAATAGGATATTATAACAGACATACTGGCCGCCTTCATTATCTCTCCAAGTTCGTTCACACTTTACATAGATTGTAACTGGTCGAAACCAAGGCTTTTTTTAAATAAAATTTTCCCGAGTATATTTTTTGATATCCAGAGTCGACACATTATATAATACAATGGCCATATCAAAGGTACTCTAATGGTGTTCTTACCTCTTACCAATAACATATTCCCACAGAGGTGGCCTTTTACATAACTAAACCCTATACAACCTTTTATCATAAATACTATACAGTTAACAGTTCTTTAAAGTCTTTGCAATAGTAACTTAACTTTCTCAAAGCTTTTGCTTCAATTTGTCTGATTCTATTTCCGGTCACACTCAACGGTAAACCAACTTCTTCTAAGGTGTGGTCAGTATTCATTCCAATACCAAATCTCATTCTTATAACTCTTTCTTCTCTTGGTGTTAAATAAGTAAGAGCTTGGGTGACTTTCTCTTTTATCTCGTTTTTTGCAATGATACTGTCAAGGTCAATTGCACTTGTCATATGATTCGTAGCAGACAGTTCAGCAGATTTAAATAAAGCGTCTTCTTTTTGGTATTTGTATGATTCTCTTTTTTGTATGACTTGATATGTGGCCACTTTATCAACACCTTTTAAGGGTATAAAATGATTACTTTCTGTATAATGTGTGGTGTCATCATTGTAGTCATAAGGTTTTCTTGTATAATATCTCTTTTTTATTTTTGAGTAAGTTTTTATCATAGTGTTCTGTCTTTTTGTTGGTTAATATAAGGATATAATACACCCTTTTAAGCTAAAAGTCAAGCCATTAAATAAACTTTTTTGTTCTATATTTGTTCTCTTTTGTCAAGGTTTCAGGTCTTATACATAGTGGTGTTGAACCTTCAGGAAAAGCTCCAAGGTCCATGGAGGCCACATAAGACGAAACTGACGGTTTCTCTATTCATACACATAGATGGCCATTAAAGACCACAATCGTCCGGAAACTCGAAAATTTCTCTTGCCATTCGATAAATAGTAGAGTATAAGGGAGATATGGCAAGCATTTTTAATTCAGAATATACAGACGGACATAAAGTTTTAATCAAAGATAGAAACATGTTAGGTAAGGTTAGAAATACCATTCCTAGTATTGTGTCTAAAGCCTCGTATGGTATTCAACCAGGTAAAACTGTATTTGAATTGGTGAAGACCAAATCTAAACAAAAGAAACCTAAACATATAATTGATGTGTCTTCTAGTTCTATAGGTAACTTAGAGATGTATATGAATAAACAAGGCAGTTCTGTTATGTATTTGTTTAAAGGTGCCAAGTCATCATTGCAAAATATGTTTACTCATGCTGGTGACGGTAAATCAAGTAAGTCAGATACAGGCGATACGACCACAACAAAAGAGTTAGTATCATTGATTCTATTTGAACAAAAGTTAAAGTATGGTAAAGATGCCAGTTATGAGTTTGTGCATAATTCATTACCTAAAAAACTGCAAGGGTTCTTTAATGATGATTACTATTCAAGTGCTCAAAAACAATTGAAATTATGGTTATCAAAAGAAAGAGGTCGTTTTAAAGGAGCAGGTTTTGTCTTTGAAAGACAGATGGATGATTTGACTAAACGAATTTATAAGAATGGTTTAAGTATAGCTAAGTTAAATAAAGATAACTGGAATCCAGGTGATATATGGATTGTTAAAAAGGACTTGGATTTTAAGATTTACGAAACATCAACAAGTATCAAAGAAATTAATATGCAACTGGTTAAAGATTACAAAGCAGGCTGTGTAGCAAGTATATCACTCAAAGCAATAGGCGCAAAACAAACAGGTCGTATTGACTATATCAATCTGTCGCCTACTAAAAAGAAAGAAGTTCAATTTGATTTTTCATTTGTAGAATGTGATTTTACGGCTGATACTTTTAAAAACGCAATCATATGGTCAAAGAGTGGTTTTGGACCACGTATGGGTTTCAAAGCTTCGACTTCAGGTTTTGGTGTTTACTTAGAAGGTCGTTTCAAAGGTGCTGGCTCACAAGTGGGTGCTATTGATGCAACAAAGATACCAGATGAAATACAAAGAAGATATGGGTATACTATACGAAAAGGTGGTACACCTGATTTAAAAGTAGAAGCGCCTATCGCATTAAAGGAAATGGAAACCATGATTAAAAGACATGGCGCTACAAAGATGTCTAATAGTTTAAGTAGTTATAAACAACTTGTTGAAATATATAACCAGGCACCTGAATTTCAAAAACAAAGATTTTGTCGTATAGTTTCTTTCATGTATGCTTGGTTAGAGTTACCCTTTAAAAAAGGTGGTAACAAAGAGTTTGAAGATTTAATGAATTGGAGTTATTCATTGGCCAAAAAAGAAACAGATGTTGGTGGCTTCTACATATTTTTAGGACCTTAATATTAAAGTTTTGTTACAACGCCTTTTTGATTGTTAAATACTTATAGTCTTAACAAACATAGGAGATAAGATGAGATTATTAGTAATAGTTTTTATAATGAGTTTGATGACAATAACAGCACAAGCAAGAGACCAGATTTCAATTGTAGGGTCTTCAACAGTATATCCATTTTCAACAGTCGTAGCAGAAAGATTTGGTAAGTCAGGATTTAATACACCTGTCATTGAATCAACAGGTACTGGTGGCGGTATGAAATTATTTTGTAAAGGCATAGGTACAGATACACCTGATATAACCAATGCTTCAAGAGCCATTAAACCAAAAGAAATAACATTATGTAAGAATAACGGTGTAACAGATATTTCACAAGTGATTGTGGGATTAGATGGTATTGCTATTATTCACTCGGCAGTAAATCAACCTGTAAATTTTACAGTAGAACAATTATGGCAGGCATTATCAGCAAAAGGTCCATTACCAGAGAAGTGGTCTGACATTGATAAAAGTTTACCAAATGTAAAAATTGGTGTATTAGTTCCACCACCAACTTCAGGCACAAGGGATGCTTTTAATAGTTTAGTGATGAGTAAAGGTTGTCCTAAAGAAATTAAAAGTGTTAACAAAAGAGATTGTGAATTATTAAGAGAAGATGGCGCTGCTATTGAGGCAGGTGAAAACGATACTTTGATTATTAATAAGGTTGTTGCTGAGCCTAGAAACTTTGGCATTTTAGGATACTCTTACTATGATAATAGTAGAGATAAATTAAAAGCAGCTACAATTAATGATATAACAATATCATTGGATACTATCCAAGATGGTTCTTATCCAATCAGTAGACCATTATTCTTTTATGTAAAAAATCAACACATTGGTGTAATACCAGGTATTGAAGAATACATTAAAGAGTTTACTTCAAAAAGAGCAATTGGTAGTAGAGGTTACTTAACTGACAGAGGGTTAGTGCCACTTGTTAATCCACAAGAGGCAATTACACAAGTCAAGTAATTAACATGGTTGACGGATTGTAAATTTATCTTTACAGTCCGTTGACTCGATTTACAAAATAGCTGTAAATTCTGTAAACTTTAATGCCTAAGTATTTCCATGAACGAAGAAGAATTATACTTACAAGAGAAACACAACAAGGGCGTTACCATTAATGATGACGACCATGATTGGGGTGGATGTACTTCTACATACGAAGAAGAAGACGAAGAGTAGTGGTGCCTATCAAGGAGGCGAATTGGCCTGCCCTACAGGATTCGAACCTGTGACCTACTGCTTAGAAGGCAGTTGCTCTACCAACTGAGCTATACCCCAATATACTCTTTTACTTTATTTAAGTCAAGTTTATTTTCAATATAACCTAAAGAAGTGTTACATGGGTGACATAGTACACCTCTAACTTTGCCAGTATTATGGTCATGGTCAATATAACCACTATGAGTTTGGCGTCTGTTAAATAATACTACATCTTTCTTACACAACTTACATTTACCTTTTTGGTCTTTTAGTAATTTTATCATATCAGTTCTAGTCATGTTATATCTGTTCAAACCTATTCGACAAGTATTACACGCTAGTCCTTTTTGAGTTTCTTTTAATTGTACTCCACAATGTTTACATTTTTTGGCCATATGTTTCTCCTTACTATAAGTATTTATAATAAAGTATCTCTTTAGTAAAGAGAAACATACTTAAATTGGCCTGCTCGGAGGGATTCGAACCCCCGACCTAGTGCTTAGAAGGCACTTGCTCTTATCCAGCTGAGCTAAGGGCAGATAATGTATTATGCAGGGTGTTTAGTTGATTGTCAAGCCTATTTTGTATAAATATTAAATATCGTTGGACATTAATTGTCGGAAGTAAGTATAGATTTATACTGAAGCAACGCACCTAACTTTAAAAAGGAGGGTGTTATGGAAAGACATACAAGACTACTAGAAAAACATAGGAAGTCACAAGACCTAAAGAAAAAAGAACAGTCTTTATTTACAGCCAGAAAAGAGGTTGATATAAACGGAAGTGGAACAACTGGTTACAGAGTGAAACACGGCCCACACAAAGGCAAAGTTCTAGGTCACATTACAACAAAATCCACAAATAATTGGTAGATAATAAAAACCCACCTAGACTTTATAGTTAATAGTTAAACAAAGAAAAATAGTCTAGGTGGGAAAACAACCCTTTAAGGGTAACTCTAAATTTTGTAATTATTTTCTTTCATCATTTAATGGTAGATGTTCAAGTTTCATTATTTTTGGAAAACATACCTTACACAAATCAATAGGTATAGGTCCTAGTTTTCCAATTAGTGTTATATCTTTATTGTGTGTAAAAGATTTTTTACAAACATTACATTTTCCTTTTTTCATCATATAAGTTTTACCAATATAACTACCTGAAGACATAGTATTGCAACTGGAATGATAGTTCTAATCAACTCCATTGTGTGGTTGTATTCATCTAGTTTTCTTTCTAGTTTATTTCTTTTGTTTTTCATTATGCTGCCTCCAACATTGACATAGGTACTGTATAGATTCTACCAGCTATGTCAACAAGACATTTAGATTGGTTGATTTTAGTAATCGTACCAGGAGTTTTTTTAGTTTTCTGAACAACAAATACTTTTTGTCCT
>Ga0222673_1000613_pt1 | contig 15083 bp, 23 predicted proteins | sample AntAcemetagen801_FD_179845 | JGI IMG/M metagenome (GOLD analysis project Ga0222673, IMG submission 179845) | Saline water microbial communities from Ace Lake, Antarctica - #801 | ecosystem: Environmental > Aquatic > Non-marine Saline and Alkaline > Saline | place: Antarctica: Ace Lake...
GCAGTATTTGATTTGCCACCAATTCTAATCTTTTCAACATCTACTGTTAAAACTTTATCTTGCCAATTTTTAGAGTCCTCTCCAAACGAATCTATAAGTCCATTTATAGTTGTTCTGTTTAATCCAACATTAACAGACTCTGAATATCCCTTAAATAAAACTTTAGCTACATCTTGATTTTTTGGACTTCCATCCTTATTAAGATATTGACTTGGTTGAGGATTTGTTTCGCTAACGATTTTGGCTGTTGTGCCATTTTCAATTTCACTAGACTTAACCCACGATCCTTGAATTGCTGTTGTTTTTTGATAATTTGCCATATTATTATTTTAATTTTAATGATTGATATTTGACCTTGATTTCTTCTTCGGTTAATGTTGCCCAAGAAGGAAATTTATTGTATTTGAGAGATTTTTGCCAGTCAACTTTCGGCTCAAAGATAGGTATCTCTCCGCTTTTAAGAGTCTTATAAAACTTATCAATTATCCCGTCTATCTCCTCCCTATAATCTTCAGTCTTATAAATGAATATCTTAACTCTTAAATCATCTGTTGCACAATACATTACAGCAAAGTGTTCTTTCTCTAATCCTAAAGCATAATATCCAGCTTGTAAGATATGTCCTATATCTGCCTCTTTATTGCTAACAATTCTTTTGAACTTAAAGTTTCCGACTGATTTTACTTCTACTGGGATTACCCCAACCTTGTTATCCCATTCTTTAGTATCAACTATGGCATCAGCAAATCCTATACAATCTTTATATTCAATTAGTTTCTGTTGCTCTAATACATCTGGTATCATTGTTATAGCCCAATCTTCAATCTGATTACCTCTTAAGAACTTCCTGATAACATATTCTTCTAAAGGTTTTGTTTCAGTTCCAAGAATTTTAAGTATTTGCCACTGGGTGGGATCCCCAAGCATACTTGCTGATAGCTTACCACTGGATTTGTGGTTAGCTCTTTGCTCTTCATTTTTGGCTAGTAAGTCTGCCTCTATTTTGTTGTCTATAAAATTGTCTTCAATCATAATTCTTTTTTAAGTGCGTCCACTTCAGATGAATCAAAGACCTTTTTAATTATATTAGCTACATCTTTCAAACCTAACACTGGTTCTAGTCTTGTGTTTTTTAACGCCTCTTTTAAGTCGCTATGTTTCGCTTCTAGCTTGTAATATATTTCTGTTTTTTCTTTTTGTGTTAATTCCATATTTTTGTTAAATGAGGAGAAAAGAATTCGTTGCCAAAAACTTCTCTCCCCCTCATTTGCAACTAATTTTTATCCTCTTTCGTAGTTTCTTCTTTTTCTCTTTGTGCCTGTTCTTCTAATGTTTCAGTATCTCTATCCCCCAATTCTGGGTAATAGTTTGCTACATCTTTTGGGCTTTGAACAAACTCTGGGATCTCTACATTCATAATCGAATTGTCCATTCCTAATAAACGCTTTGAATATTTTTGTGGGTTCATAAGTTTATATTATTTTGTTGCCCAAATCCCGACCAGATTAAAGCTAAACTTAAAACGCTGATTATTATTAAGGCATCTATTATGTATTCTTTTCTTGCTTCTTTCTTTTTTATTTCCCCGAGCCATCTCATTGCGCTGGGGATTTCTTTTCCGTGTAATATCATTTTGATTGTAATAATTTAATAATATCTTCCCTAGTCATTTCTTTCATTATCTGTTCTATTCTTCTTTTTATATCTGACTCATCATAATAATCTTTAAGATACTCTTTCATTATCTGTTCTACTGACAATTTAATTCCCGACAATAATTCTTTATCAAATTCATTATAATTATTATCTATTTTTTGACCTACTATTTTTTCTGCGATAGATTCTGACAAAGCTTCGCTACTTACTAAATCTTTTAAATCTTCTTTTGTAATTTCTATTTTCATATTATCCTAAGTTTGGATTACTCTTTTCTTTGTGTTCGACCTTTTTTAATATTTGACTAATTCTTTTTCTTGAAAGTTTAAATCTTTTTCCGATTTCTTCCATTGTTAATTTGGGGTATAAACTTATTATCTTTTTATCCCTTATTGCTCTTTGTCTTTGTTGGTATATGTTTTGCATAGTTTTCCACAGTTAGTTTATCTGTTTTAAATATACTCCCGATTGGAATTGTTGTCAAGCCCTTTCCACTACCTGATTGATTATACCTCTTTCTTTTCCAGAACGCTCACGAGCTATTCTGTGTCGCTAGTTTTTCTTTTTCATATCTCTTAATAATAACTAATAAGCTATTGGGGAAAGGTGGGTGGACTAGAATAATGTTTTATATTCCCGAAATGCTTCTTGAAATATATGTAATCCTGTTTCTGGCTCTACACAATTCCTTAATGTAGCTCTTTTGTCTATCCCACTATACAGATTTAAGATTTTAAGTTTATTTATTTCCATCTTTTTTTATCTAACCAAATTGCTAATCCAAACCAAACTATTGCTATTGGTATTCCTATTAAAACTCCTATAACAAATTGATTCATAATATATATCAGTTAATTGCTTATGAGTCTTGTCTTAATTTATCTTTCCATTCTTTAATTGCATTAGCCATTTTCCAAGCTAATTTTACATCAAACTTATCTCCTAAATTAAAATCTTGAAAATCTTTTATCTCTTGTATTATTTTTTCCTCGTTTTTTGTTTTTTTCATATTTTTATACTTAATAATAAACTATTACGGAAGGTTAATATATTATTTCTATGGAAACTATGTCCTTTTTTCTTGCCCCAGCTTCTAATAGATATTTTTTCTTTCGCCAAATTATAGTTCCTTTCTCTGACATAACCAATTCTCCGTTATCAAATACTTCTGCCCAAGCTTTTAATTTTATCTTCTTCATAATACTTTACTTAATAATAATTTATAAGCTATTGCGGAAAGCTGGGTAAGTGCGACCTTATTTCCCCTAGACTAGAATAGTGGTATTGGTAATTCTTTAATTCTTTTTTCTGCGATTTCGCAATACTCCTCCTCTTTTTCTATTAAGATATAATCTCTACCTGTTTTCTTACAAGCCATTCCCGTAGTGCCACTTCCACCAAATGGGTCTAACACTATTCCCCCTGTTGGTGTTTTGGTAAGTGTGCATAGGTATTCCATTAGTGATAGGGGCTTAACAGTAGGATGAACATTGGATTTTCCTCTTTCACTCTTTGAAGCCTTTGCTGTGTAGAAAAATCTTGAAGCACCACCTTTGTCACCATAATTAGAAAGTGCCTGTGGAGCATTATCTTTAATAAATCCATCAACTTTATATTTTTTACCTTTATATGAATATCCACCATTTTTGTTTCCAAAGATCCTCTCCCCACTCTGCTCATCTAACATTTTACCAGCTTCTTCATCTAGTATTATGTTGGCAGGGAAGCGACCTTGGGGATTTATTCTGGTTGCAGGATTGCTAGCTTCAAATTCTCCATATCCTTTTGTGCTTTTTGAATTACTAAAACTTTTTTGTTTCTTTTCATATTCTTCCCTATCTATCATTCCTATCCTCCCCCCATCTATATTAAGTCCTGATACTCCCCATTTAATCGCATTATTTGCGTAAGTTCCATCATTTGGTTTTACACAAACCAAGATTGGTTCGTAAGCTGGTTTTAGTCCGTGTGATTTCCAGCCATTCCATAGTTTAGCTTGAGCAGATGCTGGTAATGTAATATTTAAATCTTTAGATAATTCTCCACTTTGATATATTTCTTTTGCTGGTGCTTTGTGTTTTCCAATTACTTCTCTTTCTGCTTCTGTTCTATCAATAAACCAATCCCATACATCATCTAAGTTTAAATAATCCTTCATTATTAACCAATCTTCTTTTGTCGGAACAGTTGGTTGAGATTTTTCTGTTATCCAATGAGGGATTAACCCACCACCTTTCATTTTATGATTTAATTTTAATCTTAAATCTTTTAAGGTTATTCCCTTTTTGTTTATTGATTCTCGTAAGTATTTAGCTAATTCTTTTCTTAAATCCTCATCTCTTCCATTCATCTTATCCAACTGCTTACTAATATCAGTAGCTTTAGGAAATCCACTTCCGTATAAGAACATAATACAATCTTTTAATATAAATCCTGCATCTTCTATATTAACTGCCATTCTGTGTTGTGTTCTACTTCCAGCGAATATTAAAGCTGTTCCACCTGGTTTTAAAACTCTTAAACATTCTTTCCAAGTTTCTACTGTTGGAACATCATAATCCCAACTCTTGCCCATAAATGATAATCCATAAGGAGGGTCTGTAATAATAGTATCAATAGAGTTTTCCTCCATTCCTTTCATTCCTTCTATACAATCTCCTTGTATTATGATGTTAATTTTCATTCTTCTCTTATTTTACATAACGCCTTTCCTTCAATCTGCCTTATTCTTTCTCTGGTTACCCCAAATTCTTTGGCGACATCTTCTAAAGTGTTAGTTATGCCGTTTTCTAATCCGAACCTCATAGAAATAATTGCTTGTTCTCTATTTGTTAATTCATAAAATAACTCACAGACAAACCCTTTTTTAAGAACTCCTACTGCTTTAAATAATCTTTCCCAATTTTTAAGTAATGATTTTTCCATAATCTTTATACTTTAATAATAAACTATCACCCGACCTTTTATTTTTCTAGTTTTAACTTCCTTGCAGGGTCTTGCGCGGAAGTTATATTTTAAAATATATAAACTGCTCGGGAATTTCATCATATTTAATATAGTAAAAACTTGCTCTACTTGAACTTGGTTTTGTTTTACTTTCTAACTCCGCAATCGGCATTTGTTTTAACCATTCTAAAAAATCAAATATCTTTATAATATATAATTTACCAAACCCTGTTATCTCTTCTGGTTTATTGCCATTAACATACCCGTGAGTATAAAACTGAGCCCCCAAATTAAAGAATTCACCCCGTTCTTTTGTGTGTCTATTTTGGTAAAACTCAATAGTAAAAGTATCAAACGAACTAAACATTTTCCTTAACGCTTTTTCTTGTCCTAATAACTTAATGCCATTTTCCAGTTCTAACTCCACATCAATATGGAACTCTTTATCTAAAATATGCCTATCTGTCTTACTAAATCTTATTATATTTTTAATAGGAAATATAAATCTATAAATCTCATCTTGATATTTCATAGCGGTATTTGCTATCTCAATATCATCATTAAAGGTATTTACAGACATAAGTGTTTTTTTATCAATTTTATAAACTTCGGTTCTTTTTCTACTAAATAACACTTAAGTCCAAGTTCATTTGCCACTACACCTGTGCTACCAGACCCCGCAAAACAATCTAAAACCGTATCCCCTTGTTTTGTTGATAATCTTAAAAGCTCTTTTAATAATTCTTTTGGCTTTTGCGTTTGATGTAATTTTATGTCAGTAAAATTTGTTTGTGGATTTGCAAATTCTTTTACATCAAATCTCTCTTCTGTCCATTCTTGCGGTAATTCTAAATTAGTTAATCCACAATGGAATATAATATCATAACAATTTATAAACTTATCTTTTGCGTTTTTACCCATAGACATATTTTTATGAACCCATATTATCCTTGATTTTATAGGATATTCTAATTCCCTTAAAATCATTTCATAATCAGCCATATATTTTGGTGAACAAAATACAAAAAAGTGTTTTTTCCATTTTAAACTGCTAATCCATTTTTGGGTAAAATCTAAATACTCCTGTCGTGTTCCTATTTTATCCCATTCAATTTCAGTAGTATTATACGGAGGATCTGTCAAAACAACATCTACCTCTGGTAATTCTACTTTTAAAACATCGCCCTCAATAAGAATAATGTCTTTTGTTGGAACTCTTGGGATTTCTACTAAGTTATGTTCGCCAATATATTTTGTTAGTAATTTATTAAGAGAAATATTTTTGCCCTCTGGTATTAAATCTAATTCTTTATAATTCTCATAAATAGATATTGCCCTATAAAGTGTTCTGTCGCTTTTGCCTATGTTCTGTGCCAAGTCTGTCACGGAACTTTTATTACCTTTTGCAAATTTAGTAAAATTATTATCCTCTCTAATCCTTTTACCTAATTGCCAATAACCTTCAACCAATGCCCATCTTGAAGTGAAAACTGCTTCTGTGATAATAGATTTACATTCTTCTACTAATTGTTGATACCAATCTTCTTGTAAAATAAGTTTATTCATCTTTTTGTTATTTAATTATTATTCTTTTATATCTTCCTTGTAGCTAAGAATTTAATCCTGGATGTTTCGCATAGTTAGGACTCCCATCTTCCAACACTCCAAATGCTATTCTATGATCTAAACCAAGTTTTTTAAATATATTCTTTATTTTCCTTTGTGGAGTTTTAATTCCACTTTGATTACTTCTTTTCACTTCTACAAAAATAACTTCTGGTTTTTTACCCTTTTCTTTTTTCCAAAAGCAGAAATCTGGCCAACCTCTTTTTATAGATTGATAACCATTATCTAAAAAATACTTTTGAACTTCACTTTCGGTTTTGTTAGTTGATTGTTTATTTATGTATTTCATAAATCTATACTTTTTTTAACTATTATTACCAGAGACCAATAGATAAATAAGTATCTCCTAAAGACACTTAGTATTTTGAAGTGTTAATCCGTTGTAATCTCGGCACTTCTCAGCTTCCCTATCAGCTCAAGCAGTTTTTCAGCTCAAGGGGAAAGGACTTGGTAGCGTGAGTTCTCCTTTCCATTTATACTTCATTATTACCGTCAACCAATCTAGGATGCTGCCTAGCCATCAAATGAAGCTCGGGGATTTTTCTGTGACGCGACGCTTCCCCCAATTTAAATCTCCAGTCGCTTAAACGAAAGCCCGCCATCTTTGGAAAGGCGGGCAATAGTTTCAAATTGGTTTCCAAAGATTATTGTTTGATTATTTAATTATATCAAACCATCAAACCTTGTCAAGCCCTTTTTCGTGATGCCACGAAATTGGTAATCAAAAAGCCTAGCAACTTGCTAGACTCTTTTTTGTTATTCGGCTGACTCTTCAGTTTTTGGTTCTTCGCTAGGTTGTTCTTCTGGTAAATCAGGTTTTTCTTCCTCGTTTAATTCTTCCGTAGAAGTATCTTCGTTTTTAATAATTGTCATTGTTGTAATTCTTAATTCTAATTACGACCTTTTATTTCACTTTCCGTTATCTTATTACTTCAGCTTTCCCCAACTGGTTATCTGAATTAGTGGAGAAGTTCTTTAATAGATATGCTATTCCTGCAGAAATTGCTGTCTGTAAAATCAGTGTAAAATCTCCAGCAGAAAACATAAGCCCGTTTTCGTTTATCATTGTTATTAAAGAAGTGAGGATCGCTGTTATTATTGCTACTACTAGACCTTTGCCTAAATCCGACAAGTCCAGTGAAAATAGTTTTGATTGCATATTTTTAATTGTCTTCAAAATCTTTTATTCCGCCGACCTTATTAAATAATCTTAATATCTTTGTATAAAGTGCTATCAATTTTTGTATTATTCCAATTTGCTTTTTAAGAAGTTCTATCTTTTCTGCTTCGTCTGTTGCTATTGCTTTGGAAGCCAAAAGTCTAATATCTACATCATTAAAATTCCGGCCACAGCATAAAGTTGAACTGAAGAAGCGATGACCTACAACTTTAGTAACTGGTATATCATATTTTAGCATCAAGTGTCTTAAAAGCTGTTTTAGAGCGATAACTTGGGCATCTGAAGGTCGGTTGTGCTCTCCTATTCTATCAAAATTACCAGCAAGAGCGATTCCGATTGAGTTATTGTTCTGGCCTAGAGTGTGAGCGCCAGATTCCGAATCAGATCTACCTTGAGTTAGATTTCCTTGCCAGTCTATAAAATAAGTGTAACCAATAAATTTTCCTAATTCACTTTTGAAATTCCATTTCTGTCTATGGTATTCATTTACTTGTTCAAAAGTTTGCTGGGAAGTATCATAACTTGGATTAGATGCTATCCCAGCCAAATGATGGATTATTATATAATTGTTTGTTTTCATAATGTTAATATGTTATTGCTTCCGCATTTGACACAAATTGCATCTCCTGGTTTTAATTTTGACCAAAACGCATCTTTACATACTCTACAATAATATCCATGTCTTGCTTTAAAGTATTCTGGGGCTTGTATCCTTCGTTTTACTATTCTTTCTTCTTTTTCAACTATTTCTATATCCTTACTATTGTATATTTGGTATATTCTTTGTCTGGTTAATCCGAACTTTTTTGCTATTTTAGCGAAAGACCAATCATGTAAAGACCAATTTATAATTTGTTGTTTAGTTGGCATCTTCTTGCATTATACCACACAATCTTAAAAATTCAAGCCCGTCATAAAACCGAGGAAAAAGATTACCCCTACGACTGTTAATAGATATGTTAGTTGGTTTGGCATATTATTATAATCAGCTTTTATGGGGGTAGTGTTAGCTACCACTTCTTAGTGTAAGTTTTCTTTACAACCCCCATAGAAACCGACTATAAAAGGTGGGAGGGAAATGGGGTTACCAAATCCCTCCCCAAGTTAAGCATTGTCCTTTGTAAGGACTAGCTTTCTTAAAATATTGCTAATGTAAAATAATTAGTCCAATAATCTCTGTTGCTATTTGTTTTAGCATGACATTTATTACAAAGAGTAATTAAATTTTCAGGATTATTATTCTTTTTATTATAATCTATATGATGAACTACCCAACCATTTTTCTTACAAATATAACATGTAAAGCAATCTCTTGTTCTTATTGAATGTTTTAATAATTTTGTCCATTCAAATCCATATAATTCAAATGATTTACCACCTTGCCAATTATAATGTTTTTCTCCGCTCTGGGATTTACTTCTTTTTAATCTTGTTTCTACAGATTGTTTCTTACCTCTTTTACAATCCCCAATTCTTTTTAATACTTCTGGTCTTGTTTCTTTTCTTCCTTTATTCCAACTTGGTTTTCCTTTAGTAGCTTTATGACCAGCTTCAACAAAGTTTTTAACTCTTTTGTCATCTTTTGCTTTTAATCCTTTACTCCAAGAGATTCTTCCTTTCAATGATTTGCTTAATTTTTCTCTTGTTTCATCTGAAGGATGTCTACCTTTAACAAAATATCCTTTACCGGTATAGTTTGGCATAATTTTAATTAAAGCCCCCTCTAAGCCAGCAAGGTCTAAAGAGGGGGCATATAATAAATAAACCTTGCTGGTGTTTATCTAATTATATGCCCTTCCTCATTTTTTGTCAAGGTGCTAGGAGGTTTTATTTCCATGAATCAAGTATTTTCTTTGCCTTGCCAACCACCATATAGATTTGATTATCTATCTGAATCATCTGGTCAAGCTCTTCGCTGAATCCATTACGATGTGCAATAGCAGTCATTATGTCAACTTTGACGACAGATAGGTCTTCAATCAAATCAAGATAGCTTTGGATTATCTCTTTCATCTTTTCTCTCCTTCTATGACTTTTTCCTAGTCCATCTAATCCAGTAAGCGACTCAATGAACTTTCTGATTTCAGGGTCATTCTCGTATGGATTTTTCATCTTGTCGCCTCCTTGTAGATTAGTCTTTCAACTTTCTTCCAGCTTCAACTATCTTACTGTTCAATTTAATGACAATAAGTTTGCCCCAGCATTTAGGAACACTACAGTAAGAAAAGCCATAGGTCATTAAATGAATTTTCCCACACCTTTCGCAGACTTTGACATCAATGTTCATCTTTGCACTTCCTTTTTGGAAATATCAATTCCCATTGATTATGTCCAGTTTTCTCCTTGTGCAGGATAGCCTCATCCCCAGTGCATTTAAGTTTGCAAATCATACACTTTACAGTTTTCATTATCTCTTCCTTATTGTGATTTCAAACTTTCCTCCCCAAAAATAGCTGTTCAGATAGTCCATTATCTCCTGAGGTGTGCGTAATCCAAAAAGAGTATGGTAATCTTCGTGTCTTTGGATATTAACCAAAGTGATGTTGTCTGGGTCAGCTCTTAGATTAGGAAATCTTCTTCTGGCATAGATATGAAAACGATTTACTCCCCTTGTGCGTTCCTTACGATGACTTTTCACTTAAACCTCCTAAAACTTTATTTCAATGAGCTGTCCGTTAAACTTCCTATAAATTCTCTTAAATTAAATGTCTTATTTACTTTATTATATTCTTCAAAATACTTTTCAAGCCACTCTGTCCTTTCAAGTATCACTTTAATATCTCCTTTCATTTCGGCTATGTTGTCTTTATTAAGGTCAGCCAATAACTCTATGCCAGAAACTTCATCTTTGACATCACTCTTAAAAATAGATTGGGAACTTATTATCCAACCAAAAGCTATAACAAATATAGCTATTACCCAAGTGAAGACTCTCCATTTTACGAACCCATTTGTTGTTTGTTCTGACATATTATTCTTTTTCTAAAAAACTTTTTAATGCTATCCAATTTTCTTTTAGGAAAAACATTACTTTTTCTAACCAACCTTTTTTTATTTCCCCAGTTTTGTTTTCTGAGATTATAACACGATAACCATACGATAAGAAATCATAATCTGGTGCTAATTTCTTTATAAAATCTCCATCAACTGAATCTATATAATTATCAAAAATATAAGTCTTTGGTCTTTTAAATCCCACAAAAGCGTGATTAGGTTCATATTCACTTCTTGGATATTCCCCGTTTTGAGGTTCTGTCCAAGCATAACCTGCCATATCAATAATATCTCTTTCTAATAGTTCATCTAAATTCTTTTCATAAACTTTCTCATAGTTTATATTAAAATGTCTTCTAAACTCTTGACCCAATTCTTCCAATTCTTCTGTTATACATTCTATCTTATAATAATCGTTCCAGTTTTCAACTTGTGGTAATAGTTTCTTTGGAATTAATCCGTATATCCTTATTGCTTCAAGTGGAGCTTTTAATGAGTTGCCGGTCTCTGAAGTTCCTGAAAGTATAGCGATCCCTCTGTCCGAAAATCTAACCTTTCCGTTTTCTATGTATCCGTTGTCTTTCAAGAAGTTTATATTCTCTGCTGAAATCTTTTTATTCTGAACTAAGTAATTAAACTTCATCTCTAACATATTTATAGGACTTCGTGTGGCACAATCCATCTTTTCAGTTCCTATGTCTTGTCGCTCTCCCTTAGGCAAATACATCGCTCTATCTCGCTCTAAAATGCCTTCTGCCAAGCAAACAGGCGAAACAGCACCAAAGACCCAGTCCTTTTCATTTTGCTGTAATTTCTCCTTATTTAAATCTAATCCGTAGTTTTTTTTCATTGTATAAATATTACTTTCATTTGTGCTTCTGCTACCGCTGAAGAATAAGGTTCTTCTGCAAAATGATCCCAATAAGCATTAGTAGTGTTTATCTGTTCCATTTGTATTTGGTTTAATCCATCTGTCGCTACTTTAGTAGCTAACCAATTAGTCCAATCTCCACCATCTCCTCTCGCTCTAACAGTATCGTCCGAAGCCTGCCATTCTACCTCTACTAAATACCAAGTGTTCGCACTATAGCTTGTAATAATATCTTCTGTAGCATTACCAGAAATATCCATATTTCCGTCATCCATAAATCTAACTTCCCAAACTACAGTTAAATCATCTTGAAACTTTGTTACAACTACCTTGTTTGTTACGCCAGTTCTCCAATAGAAACTTGTTTTTCCAGTGCCTACTGTTGAACCTGTCTTAACAACATCATCTCCAGGAGTTCCACCACCTCCCATATAAACTTCTTTTCCAACTCCAACTCCTTCTGGATTTCCAGCAGTAGCTGTTTGTATATCAAAAAGAGTAGAACCACTCCAAGAACCTTGACCGTTTAAGTCACCGTTAGTATAAGAATTAAAATCTTCCGTCATTATAGTCGGATCGTTTAATCCATAACCTCCTTCACTTCCTAATACTTCCAAATCAAACTCTGCCTGTATAAATGCTTCATTAGACTTTACTCTTAATTTATAAAAGCTTATTTCGTTATTTTTAGATTGTTTTTTAAAATGCCCCTTTGCTTTATCACTAACCGTCTCTTTAATTTTAATATCTTTATCCTTTACCAAAGAACTATAATCTTCCTTTGAAAATTCATCTTGAGTTATTTCGTTCCATACTCCTATTACAGCGATTTCTTCTTCTCCGATTTTATTATTCCTACATTCATTAAACATTCCTCCTGTTGAAGTAGCTACATCTCTACAAGTTTCTCTGTAGATAGGTTCGTAAATTAAAGAAGTTGCTGACTCATCTAAAAGATATACTTTTTCTACCACAAAATCTTTAGAAAAATATGCTTGAAAAGATATTTCTTGGTCTTCTCCACTTTTATTTTCTATTGCTGTATATACATCAAATCCTAGCCAAGCCCAAAGAGGATGATATTCTTCTTGGTCTGTATAAATAATAAAGTTTTCGTCGGTGTTATCGTCTGTATAAGGGAACTCTATTGTTTGTCCTTCTGCTATTGTGGTAATTGGTTGGTCTACTCCCTGATTAGGCAAAAGCACAGCTGCTGTTGCTATTCCTATAATTCCAGCCCATATAAGAATTGCTTTAACTTTTCTTTTAGTCCAGTTCCACATCTGATTAAGTTTTTGTTTTATTGTATCAATCATCGATTGTATATTCTCCGCTTATTCTTGTTGAAGTTGCCGAAACTACAGCATCTATATCACAACTAATCCAAGCGTCTGCTACTATTCCAGCATTAGCAAAAGCAGTTGTGGAAGCTATTGTTGTTCCAAGTTCCAAAGCGGCACTCATTATGTCTGTTCCTGCTGTGTTAGGAGTCGCTTCGGCTCTTTCATCACATTGAATTGTAGTTGTTCCCGAACCACTTGAACCTTTAATCTTTGAAATTGTAATCGCATAAGGATAAGACCATTGGACTATTGCTACCGCTTCGGTTGTTGTCGGGTTAGAAATAACAAAGCTGAATGATCTAGTGTATATTTCAGCGTCTAAAGCTGTTGAAGTTCCTGTTACTGTTAGATGAGCCCCCCCAGCTATTCCTACAAGATAAGTTGCGTCCAAATTACAAGCTGTTCCATTACAAGTAAAGTCTCCAAAATCCTCTGAAGTTAAATCAGCTACTCCTATTGTTGAGGTTGATACATCTCCTGAAGCATCTACTGTTAAGAAGCCACTTTGAAAGCCTAATTGTAAATCCCCATCTAATCTTATTTTCCCGTCATCTACCCAAAAAGCATAGTTATTACTTGGACTAGCTGTTCCCGTAGAAGCTCCCTCTATATAAAGAGTAACAGCATTTGTAGTGTCTCCAGCTCCACTATTAAGAACAAAAGGTTTGATAGCAAGTTGAGAAGCAATAGGAATTACCCCAGAAGATGCTTCGGCATAAGTATTTGTCTTTATAATTATAGAGGCAAGAGATTTATCAGCATATAATGTTGATGTATCACCACCAAAACTTATTCTTCGTGAAACTGAATCCGCACCACCAATAAGTGCATTGGCATTAGTAGTATTACTAACAGCTGATGCGTGTGCCAGAAAGTTACTTGCTTCAATATTACTAGATGACTGGAAAACATAATTTGAACCACCAAGCGTAGGAACAAATCTTGTCGCTGTTACGCTTGATTCAGATGTTATTGCCCCACTTACTCCCAAAGTTCCCTCTACATCTAAAGTATAAGCTGGCGTTGTTGTTCCAATGCCAATTTGAGTTACTGTATCAGTAGCATAAGCATCAGTTCCGTTTTGTATCCATAATGGGTCATAAGTAGTTCCTCCTCCAGTTCCAGCTAAAGTAGAAGAAGCCACTTGAACTAAATTACCTGCTCCATCTCCCCACCATAAATGTTCTAAAGCCAAAGCAGTAGATGTCCCTGTGCCACCGTTAGCATAAGTTAAAACCCCAGTTAAATCAGTAATCGCTCTATTAGTTATCTGGGTTATGTTGGTCAAAGTTATATCATCAGCAATATAAGCATTAGCTATTACTCCTCCTTGCCAAGTTCCTGTTCCTACTGTTCCTAACCAGACTATATTTCCTGTTCCGGCAAAGGTTGATATGGCAGTGTTTTCTACAGCAGAAAGTCCTATATCTGTTTGAGTTACAGAGTGAGGATTGCCAGAAGTTAAAAGTGAATGAACATAAGATGAATCATAATTTGTAGTTGAGGCATCTCCATAAGTAGCATAAGAACCTATTGGCTGATATGTGGAAGCTGCTGTTCCAGTGGCTAGATAAGTCGTAGCAGCTAAAGCCGAAGTCAAGTAATCACCTTTTTCAGATAGCCACACAGGGTCTGTTTCATTATAAGAAGTTAAAAATCCTGAAGTAGCATTACTATATTGTGATAAATCATTATTCACTATGGCGTCAAGAGTATTATCTCCAGTTTGATATTCAACAGTAATTAAAGTTTCAGTGTTCCCTGTCCATAATCCGCCAGCATAATCCTCTACTGTTGCTTGAGATAATTGAGTATTTGCATCATCTGAATTACAAACTATGCCAGTTCCAGATACATAAGTGCATAATTTACCAGTAGTTAAAGTTCCCTCTAAAACACTGAAGACTGTTCCTGTTAAATCTAACAAAGTTCCTCCTGCTGTATAAGTAGTATCGTTATCTGTAGCCCAAACTGTATTACTTGCGTTAGCTCCTGATATTGTGAAATAGGTTGAAGATATGTCTGATGATAAGGAATAATCAGAACTTGAAGCCTGCCAGATTGGGTCAGTTTCTGCGGTCAAATATCCTGCTCCGTCTATAGTTGAAGTAGAATAATAGTTAGTATTTATATAAGTTGAAAGATAATAATCTCCGATAGCAGCTGTCCATATTGGATCTGTTTCTACTGTAAGGAATGTTCCTGTGGCAGATATTGGAAGATATGTAGAAGATATTGTATTTGAGGCAGTATAAGTATTTCCTGCTATAACTGATGTAAGATAATCTCCTTTTTCTGATACCCAGACTGGGTCTGATTCATTATATCCAAAAGTAATAGTTCCAGTAGAAGTAGCTATTGTCATGCCTCCTGAAGTTGCAAAAGTAAAGTCTGGTCCATCTACAGAGTTGATAGTTGTGGTAGCTCCTCCGACAGCAGTAGAACTTATAGTAAGTATGTTAGGTGA
>Ga0222673_1000619_pt1 | contig 14968 bp, 24 predicted proteins | sample AntAcemetagen801_FD_179845 | JGI IMG/M metagenome (GOLD analysis project Ga0222673, IMG submission 179845) | Saline water microbial communities from Ace Lake, Antarctica - #801 | ecosystem: Environmental > Aquatic > Non-marine Saline and Alkaline > Saline | place: Antarctica: Ace Lake...
CATGAATATTCTGGCACAAATAGGCAATATCGAATCAATATGACAGATTCCCAGTCAGAAACGCCGACCGGCCCAAAGCAGTTTGACCCGCACGAGTTCCCACGGGCTGTGGTGGCTGGGGAAATTCCCGCCAACCAAAACATCATGCAGGCATGCCGGCGGCACATCCACGACATGGAACGGCCAGAGGTCTACTTTGATTGGAAGGAATGGAACGCCTACGAGGATCTACTATCTGATCTCTTGATCTACGACGGTCACGAGCTGAGCGGCCAACCGATCCAGCTTCAGCCCTGGCAAGCTTGGGTCACCGGCGCCAGCTGCTGGAAGAACACCGAGACCGGGGGCCGGCGGTACCGATCTCAATTCCTCGAGGTCGCTAGGGGCGCGGGAAAGACAACGCTAGCCAGTACGCTGATGCTCCACAACGCGAGTTACTACCAGGGCGGTGATTGCGTCTGCCTAGCGAACACGGTTCAACAAGCACGCCAGGCGTACACAGCTGCCCAGGGTTTCGCCCGCAAGGCATGGGGAGACCACACAGACAAAGAGAACGGTGCTGAGGCCCTCTGGGAAGTGACGGAACGTGAGATGCGGTGCAGAGCCTCCGGAGGCAAGGTGAGGACGTACGCGGCCAAGGCAAGCACGCTGGACGGCCTTAAGGCGATTGCCTATCTGGTCGACGAGTCGTCTGAGATGAAGACGGATTGGCTGGTCAAGATCGTGAGTGCCCTAGGCAAGAACCTCAACAGCTTCATGATCTCAGTGACCACACCAGGCGGGATCGACCTAGGCCGAGACTCACCGTACTACACCAGGCGACAAGAAGCGGTCCTGGCTCTCGAGGAGGATCAGTGGGATGAGCTAGATACCTTCTCGGCGTTCTTCGGTCTAGACGCTGACGACGACCTGCTAGACGAGTCGACCTGGATCAAGGCCCAGCCCAGCCTAGGCCATGTCATCCCGATCGAGTCTTATCGCCGGATGCTCAAGGGGTATCAGGCTCAGGGGAAGCTAGCCGACTTCGAGCGGTTCCAGTGTTGCCGATATACGACTCGAAATATGAACTGGCTACAGGGCGATATGTGGACCGACTGCCAGGGAGACGTGCCGCTCTACCCTGAGAAGACCACCAAGACGTATTGCTCTATCGACTTCTCTAAGAGCTTCGACCTCAGCTCGATGTGCTACGGATGGCATCAGGGTGACAAGTTCATGCTCCGGTGGCATCACTGGATCATCCGCCGTGAGCTAGGCGAAGAGGGAAGGGACTACCAGCGGAACCTCGAGACCTGGGCGACCTACGACAATGTGACGGTGTGTGATCACAGCATTAAGTACGACCTGATCAGGCAAAAGCTCCACCAGCTCAAGGATAAAACCGACCTCCAGCAGATCAGCTATGACGCCTTGGGTGGCATGCAATTGAGCGTTCACGAATGGGGGCAGCTCGGCAACAACTACAACGCTGAGACCGATCTACCGATGAAAGCATTTCCTCAGACCATCATGGCGTTTGGGCCGGCGACGTTCATATTTGAAGGCATGGTCCGCAACAGAGAGGTCGTCATGCAGCCCTGTCCGATTGCCGAATACGCCTTGGCAAATTGCGTCCTGGAGGGTAATATATCAGGGTCACAACGACCGACGAAAGCCGCGGGAAAGACTCGCGGAATCATCGATCCAATCGTGGCCGCGGTGCAGCTGGTTGGATTGCTCGTGGAATTGAACGCGAGATATCCAGGGGCCTACTCAGACCCCGATAGCATCGCGTTTTAATCTGAAGTTCCGGGGGGAACGAGTTTGGACCTAAGACGGTTTTTCCGTTGGCCAAAGGTGACCGCGGTAGGCGGCGCAGGTGCTACCAGTTCATGGTGGCCTCGCTATCCCACAGAGAACGCAGACGCCGTAGCTCAGTTTGCACAGTACCCACCCAATGCAATGCGATTGCCGGCGGTTCGTCGAGCGGTGAACGTCATCTCCGGCGACCTCGCCAGGATGCCGGTGAAGGCATACCAGTACCAGGTCGACGAATGGAGCGACATCGGACGAGATCCGATCACGATCGCCCTCAATGAACAGGCGTCTGAGTTCCACACAGCAACCGAATGGAAGCGGTGGACGTTCTCACAGACGCTTCTCTGGGGCAATTCGTTCACGCTGATCAGCAGACGCAACAACGAATTCGACCAGTTCATCCCGTTGAACAATGCCGACTGTCAGCTCAACCGCGCAGCCGACGGAAGCTACTACTACACAACGAGCGAGTACGGCGACGTATCACCGGCGGACATCATCCACCTGAAGATGCCGTCGAGCATTCGACAGCTCTGGGGTGATAGCCCTATAGCCGAAGCGGCCAGGACACTAGCGCTCAGCAGCTCGCTCGAGACAGCTGGACTCAGCCAGTACCGCATGCCGGGCATGGGCAAAATCGCGATCACTACCTCAGAGTCTGTAGGGGCTTCAGGGGTGAAGGCGATGGCTTCCGCCTATGTCAGCGGGCATTCTGGTCCTGATGGAATGCTCCGTCCGATCATCGCTCAGAACGGAGCGACGGTCACGCAGGTGGGGCGGAGCCTAGTCGATCAAGACTGGATCTCAGGACGCAAGCAAGCCATCGAAGACATCGCCAGGGTGTACGGCATCCCGCCGTATATCTTGTTCAGCGAAAGCGGAGCGGCGTTTACGTCCGAGCAGTCGCGCATGTACGCAGATTCGCTTGCGACATACACCGATGCCTGGTCATCAGAGATCAGTTCAAAGCTCTACGGCCCAGACTACAAGATCAAGTTCGACACGACTTCACTGCTACGCGGTTCGTTCAATGAATCAATGCAGGCGTACAAGGAAGCGATCCAGCTCGGCGTGATGACCCCGAACGAGGTACGCATCGAGCTAGGCATGGCACCGATCGACGGTGGGGATTCGATGTTCGTCGGTCCCAACATGGAAGAAAAGACGGGAGGGGCGCAAGATGAAGCTGGAATTGAGATATCTAACGACGACGACGACGACCAAAGCGAATGAGCTTCGGGGCATAGCGGTGCCGTACGACCAGCTGTCGCATCCGATTCCGGGTGTGGGGCGGTCGTTCCGTGAGAAGATGAAGCCAGGCGCCCTGAGCTACGACGAGAACACCGTACTGATGACGCAGCACGATCAGACCGGGGTTCCCCTGGCACGGGTCGGCGCCGGCACATTGTCCTTCACCGAAAGCAAAGAAGGACTCGAGTTCACCGCAACACTCCCAGAGGCTCGCGCCGACATTCGCGAAGCACTTGAGCGGGGTGACCTGAGCGGTGCGGTATCGATCGGATTCTATATCGAGGACGGCGGAGATCGCTGGACTCACACTAAATCCCAGAGCATGCGCGAAGTGACACAGGGTCATCTCAGCGAATTGTCTCTAGTCATTGCAGGCTGCTACGAGGGAGCCCGCTCACAGTTAGGAGGACAGACTAATGTCTGACCTGGTAAGTATGCGGGCTGAAGAAAACGAAGCCCGATCGCGTGTCGACGTTCTTTTGGGCGTCGATGGGGAATTGACTACCGAACAGCTCACCGAGCTTGAGACTGCCGACGTGCAGGTGCGGGAACTCAAAACGAAGATCAGAGCGGCAGAAGTTCGCGCGTCTGCCAAAGCGGCGATCGAATCGCCTAGCTTCGAGTTCAAGGGGTCCGGCGGACAACTGTCGATCACTCAGCCGGAACTCAACAGCCGTGAGCAGTTCATCCGCAATCTTAATAGCGCGGTGAAGAATGGCGGTATCCAGGAGCGGTTCATCGACTTCGCCAGTACCGCAACGGGTAACACCGGGAACGCATTGTCGCTACTTCCAGTCGATCTACAAAACGAGACGATTCGGATGCTCGGTAATTTGAGTTCGATTCGATCCGCTGTCGACGTTCGCACCTACGAGAACGATGTTGAGATCCCTTTGGTGAGCGCTCGAGCTAGTGTCGTCGCCTACACCGGCGAAGGGCAGCCGGCAGCGGAATTCGATCCAGACTTCAGCAAGGCTCGAATCCGTTCGTATGCTTCTCGCATCCGTACGAGGGTCACGAACGAAGTCCTACAGGACTCACGCGGAAACGCCGTCGGCGAGATCCTCAAGCAGCAGGCAGAAGAAACCGCGAGATGGTTTGAGACTCGCATGATGTCGAACACCGCGGCACAGTCTGCTGGCGATGTCGACGGCCTCCTGGCTACCGACTTCACGGCATTGCCCAGCTCACCAGCTGACTACACAACTCCCGCGACGAAGACCACCACGGACGACGTGACGTATCAGGATCTGGTTTCGACGGCCTACGCTATGAAGGCTTCGTACTGGGGACTTCCAAAGAACTGGATTCTGTCGCCGGCGATGTTCACCAGCGCCATGAAGCTCCTGGATGGAAACGGCCGACCGATCCTCCAGCCGGCAGCAATGGGAACCGCTCAGGCTTCACCGGCCTTCGGAACTCTTCTCGGCTATCCGGTACTGGTCTCAGACGCATTGACCGACGCAACGCCGGCGGGGAGCTTCCAGGCCCTGTTGCTCGAGCGTTCGTCCTACATCGTGGCCGACAGAATGGGCATGGCTTCCCAGGTCGACCCCTTCGGCGACAACGCCCTCAACGGAATGGTTTCCTATTACCTCTCGTTCCGTTCGGACGGTCGATGGTTGCGGCCTGAGTCGAGCAGTCGTCTCAAGCTCAACGCGTCCTGATCGCTCAGTCTCTTCTCAGGGCTGGGGGGCTTCGGCCTCCCGGCCTTGATTCTTGGGGGAATCCATGGACATAACCGCACAGACCGCGCATGGATTCCAGCTCTCAGAGTTCCGGGATCATTGCCGTATCCCCTGGACGACAGACGATCCAGCTGTACAGCGATCGCTAGACGCTGGGGTGTCGATGTGGGAAACGTCTACGAACTGGTATCTCAGAGCGACGACGATCACGTTACCGATCACGCCAGGGCTTGCGGTACCGATCGGGCCAGAGCCGACGATCACTAGCGTGACAAAGAATCAGTACGGCGCCCTGGTGTCAACGGTCACCGCCGAGTGGTATGTGAATCGAAAGTACGGCCTTAGATCGTTTGAGCAGTCAGCCACGGGTACATGGTCGCCGGCCTTCGAGTACGTCGCCACGATGCAAGTCGCCGGCAGAGTGACGCCAGCGGTCAAAGCGGCGGTGATGGCACTCGGCTACAACCTTTGGCGAGACCGCCAAGGCTCAGTGGTTGGGGCGATGGTGTCAGAGATGCCAAACAGCTTGAGAACCATCATCACGAATCATCAGCTGGGGGGACTCTGACCTATGGGCGGTACTCACGCGGTCGAGTTCTACAGCGCCACACAGACGCTGGATGACGCCGGCACGGCGACGGTTGCCTATTCGCTGGAGTTCACCGGCCTAGTCAAGTTTCAAGTCGATGCCGTATCCAAGGATGACCAGGGCGAGATCCGACAGAGTGGAAGAGAGACCGCCAAGATCATTCTTCCGTTCACCGAGATGATCGGATACGACTGGCGAGTGAAGTACCGAACAACGTTCTATGACGTTGAGAAGATCCGAGACCCCAACGGCCTACGGCGAGACCTCGAGCTAACTGTTGTGAGTATCGAACAATGAGCTTCGCCCGCGTGAGTGACGTAGTGCAGTTCAGCCGGCGAGACCTCAAAGGGTTCGAGAAAGACGTTCTACGCTTCGGCAATGACGGACGCCGAGCGCTTCGGAATGCTCACAAAGCAGCGGTCGACATCGTGAATCAGGAAGCTCGAGACAAGTACCAGAAGATGACGATCCGACCAGAGCAACCCAGGACCGGCAAGGGCGGAGCGACGACGTACAAGCGTAAGGGTAAAGATCGAAAGATCGTAGGGTTTCGAGCTGGCATCAGGAAGAAGGGCAGCTGGTCGACGCGGACAGACTTCAAGTCATCAGGCGTCACAACTCGATCATGGATCAACGACAAAGAGCGGTTCAACTTCGTAGCAGCCATGATCGAATGGGGATTCACGCCAGGCAAGGGATCGAAGAAAGAGGGTCGGAAAGTACCCAAGACAGAGATCAGATACTCAGCGGCCCAACGTCTCGAGCGACAAGTGATCTCAGCCATGGCGATGGCGCTGACGACTCAGATGGCGAAGGGTAAAACACTGACGCCGAAGGAGCTTGCCAATGTCATTCGCTAGCGCTGATGAGAAGATCAAGACAGCTCTGGTTGGATTAGCGGCAGCTTGTACGCCAGACATCCGCAACAGAGAGACAGATATACCCGCAATCGTCTGGAGCCTCGAGGACTCGGGAGCGACCGAGACAGCGGCGGGATCAGGTGGACCGTATCACGCTCGGTTTCAGTTCTTCTGTATGGACAGCTCGAGGATACTGGTAGAAGACCTAGCCGACAATCTACTGGTGAAGCTGATCGCATCAGCGGACTTCATGACCAGAGAATCTAGCCGATCGGGTGATGTGCTTCTGCGCGGAGCAGATACCAAGCCGATCTACACATCCACACTATCCACGGTTTTAACTTTCGGGAGCTGATCAGATGGCTACATCATTCAATAATACGGCGTTCACTTGGATTGCGCATCCCGGTACACCTATCACAGACATCCCGCTGGACTCGCTGACATTCGGCGGAGGCGATGTGCCGGCGGTCGACTTCACCGCAGCGAACTCCGGACGCAAGCTACAGGTGCCAGGACTACGCGCACCATTCATGATCACGGTCGCCGGCAAAGCGCCAATAGCAGCAAGCATTCCAGCGGCCGGATCCTATATCGACTGGGCGATAACCGGCAACACCACGGTAGATACTACTGGCACGAACTGGTACATCGAATCCGTGGAAGTAAGCGGATCAGTCGACGAAGCCAACAGCGTAAACATCACGATTATCGAAGGAAGTGGGGCCAGCTGATGCCATACGAATACCATCGAAACATCCAATTCAAAGACATGGAAGACACCGCTGAGATGACCGAGATGGAGCAGGCTAGGACGCTAGTGGCTCGATGCTTCGGCCTCGATCCTGAGGCGGTTCGAACCATGGAAGTTGTGGAGTTCAAGCAATGCATGGAAACAGTGATCGACCGCAACGAGCTGGGCGAGTAGAGCAGCGACGATTTATCGCTGTCCTGGCGATTCGCCTTGGCTGGACGATGAAGGAAGTTCGTGAGCTGGATCTTATTGACCTACAGATCCTGATCGAAGAGCTGAGCGGCCAGCGCAAGATGACCGATTATGAGATATCCCAGGAGCTACAGCGATGGCAAAACGTAACCTCACAGTCCTATTCGGCGCCGATACATCCAAGCTCACGAAGGCACTCGGGGGGCTGAGGAAGAAGATTAGCGGCGCCTTCAAGGGGATGCTTTCGCTCAAGGGCATGGCTATTGCCGGCATCGGAGGATTCGGAATCAGCCAGGCAATCGGCCTGATGATGAATCTCTCACCAGACTTTGCAAACGCGATGCTTAAGCTGAAAGAGCCTCTATTCAATTTAGCCGCCGCAGTAGCTGACACGATCGCTCCGGCGTTTCAGACGCTTGCTGAATCAATGACGAAATACAATCCGGGCAAAATGTTTGCCGACTGGATGGAAACAATGAATCTCGGTTTAAAGGGTATTGCTAGATTCTTCAAGAATCTACCCGAACGACTAAGGGATGCATTCCCTATATTGAAAAAGGTACCCGACCTTGTTAAGCAAGGCGTCGGCACCGCCCAGGAAATATTGTCCGCAACGGGATCCGAATCGCAAGTAGGGAACGCCGTCGGCCTGGGGATGCAATTGATGGATGCGATGCTTGGGGGATCAGTTCGAAAAACGGGCATTGCATACCCTTTAAGATTAAAGCCGCAGGCGGTCGATTTCATGATGGGGTCTGAGTAATGACGACCTATGCCAAAACGCTTTTAAGCAACTCAACTGCCGGCGCTGAACACTTCGGTGCGATCTCTGATTCAGTGACGTACCGCGTACTTTTGTACCCGTTCGGAGATAACACCACAGCGGCAGAAGTTCGATCAGCTGTGATATCGACCGGCCACGCCGGCATCAGCGCGATACCTGGTCGGCCTCTGGTGGTTGATTCGGTGATCCAATACTCAGCCGCCATGATCGTTCGAACGGTTCAATGTGCGACGATCGCCGATGGCAGCGGCACGGATATCACGATCGGCCTCACGCGATACGACTGGGGAACATCCGCCGGCGGTGATGGTGATGTGGCGATCAGGCTCAGTACAACAATCACAGGGCAGACAGTACAGGCGTACCGAGGCACTCCAAATCTTCCGACTGGTACAACGGTAGCAAGTGAATTCACCGACGACGAATGGGTGACGAATAGCAATCTGAACGCTGCCGCAGGGTCAGCACCGACAGCAGCCAGTCCAGACGATGGAACCTATCGACCAGCTGGTGACATCGGTGGCGAGTACTTCGATTGGAATGGAAATCCAATCTCAATTTTATTGCCGGCAGTTGCTGTAACGGTTGAAGTTCTCAGGCGAGGCGCCTATTTTTCAACTCTCGGAGGAGTCGTCGCGGACACCTTCAAGCCAATCGAGGCGGCTACTTATGTCGGGAAGCGGAATAGTGCAGCTTTTGCTGGCTTCACTCGCGGTGAGCTTTTGTGTACAGGCATCGAGCGCAAGGTACTAGATGGCGAATGGACTTCTGTGGTTTTTCAATGCGCTAGCCACCCATATCGCCACGCGATTCAAGTACCTCGACCGACGTTTATGACGACCATGGGGACCAACACCTATCAGGGCGATCCAAGATCCATCGGGCACACTCGAGGGGTCTACTGGAAGCAACCATACCTCGAGGGCGCCGACTTCTCGGAGTTCTTTACAGCTTCAGAAGTGTCGTATATTACGGGGGCGACCGCATGAACCCCGGATACCTAAACACTGTCCAGGGCATGACCCAGCTCTACGAGATTCAATCCAGCTCAGAGATTGAGATCAGCGGGGTAGGTCAAAATAAGTGGCGCTACGTCGTGAAGCCGGCGACGCTTCAAACGATGACATCAAGCACCGCGCCGGTGAAGGGCCTCAGCTCAGATGAGACATTCCTAACCGGGTGGAACGTGTACGAGAGCCAGAACACAAACAGCGTCGCAATGGGAATCGACACAACAACGCTACCAGGTAACTACGAGCTAAAACCGATTCCAGATAGCACGGTGGTACCTGGCTGGTTTTACCAGGGCGGTGACCAGCTCAGTATCTTCCTCGCGTGGCCGAACCAGTTCAATGGGGAATGTTGATGTCAATGCTTATGAAATGCTGTCCGTTCGTGTGTCTGTGCGATGGAGAGGATTGGACGTGTCCAGACGGCGAAAATACTTTTGATCTTGTTGCGGTCGATGTCACACTAAAGCACACAATTAAAGGAGGGCGAACCACAGACCTGCAAATCACAAACTGCTGCAAAGGCGCGGTTGATTGCGACTCTCCCAGGCAAAACATCAAAGTGGGCCATGATGCGGACATGGAATTAGATATTACCTACGAGTGCCGTTTTGTTGTTTACATGGCTCCGCCAACCGGCACAGGAACAGACCCGTACGACCTGGGAACCTGGACGCAATCGAATTTGTGCGATCCTTATTGGGTAGCGGCCCCAAGCATTGCCGGTAGTTGGTCAAGCAAATCATTCATTGAATCCGGCTACCCGTGTGGCGAAGGTAATTGCAATTCTGGTGGAAGGAGGAGGACCGAACTTGAGGTTGGCATGGCGTTTAACTATGACGAGCCGTCGGGAACTACGCCTCCAGCAAACGTATTGAAGATGACCAAACGGCTAAAAATTGCAGAGGACTTTGGTCCAGGAAACAATACGCCGGGTCCTACTTACAACCCTTGCTGTTCAAACCGGGGGTCGTGCATCGAGAAATGCGTTGTGGACGTTCTGGTTTCTCCTGGGAACGTCGATATGGAGTTTGTCAATAACATAGGTTCGTACTCGTACTTCACGCAAAGTTTCCTGTTTATTGGTACCACTCCGAATTGTGAGGTTAGTGCAACCGCAGACCTTACCGAGACGGGAACAGCACCAACTGCAACTTCTCTCTTTACGACTCAGGCCCGAATGGTCTACGAGATGGACGGTGAAAATATATGCAACCCTCCGCTCGAGTCTGATAAATACGCAGCGTTCGATAGCGCACTTCCGACCTCTTGGGCCAATATCAATGCAGCGATTAACGCCAACTTCGGCCCTTTCGCAGACGGTCAAAACAACAGACTTACAACTGCTTCTTGGCTGAGCAAAGGTCTACAGATTACTGCTACCAACGATGTCATTGCAGTTGGTCCTAGCAGTTTCTATTCTCCCACAACTAACCCGTCTGGATTTGACCCTTGCGTCTATTGCGTCTCGGGAGAAACCGAGAATGGATTTTGTAACCCTGTAAGTTCCACAGGGGAATTCGTCATTGGTGATGCGTGTTCTCAATACAGGGCAAACTCATTGAATGGCTGGGAGGATCAAATATTTGAGTACTCCTACGACGCTGATTGGGCATGTGGATCAACCGGAAATGATTGCGAACCTTGCCCTGAGGCGAATATCACTAACTACTGGAATTCTGGCACGGCAAACGATAAGCCGTCGAACCAACTAAAAACAGTGGTGACAATCAACAGCATCACGCCGGTTAATTCTGGAGACTGCTAATGGGATTGAACAAACGTACGTCTGTGGAAAGCATGCGAGGCTTAGGCGATCTGGTCGAGCGGGTCGCAGAGAAAACAGGCATAAAGGCAGTGGTTGAAAAGGTGAGCGGGGGCGGTTGCGGATGCAACAAAAGACGTGATAAACTGAACAAGCTACTACCATTCCGGGGGGAATCATGAGCTGTACACCGACGCGCATTCTGCTATCGAATAGCGCTGTAACGACGATGAACGTCACGCTGGCGACCGATCCCGGCGACGGAACCACGGTCACGTTCCAGGTTGACGGCCTGAGCATCAACGAATCCGAGGTAACCGCCAGCGGGGTCGCGGTGTTCACGATCGCGGCCAACGCCGGCGCGAACAACTCGCTGTGGGATGGGACGATTCAAGTCGCATCGAATACGGTCGCAGATCCAACGATACAAGTAGTCGAAACCAACGGCGCTCAGACCATCGGGGTGACCCTCAGCGATGCCGGGGTCTCGTACTGTTCTCCCCTGGCTGGCGGCGGCGGATCTGGCACGGTGACATCGGTAGACACTGGCACGGGGTTGACCGGCGGCCCGATCACAACGACCGGCACTATCACCCACCAGGTGCAGCCGGTGACCGGCACGGGTCCTGCGTTCGTCAAGAGCGTTGAGATTGACACCCTAGGCCATGTCTCAAGCGTGATAGGCGAATCAACGGCGGGAGCGTATCGAACGGCAACCGGTACAGACGACGCGGCGAACTTGATCGCCGGCACAGTCTCGCTTGCTCGGCTTCCGGCCCTTGCAGCAGCGTACACCGGGCAAATTGAGACGATCGTCGATAAGACTTACACCATTGACCCCGGCGTAGTCGCAGGCCGGACCATCACATCGTTCTATGCTCGTAGTGGTGCGGGAACGTGTACCGCAACACTCAAGAATGCGGCATTGACGGTCGGTGTCGTCTTAGTCACCACGAGCAGCACCAACGCGACCATCACCAACACGACGGTAGCGGCAGACAGCGCGCTGACGATCGTGGTGACTTCGAACGTGGCCGCAACCGATGTCGTGTTTTCGGTGGAGTTCACCCAATGAGTCGGTGGTTGTTCTTCCCTGCTCCGGTAGTTTCGACGCTCCCGGTGGCGACTTGCAGTTTCAGCGCAGGTGGCGTGGGTGACAAGATTGTGAGATATGGGGGTTCTTGGGTTGCGGATACGAATGGCAGCGGTTCGACATTCATGCAGCTTCGAAGCGATGCTTTCGGAGCGTTTATCCAATTTAGCACCAGTTCCGCGGCTTCAACATGGCTGTCAGCGTTCTCAACGTATTCCGTACGAATCACCGATTCCTCTTCGAACGTGTACGAATGGAGCGGAGGCACGATGTCTACGTTTGCTTCTGTGTACGTCAAACTAGCCCTATCTAACTGGTCAGGATCTCTTCCGACTGGCTCCTCAACCGTGGAACTATTCCAATGAATACCATCAACCAATTCGCATCCATCACAAACAACATGGCGCAGATCTCCGGCAGCATCGGCGACCTTGCGTACCAGTACAAAGAGATTACACCCAGGACGGCGCTTGACAACGCCAACATTGATCTCTTGATCTGGGCCGCACAACAGTTAATCGTTGCGGCCCAGGCGCTCGAAACGATTCCGTACGATCCGACCCCGCCGGTACCACCCATCGAAGCATGACCCGCGTACTCGTCATCGGTGATGTCCACGAGCCGGCGAGCCATCCGGCATACCTATCCTTTTGTCAGCATCTCGCTGAGAAATGGGATACGCAGCGGGTCGTGTTCATCGGTGACATTCCACCACACAGATTCACACCTGGGGAAATGCCCTCGCATGTAGAGGCTTGGCTGAAGAGGCATACACACACTTCTTCGAGCCAGAAGAAGCCGAGGGAGAGGAAGAAGATGCTTGAGATGCTCACGGACGTCCAGGGAATCATTATCGCCGGCGCCATTCTGTGGGCCGGGAAGGAAATTCACAATGCAGGTATTCAAATTCAACGTGTATCGAATGCGATCGAGTCTCTTGATCGGCGGGTTTCTGATCTCGAGCGGGTGTTCTCAGCTGAGCGGGTTCGGGAGTCTGAGCGACGGGACAGCATCAACAATCGACATGAGGAAAGCGGCAGCAACCGCGAGAGCTGAAGCCAACGCACTTGATCAGATCGCGGATCAGCAGGACGCACAACTCCGCCAGGTGATCGGCGGCGCCTCTAGTCTGGCTTCATCGCTGGGAGCGCCTGAAGTCGTGACGGCCCTGATCGCCGGCGTTGGTGGGTTGCTGATTCCATCGCCTATCAAGCGCAAGAAGAACCCCGCCGAAACGGGGTAATGAGCTTACACCTAGCTCAATCAGTGCATGATGGGTTCGGGGACCCCGCCGAAGCGTGCAGCGATCCGGCGGAACCCTACCAAAAGAAGCGATTCAGCGTAGATAAACGTTCACTCAACATTGAACTTTCGGGACTGCTTGAAAAAACGGCCTTTTAGGTGTAGTCTTGAAACCGCATTACCCGATATGAGAGTACACAACCAACGTACCGCCGATAATCAGTGTTAAGTCTCGGGGCTGATAACCTCCTGAACTCACTGTAGATAAACCGACTGTTTTATCGTTGAAAGCGGTGCGTGGCTTAGAAAGGCCGCGCAATGCAGAAGAGACTCGACCGAGATCGCACTAGATGGACCGATTCCGTTGCCGTTTCATTCAGAACGGGGGCGGCAATTGACGTGATCGCCGAGGTCACGAATCAGAACAAGAAAGACGTGGCCAACGCCCTGATTTGGAAGGCGTTGCAGTCAGATCCCGTGAGCCTGGAGGCGGTGCTTGACGCACCCCCACAGGTGCAGCCTCAGGAACCTACCGAGCGGTCGACGATCGACTGGGGCCGCGATGCCGCGGACATGAGTACCGAGGAGAAAGACCAGGTACTCGCCAGCTGTGAACGCCAATCTGACCGCATCACTGACCTGCTGATCAAGATCAGCCGCTGATCCTTTCGGGGTGCGTCGGCGGTTGAATCGGGTGATCCCGCCGGCGCGCCCTTTTACCCAAAGGGAAACCAAACATGGAAACGCAACATAACGCCGAGGTCGGCTACCGCGCTGAACTCTCAGAAGTCACAACGCAGCAGCTACACAAGCTCAAGAAGATTCTTCGAGCCGGCACGATGAATGAGGCGCTCGCCGTGATGATCCGCGAGACGTACTTGAGGGCTGAAGAAGAAGAGAAGAAGCGGAAGAAGTCGAAGCGGCTTGAACGGCCCTTGGTCTCGTTCGGCCAGGGCGAATATCGCCGGGACATCATGGAGGATGACCTGGGATGAAGGAAGATCAAATGGACATGTTTATGGCTCTGATGGGTGCGGCTGGAACTCTTCATTCCACATCGCTGAGGATCAAGCAGGCTCACGATCTGGTGATGCAGATCGCCAACAGCGAAACGAAGAGGGTTCACGACCGATTCACGCCTGAGGAACTCATCAGATACGAGCAGCTCCAGAAGGCAATCGCAGCTGATCTGATCGAAGCCGAAAAGCGCGGTGAACTCTGATGAAGCGATATCACGATTATCGCCAAATGACAGACTTCACGGATGGTGAGAAGGTTGATCCTGAGTTTTTGGATCGTGTAAACATCTCGCGTTATGTCTCATCGGACTACTCAGTCGACGGCAATCACAGATCACCGAAAGCACGAACCGGAAGCCGATCTACCGGCCAGCGGCCCGGATTCAAGAAACGACCAAGAAGGAATAGCAAGCAATGAGCAAAGACAGATCAATCGTTACGCAAGCCATGATGAAGAGCATTCTCCCACGGTATGAGCCTGAGGAATGGGAGCAGCTCACGAGGGAAGCCCTGAGAATCCATGATCTGATGGCTCCGGCCACCGCCGGCGGATCGAACAGCCCGGCGCCGATGTCATCCCTCAAGCAGGGCGACCAGGTAGCCGGATTCAGGGTCATCCAGGTTAAAGACTGGGACGACAACGTGAGCGTGAAGCTCAGCGGCGGTCAGCTCGGCGACGGTACATGGGTGAAGTTCTACCGGGGTGACATGGCAGACGCTCGCCAGCTCGACCAGGGCCACGTCATCGACTGTGCCTTAAAGCCGGGAAATAAGCCGGGCCTCTTCTTTGGCTCCAAGATCAAGGCAATCAATCCGTCGACCATGACTGAGATTGCACAGGGGCCAGCTGATGATATCCCGTTCTGAATGGATCATGCCGGCGGCCTGCGTTAAGTGGAATGCCGCCCTTTGCTATGAGCTGGG
>Ga0222673_1000622_pt1 | contig 14939 bp, 22 predicted proteins | sample AntAcemetagen801_FD_179845 | JGI IMG/M metagenome (GOLD analysis project Ga0222673, IMG submission 179845) | Saline water microbial communities from Ace Lake, Antarctica - #801 | ecosystem: Environmental > Aquatic > Non-marine Saline and Alkaline > Saline | place: Antarctica: Ace Lake...
AAATAATGCTGGATCTGGAAGAATAAATGATAATCAAACAGCCTTTGGTTTTGAAAATTATGTCACACGGTTAATGTCGATTTTAGGAAATGGCAACGTCGGCATCGGCACAGCCACCCCAAACCAAAAACTAACAATAGAAGGAACACAATCCCTCAAAGAACAATCTAATGCAAATGCAGATACAGTTGGTTATGGTCAACTTTGGATCAAAAACGAAACTCCAAATGAATTATGGTTTACAGATGACGGAGGTAATGATGTAAGAGTTGGAGCAGTTGGAACAGATGCAAGGACAATTACTCTTGTTTTAGCAGATGGTACAACAGATTTAGCAGTTGAAGATGGAATCGGAAGCTTTACTTGGACAGTACCAATAGAATTTAATGGTTGGGACTTAATACTTGCACACGCTAGTGTAGAAACAGCAGGAGTAACAGGAGTTTCAACATTTCAGATTCACAATGTAACACAAACAGCTGATATGCTAAGTACAAAAATAACAATTGATACTACTGAGACAACATCTTATACCGCAGCAACACCACCTGTCATAGATGCAGCAAATGATAACATCGCAACAGGAGATAAAATAAGATTTGATGTTGATGGTATTAGTACGACAGCACCAAAAGGCTTACAAGTAATATTAACAATTAAAAAACCATAATTTATAATTAATTTATAAAAAAAATATGTATATAAAATTAGGAAAAACAGAATTAGCAAACGGACTAAATATTGATAATTTAGTTATTAAAATTGACGAGGTTAATTTAAGAAAAGAAATTGTTCATGAAGAAATTGAAGGAAGCGAAGAAACTACTTCAAGAAAAGAATTTGTTATTTTATTGTATTTAAGTAAATATGCTAACGAAGAAGCAGAAACACCTTTTGAAAAGTCAAAACAAACAATTAGATGTTCAAGTGAAAATATGGAAAGCCTTGAAACACTTTTATATAACCAATTAAATTTAGAATTAAAAGGAGAATTAATAACTGAATAATATGACACCGGAACAAATATTAAAAAAATTAACAGAAAGTGGATTATGCGATAAATTAGATGGCTTTATTTCGCTTATACAAGTTTTGCAATCTTCTTTTAAGGAAAAACATGGTAAATACTTTGGTTCTTCTGAGTTTGTAAAATTAGAAAACCTAAATGATATATTTTCAGAGTTTGGAAGTGATATAGACGAAACAACTTTAAATTTATTTGAAGTTAAAGATAACAAATTATATGTAAAAGATGGTGGAATAGATAGTATAATTAAAAATGCTTATATAACATTCCACGAACACAAAAGCGATAAAAAAGAATTTGGATATACTGTTTATATTAATTTTGAAGTAATGGGAATTAAATTAATTATGGCAAAAGGATTTGGTTTTGGGTCGTCAACAATAGAATTATCAGTAATTGAAGAAGATGAATTTTAATTATGTCTAGTATAAAATCAATACAATTATTAAGTGCAAGTAATCAATATTTGAGTATAACTGACGCTTTACAAAATGGTTTAGATTTGCCTGGAGATAATACATTTGAGGGTTGGATTAATTTTAAAACTTTAACTGCTACAAGATTGCTTGCTAAACACAATGGAATAGGTGTATACGGCTATATGTTTGAATTAGGAGGACAGGTTACACCTGCCACTTGGGGTTTTAATCATAGTCAAAATGGATCAAATTGGTCTGGAACTGCTGGTACAACTACATATTTATTTGTAATAAATACTTGGTATCATGTAGCGTCTGTATATGATGCTTCAGCTGGTAAAGTAAGATTATTTTTAAATGGTGTATTTCAAATAGAAAAAAGCGGTTTATTTAATAGCACATTTAATAATACTAATCCATTTACAATTGGTACGAGTTGGAATCAATCTTATTATTTTGATGGAAAAATGTTTGATACAAGAGTGTGGAATGTTACAAGAACAGACCAAGAAATATTAGCTAATTATCAAAAATTTATAAGTTCATCAGAAACAGGACTTGTTTCAAATTGGCAATATGATGATAATTTATTAGATGAAACAAGTAATAACAATGATTTGGCAAATAATAATAGTGCAACATTTAGTACAGACATTCCAGCTTGGGCAGTAAAAAAATTTAAACCACAAGTGATGATTTATTAAAAATGTGATATAGTAAAAATATGAACTGTAATATATTTAAAAAAGAAGAAGAGAAATTTGATATTAATATATTAAATGAACAAACAGAAAGGATAACTGGAAGTAATATTTTCCATGTCCAAGCACAGTTCTCTGGTTTTACATCAAAGTTGCTAGCTTTAATTACATTCAATTTACAACCACACGCAATGTATTGGGACAAAGAAGAAAAACAAGTTATAGATTGGCTTTGGTCTCCAAGATTTACAAACTTTGGTTATGGCGTAATCCGTAAATCTTCTGTTGAAGATGCAATGGACGGAGTATTGCCAAATACAATCTATGTAGGAGATGAATTCCCGCATGAAAGAGATGTATTTTATAGAAGGGTAGAAAAGTTAAGGGGTAGATTCATTTGTGGAGAAGCAATAAATGCACTTTCAAAGAATAGTTATGATTTATATAAAGAAGGATGGTTTTTTGAAAGGGTAATTATAAGAGTTTATAAATTAAGTTTAATAACAATTTTGTGTGCTATATCATTTTTTTCAGGAATATTATATTTTCATAATAAAACAAACCAAATATATGATTCATTTGATACGCCACAACAAGTAGAAGAATATTATGCCAAATAAAACAAAAAAGATTTTGGTTAAAAGACCAAAAAAGATATTAGTCAAGAAACAACCAAAAGCTAAACCAAAAATAACATTTTCAATGACTAAATTTAGTAAGAAAAAATAACCTTCGCCAAATTTAGCAATGGATAAAAAATAATATGTATAAAATAACAAAAAAATTTATAGAAGCAGAAACAGGTAAAAACAAAAGCGTTCCATTAATAGAATGCAAAGCTATTGTTTTACATGTTGATTTAGGAACTAAAAGAGGTACTTATCAAACAATCAAAGACAATCAAGTTTCTTATAACTTTTATATTCCAAGAGAGAATGACACAGAAATATTACAATATATTCCAATTCACAGAGGTGCTTGGGCTCAAGGTCTTAAAAGAGGTACAGTTTCAGCAACATCAAGAGCAAGAAAGATATTTGGAACAACTAACCCAAACAAACTAGCATTATCAATCTGTTACGGAGGTCGTGGAATAGATAAAAAAGGTAAAGTAGTTAGATTCGGTTGGTCAAGTGTAGTAGGTGGACAAGATCCAACACAAAGCCAAATTGATAGAGTAAAATATTTAATTAAAGAAGAATTAAAATTAGATGTTCCAATTCTAACTCATAAAGAAATTAGATCTTGTAAGCCAGAATGTGTAGAAGTTATGAAGCAAGGTATCCTAAACAAAGAAAAACCCGCTAGAGAGCATTTTGTAGCCTCACAGGACATATTAGACATCATTTCAAGTAAACAATTATTAGAAGAATTAAATAAAAGAGATTTAAAATATGAATTGCATATTAACAAACGATAAAGAATTTTTAAAAAAAATAGAAAGATTGAAAAAATATGAACAACAACGAAATAGAAAACAAAATAAATCAAGTAGTAAACACAAAGGCGATGGAATTCCAAACGATTTGCAACAGCCTAAAACAGACGGTAAATATAGTATTAAAGAACAACGAAAAAAGAGACAAAGACAACGACAAGATACTAGATAAATTAGATTCTTTAAAAGACGATATTGGAGAAGTTAAAATTCAAACAACAAAAACAAACGGAAGAGTGAATAGACATGCCGAACAGATTAATGGCGATGAAGGAATAATAAAATCAATAAAACTTATTGAAGATAAAAGAAGCACAGACCGAAACTGGATATTATTAGGACTAGTTTCGTTTATATTAAGTTTAGTAGCTTTTATAGGAAATTCTATATGGGCTAAAGTAATAAAATAAAAGATAATACAAATATCCATATTATCAAAAACAGGCAAAAAAGATAATAAGAAAATATGTTTAGATTAAGACCAAAAAACAAAATAAAGCCTTTTAAGATTTCAACTCTTACAGAGGAACAAAAAAAACAAGTTAAAGACAACCCAAAGTTTGCTTGTGGTACACCTTTGATTTTGAATAAGTTTGTTAGACTACCGCAACTTTGTTTTGATCCAGCAGCAGACGATCATGATTTAAGATTTGGAAGAGGTGGATATTTCTTAGACTGTTTAGAAGCAAACTTAAAATTTCCAATAAAGATGATTACAGAAACTTTAACAAAATGGTTTCCGGCACAATGGGAGAAAGTAGGTGACAGATCTTTTAGAGAATTAGCAGTATTAAATAGTATGTTTATTTTAGGTTATGGGTTTATTAAAATAAATATATTATTAATTTTATATTTAGCATTAGCAACGATTTATTTCTTAGCTGTTTTATTATTTGGTTGGTTCAGTTTCAACTGGGGGGAATATAAAACATTTGAAGAAGTAATGAGTTATAAAAAATAATTATGGAAACAAAACCAACATTTAGAATTAGAATTGGAGAAAACATTGGTGTAGAACTTTTTGTTAACTTTCCTGATTTAACCGGAAATCCTGATACATTTATATCTACAGATACAGATTCTGATTCAGGTGCAATGCCTGTTATAAGCGGTTCAGATTCTGCTTATACATTTCCAACTGATGGTTTTGTTTTAATAGGTAACATAGGATCAGAAAACTCAGAGTTAATACAATTACATGCCTCAACACCATCTACAACAACATTACTTACATTTGCTACAAATACTATATTTGCTCATTCAAGAGGCGAACAAATAATATTTATACCATATTCACATTTTGATGTTTATAAATCAACCAATGGTGGCTCATCTTATAGTCTACTTTCTTCACAGTCAATACAAACTGATAAAGTAGAAGGATATTATCAAGATTCAGTTGGAACATCAACTGACTATTACAAAGTTCAATTTAAAAATGATACAACTAGTAAAGTTTCAGAGTTTTCAGATCCAATTATAGGAACTGGATTTGCTGTAAATTCAGCTGGTGCAGTTATAAGAAATGCTTTGTTGTCCTTAGGAGAAAAGAAAGACGAAGTATTAACACAAGAGTTTTTATATAATTGTTTAAATGAAGGAAGAGATGAAATTGATAAACATATTTCTATTAATAGATGGAGTTTTAGAACTTCATTTGACTATGATGCTGGTAATGTAATAGCTGGTACAAACTCTATAAGTGTTCCAACTGATTTAAGAGATCCAAGTACATTTAAAAATATTCTTTCTGTAAGAATAGGAAGAGATAGATATTTATTAAATCAAGTTGATAAAAAGGACTTAGATTTAAATTATCTAGGTGTTGCACATACAACTTTAAATGGGACTGTTGCAGATAGCGATGTAAGTATAGTTTTAACTTCTTCAGGAGACTTTGATGATTCAAGCACAATTAGTGTTGCTTCACCAGATGTCTCAAGTGAGATTGACTATATTCCTTATACAGGAAATACATTAGCAACAAATACTATTACAGGTGTTACTGACATTGCCACAGGAGGACATGCAGACGGCGTAGACGTGTGGCAGAGTGCAACCTTTGGCTTTCCACTACAATATACTGTTTATGAAGAGAAGATAGTATTTTCACAACCATTTTCAAATGATATTTCAGGAGAAAATATTTGGTTAGATTATTACAAAGAGTTAACTGATATAAATAGTGATGGGGATTTACTTGATGAACCATTTTATAAAATATATATTCCTTATATGAGATACAGAATTAAAGCAAGAAGAAACCAAGAATTAAATAGAGACGCAGATAATGATTATCGTTCATGGATTGAAAAAAGAGAAACGATGGTTAATAAAGAATTTTTAGGGCAAGACATTAGAATTAGCATTGACACACCTTGTTAAAATCCTCGCAAAGCCATATAAATATATTATGGCAAATTTAAAAGAATTTCAGTTACCAATAATGAAAGACGGCATCGTAAGAGAAGCAGCCGTTGACCAAACACTTGTACCAGAGGGCACCGTTGAATTTGCTATGAATTTAAACTTTGATAAAATCGGGGCTGTACAATTAAGAAACGGATTAACTTCAATTGGTTCAGCTGGTTCTATTGTATTTAATACTGGTTGGACTGATCCAAATACAGTAGCAGAATATGACTTACCAGAATCTAGTGACACTTATAACTGGGTAAATGTTAATAATGTATTAGTTAATGACGCTAATTATTCTTATAGAAGTATAGCAGTATCTGAAATAACTCAAGCAATTAAAACAACAAACTTTGGTTTTAGTATACCTACTAATGCAATTATTACAGGTATTGAAGCAAGAGTTAAAAGAGGTACATTTGCGGGAGCCACACCGCCAATTTCTGATTTTGCTGTAAAACTATTTAAATCAGATAATACAGTTGGAAGTTCAAACAAAGCAAAAGATAGTAGTGTATTATGGGAAAAACATGACGTTGCTGATTTTGTCTCTTATGGATCATCTACTGATTTATGGGAAGAAATTATCTCACCTTCTGAAATTAATAGTAATAACTTTGGTTTAGTATTTGCTGGACAAAATAATTCATCTGGTTCAGGTTCAACTGGTTCAATATTACGAGTATTTTCAATTCAAATAAAAGTATATTATGCTTTTGGTATTAATGGAATCGCTAACTATATAAATAATGCTGGTACTAACCATCATTTACTAGCAAAAAATAACACTTTTGTTTATAAATATAACACAAATAGTTTAGGTTGGGATTCTGTACGAAGTGGTTTAGTGTCTAGTAGCAAGGCAAGATTTACAAACTTCATTGATCTAACTTATATGGTAAACGGAACTAACAATGATGCTTTACAAACTTATAATGGTAGCACTTTTGGAACTTCAAATGTTGCTTCTTTACCACAAGGAGACTTTATTGAAAACTATCGTTCAAGAGTTTGGGTAGCACAAAATACAACAGATAAAGTTTATTATTCTGATATTGTGAATACTGATAATACTTTAACTGGAGGTACAAGTTTTATACAAGTATCTCCTCAAGATGGCGAACAAATAACAGGACTTAAAAGACATCCTAGGGCATTATTAGTATTTAAAAATAATCATATTTATAGAATATTTTCAATTAACTCTGCTGATCCTGATCCGTCTATTGATAGAGGAACTTATTCACAAGAAAGTATCATTGAATCAAAAGGAGGTATTTCATATCATCATCCAACAGGATTCTATGACTTTGTATTTGATGGACAACAAAGAGAAATATCAAGACCTATTATTGATATTATAAAAGCTATTTCAAGAAGTAACTATTCAAATATTATTGGTTGGGTTGACGATTCAGGAGATGGAGATCACAAATACTGGAGCATTGGAGATATTACTTTAAAAGGAGTTACATTTAATAATGTGGTATGTAGATATACTATTTCAACTCAAGTTTGGACTGTTTATTCTTATCCAAAACAGATAACTGCAGCAAGTTTATATGACAATGGTACTACTATTAGCAATGTTGTAGGCGACGAAGCTGGAAATGTATCAACTTTTGATAGTGGAACAACTGATAATGACGAACCTATATTCTATGACTTAATAACACATTGGTTTAGTTTTGTTCAAATAAAATCTACTAAAAAGAAAATTGGAGAAGTAGCAGTAATTCATGAAAATGCACAAGGTGCAAACTTACAATATCAAATTGATACTGATATTGAAAATAAGTGGAGAGACTTAGGAACAATTAAAGATGATTTGTTTCAAGTGATAAAACACGAAGTACCAAACTTTACAAGAGTAAGATTTAGAATGTCTGGTAATAGTATCGGTTCACCTTTTGTCTTTCGGGGCTGGGAAATTTTAACAGCATTAACAACATAAATTATGTCAACACTAGAAGAATTACAATTAAATAAAGGACTATATAAAATAACTCAAAGTCAATTTGATGAGCCTGTTTCTAGTTATGAAATTGGTGCTGAAAGATTTACTACTGGAGATATAGATGGCGATCTATCTTTCGTTGGTGGTTTTATTCAAAGTAAAAACTTTGTTACTGGTAGTTCAGGTTGGAGATTAGATGCAGAAGGTAATTTAGAATGTGGTTTTTTAAATATACATACAGGTGGAGATATAAGATTATATCAAGACCTAGACGAACAGTCAGAAATTATATTTTATGACGCAGATGGTTTACAAGATAGATTTAAAATGTTTGCAGAAAAGAATAATGGAAATTTAATTATAAGATCAGAAATTGATGATAGTGCTTTATTATTTTTAGGTGAAGATAATAAAAGATTTAATGCTGTGTATACATATGTTTGGGATGAATTATTCTTAGGAATGAAATCAACATCAGGCTCTGATAGAGAATTTTATTTATTTGGCGATAGTGCAAATACATTTTCTTTTATTTTTGAAGATACATCGTTTACAACTACAGTCTTTGAAATCCATAATAATGGTATATTTTTACAAACTAATCCATATAACATTTTTGATAGAACAAATAAAGCAGGACTATATTGTCACGATGTATCTTCATCTGCTGAATTATTCGCAATTGACGAAGCAGGAAATACAACACAACTTTCACCACATAATCCTGAAACAAAAGAGTGGGAGTTTTATTCAAAAAATACAAAAACTGGTCGTGTATTAAAAATTAAAATGGAGCAACTTATGAAAAAGTTAGATGAGCAATATGGTGGTGGATTCATAGAAGAATATTTTGATCCAGTTGAAGAACAATTAGAAGAAACAAAATTATAATTAATTAAATATAAATTATGGCAACAAGAAATTTAAGAGTAGGTTCAAGAGGAGAAGATGTAAAAGAGATACAAAGAACTCTTGGTATTACTGCTGATGGTATTTTCGGACCACAAACACAAAGAGCAGTTAAAGACTTCCAAAGAGAAAACAATTTATCAGTTGACGGAATAGTTGGACCAAATACTATTAATTCTTTGAGTAAAACTGGATCTAATGTTGAGCAACAAATTAAAGACTTTAGAAGTGGCAAAACCAATGTGGCTTCATCAACTCCATTTGTTTCTAGGATACCTGAAAAGGAAGAACCAAAGAAGAAAGCACCAGTTCCTGTTCCTGTAAGAGATACTCAACCACCTGTACCTCAAGCCGGTAACACCTTTACTACTCCAACAGCTCCACAAACGCAACATACAACTCCACAACAGCCACAAGCGTCAAATAGTGATGATGTACTTCTTTCAGAAGTAATTAAAAGAAACCAAGATTCATATAATATTTTAACTCCTGAAATGCAAACAATAGTAAATGAACTATCTAATGTTTTAAATAAAACAATTGAATCAGGAAAAGTAATTAACCCTAATATTGAATTTACTCCAACAGAAGTTTCACAATTCTTGGATCAAGCAACACAAGAATTAGACCCATTCTTTCAAGAGCAAATAGGTCAGATTAGAGAAGACTTAGATACATCAATTAGTAGATTAACACAAGACTTTGAAAGAGGTGTAAGCGAAGCAGAAGAACCTTTCACACAAGGATTAAAAGACCAGTCAGAACAAGAAGCACAATCTGGTTTAGCATTTTCAAGTGAGAGAAATAGACGACAAGGAAGGGCTTTAACAGAACAACAACAAAGGCTTGACTCTGCTGAAAGAGGTGTTGGTAGAAACATTGAAGATTTAGCAAGAGGAACTGAAAGAAGAATCGGTAGTAGTGAATTTGGAAGAACTTCAATACCTAATCTATCTAAATTTAAAGCAACTTCAGGCGGTTTTCAAAGAGTTGGCTCAAGAACCTTATTTACTCCTGATGGACAGTTAAAGGGTACTCTAGGAAAAGAACAGGAAGTAGCATTAGGAACAAGAGCAAAAGAATTAGAGGGAGCAGAAAGAAAAAGAAGAATTTTAAATACAAGTGACTTATAATTAATTAAATTAAATATTATGGCAGATTTTCAAAATATAATAAATAACCAAACATCAGATCAACCTGTACAAAATCAGATAGATCAAGCTTCTGAGCAACCAGTTGGAAACGATAGAGGAAACACGGCAGATGCTTTTAATACTATTATGCTTGACTTATTAAAAGAATCTAAAGGTATTGATAATACACAACTTCTTAGAAAGAGAAGAGAATTGAGAAGAGGTGTGCTAGATACCACACAACAACCCACAGAAGAGGGTTTAAGAACACTTTCTCCGTCTCAACAGTCTGCTTTAAGATCTTCTAGTGCTAGAGCTTTAGAACCTGAATTAGATAAAATAGACACTGATATTGCAAAGTCTCAACAATTAAGTGATAGTTTCTTTAAAAGGTTTGAATTATCTCAAAGTTTAGGAGAAAATATATCTAAAAAGATGGTGGCTTCTGATGAAGAATTAGAAAGCTTTAAACAATTAGTTGAAAGTGGACAAATGAGTATTAAAGATATTGCTGGTTTAACAAATGAATCAACATTACATAAACTTTTACAAAATATTGATCCAAATTTAATACCAAAAGACGGAAGCAAAAGAAGAACTCAGCTTTCTGAAGTTGGAGGAGATAGAGTTTTGACCGATCTTGAAACAGGAGAAATAATTAAAAATTATGGACCTATTGATAGTGCTATAAAAACACAAAAGCCAAAAACACAAATGCAGTTCTTAGTTTCTGGTTTTGCTAAAAGGATTGAAGAAGCAGAAGACATATTTTCTAAATTAGAAAAAAATGATTTTAAAAGAAGTAGCTTTTTATCATCTTTTGGAACATTATTGCCGAATAGACTTGAAAGTTCAGAAATACAACAACAGCAACAAGCAGAAAGAAACTTTGTTAACGCTGTTTTAAGAAGAGAGTCAGGTGCTGCAATTTTACCTTCAGAATTTACAAGTGCAGAATTACAGTATTTCCCTAGATTCGGTGATAAACCAGAAGTTGTAGCAAATAAAAAAAGAAACAGAGAAATTGTTTTAGATTCTTTTATTAAAGAATCAGGCGAACAAGTTAGTCCTCAAGATACAGCATTAAGTGATACACAAATCAATTTTAATCCAAATAATGTTGGTCGTATAATAACATTAGAAGATGGCAGTAAGTTTACTGTTGATTCTGATGGGGATACATTAATACCATTAAATTAATATTAATTAACTAAAATGTTTTATGACTAGTTTAAGTGAATTACAAAAAAATAACGTTGAGTTTAATTTTGATGATCAAGAAGAAAACAATATTAAGTTATCAGATTTAGAAAAAAATAATATTAATTTTTCTGTTTCAGACTCAAAACAAAAACCAAGTAGATTTAAAAATGTAGGTTTTACTGAAAGATTAAAAGCGAGTTTTGGAGATCGGAAAGCAAAACAAAGACAACAAGATTTAGAAAAACAGAAAGGTCTAAAAGGTAAACTTGATATAGGAGATATAGCAGATGTTATCGGTGGAGTACTGCCATTGGCTGGAGGTATAGCTGGTGCTTTTGCTGGTCCATTAGGACCTGCTGTCGGAACAACAGCGGGAGAATCAACAAGAAGAACTGTTGGTAGCTTATTAGGGCAGAGGAAAGAAACCACACCTATTAAAGAAGTAACAGGACCTCTGTTATTTGGAGCAGCGGAGTTTGTTGGTGGAAAAGCTATAAAAGGTGCTGGTAAATTAATAAAAGGTACTGGTAAATTTGCAGTTGATAGGATTCCAAAACTATTAGGAATAATGTCAGGAGAAAGCGACGATGTTGTTAGGGCTGCATTAAGAGATCCAACAGGAGCAAATAAAGCATTGATAAATGGAGACGAGGCACTTAGAAAAGTTGTTGAAGAAGCATCTTATAAATCTATAAAATTAAGAACAGGTTTTATAAATGGTTTTTCTGAAACAATGAATCAATTTAAAAAAACATTACCAAAAGAAATAAAATATAATGAAAAAGATGTAATTTCTTCTTTTAAAGAAGTTTTAGAGAAAAAGAATATTAAATTTCCAGTTGACAAGTTTGGAAATACGAAGTTAGACTTTTCAATTAGTGACGTTATTTCTAATAATGGAGAAGTTGGTGCAATAAACAAAACATTTAACGCACTTAATAATTGGAATGACTTTTCTTTTGACGGAACAGTACAACTTAAAAGACTAGTACAAAATTTAACTAAATTTGCAGATGATTCAGGTGTTCCAGCAAAGTCACCAACATTATCAAAGTTTCAAAATGAAATAAACAATTTAATAAAAAGTAAACTACCAAATAAAGATAAAAAAGCATACGAATCAATAAATCAAAAGTTTTCATCAAATATTAAAATGTTTGATGACGTTGTTGATGCTTTCAATAGAGGCGATCCATTTACAAAAATAGCAGGTGTCTTTTCAAAGAATAAAGATAAGTTGAGGCAAGTTGTAAACTTCTTTGAAGATCAGACAGGAGATAGTGTTTCTTCAATAGTAGCTGGTAGGGAATTAGCTGCCGAAAAGAGTGCTGCCTTTGGTTTTCTAAATCCTCGTTCTTGGATTGATTTTATATTTCCACCTAGATCACAAGCCAAAGTAGTTACAAGTCTTGGTAAAGTTTTACCAAAAGAAAAAAGGAAGAAATTTGAAAAAGAATTATTTGTTTTTCCAAAAAGTATAAAAAAAGAAATACCAAAGAAAAATGTTAAATAAAAAAGTAGCCGATGATATTTCACATCGGCTTTTTTGTTACATCTAAAATAGATTAACATCAATTATTAGATTGCTCCCTCTTTCTTAAAGAACTCGTCCCATTCTTCAAGAGTTGTACTAAGAACCTCCTTATTATGTTTAAGTCTTTTGCGTTCTTCTTCCATGTAATTACATTGGTTTAAATTCCAACATTCACTGCATATTGTAATTGTTTCGACACCCTCCTCATACCATGGCCTCAATACATCAACTTCTTTATTACAAATTTGGCATTTTAACATGATTTAACTCCTTTGTTTGCAATTGTTTTCTTATCTTGACACAAGACGATACTACACAATATAAAAGTACTACTCCACCTAATAAAAGTACAAAGTTCATAAGGTACACCTCCTAATCCGTTTCTATAATTAAAATCTCCGCTCTTGGAGAGTTTGAATCTATAAAATAATTTGCACTATCACTCTTTACATAATTGATATTATCATCAACTATTATTCCTGCTTGTTTCAAGCCGTCTAATGCGAACTTCTCAATTATACTTCTAATATTACCACCATCTGTTCCTTTTCTCTTTACATAAATATCATAATGTATATGCACTTTATTAAACTTTCTGTGATGAACTTGTTCAGCAACTAACTTATGGTAATGCTTTTTCACTTTATTTAATATCTGAAAATGGCAGTTCCTAGCCCAGTTCATACCACATAATATAGTTTTATCTTTCTTTGTTTTAAAGGTTTGTGTATAATATATTGGCAATATTAATTTTAATTCTACCATAATTATTAATATTTATTACCAAAAAGTGGGCAAAGTAATCTTTCGCCACCTCTTTCTGTGTAACATTTGATATACATGTCACCACATTCATGTGCAAAACCCCCCATAGGACCTTCGCCGTACATATTATAACATGCTATATACCCTATATTTTTTATAGGAACACGAATTGACAAACCTACGATTAAAAACAATAACGCACAAGCTACCATTAAAAATATCCAAATACCTTCTTTTTCAAAAATATATTTGTTTTTGTTTTTCATAATTTTAATCTAAATTAATAATAATATTTTTACTCTCATTTCTACATCCACCCCAAGGAAGCGGTTTGCAATACTCATAATCTACATTCATATACCTTTTCTTTGTTATAAAGTCCTTTGATACTATAACATCACTTCCATTCAATCTAGCCATATATACTTCGCTTATTGAACCCTCCTCGCCTTGTAAAAGGTTTATACCTATGACCAAATTAAAACAAGAAAAGATTATTGTAATAAATATAAAAACAATTATCATGATTGTCGTGTTTTTACTTTTTCTTTCCTTTTCTATTTTAAAATTATTTATTATTTTATTCATAATATTTATTTATCTAATTCTAAACTGGTCGAATCTGACTAGTTTAAACTTTTAATTATTAATTCTAATTCCAAAAAACATAAATATTTTTACCTAAAAACTCTATAACATTACCTAAATTCTTTTGTGTTGGTTTGTCCCTATAAGTTAAAATAAAGAACTTCATAACTTTAAACTTTGCTTTTCTGTCGTTGTCATATTCTTCAATATGTTCATCTACAAATTCTTCAAGTTTGTTTAAAAAATTTTCTACAAAGTATTGTCCGATGTCCAATTTAAATCTTTCGTCTACTCCGTAAACTACTCTTTGATAAGCATATCTAATTTTATTCATATCTATTTAAGACTTCTGTTAATTCTAAAAATCTACCTGCTAATAATAATCTTTGAGATTTGTATTCGTCTAAATCAGAGAGTTGGCAAATTCTTTCTGATATTTCTACTAATCTATTTTTAATATCTTGTTTATTCATGTTGATTATAAATTGTATTATCTATAAAGAAAGAATATCCGCCTGTCTTTATAGAACAAAAGTATCCACGAAGTTTAAGCTTTTTATCTTTTGTTGATGCTTCCATTCTATGAGCAGAACCTTCCTCTGCATGAAGTTTTTGTTGCATGCCTAATAATTCACTTAATAAAATAAAATTCTTTTCTTCTTGTGTGATCTTTTTCATATTCTTTTTCTATATTTTTAATTAACTTTTAATCTGCTCTGTGTAATAAAAATATATCACTTTAATCACTTACTATACTTATCACTTTAACTACGCTTACAAGCAAGGATTTAAAGCCATAGGCTATACTAGACATCTTCTCCTACTTCAAATTCTTCTAACATAGTAATTA
>Ga0222673_1000623_pt1 | contig 14923 bp, 22 predicted proteins | sample AntAcemetagen801_FD_179845 | JGI IMG/M metagenome (GOLD analysis project Ga0222673, IMG submission 179845) | Saline water microbial communities from Ace Lake, Antarctica - #801 | ecosystem: Environmental > Aquatic > Non-marine Saline and Alkaline > Saline | place: Antarctica: Ace Lake...
AAAAATCTAACACCAGAAAATCAAGAAAGATGGATGAAGCAAATTGAAACTGATTATAAGCATCTAACTGAAAAAGAAAAAGACAGTGACAGAGAATGGGCAGACAGAGCAATTAAAATAATCAAACTACTTAAATGAACTACCCTAACTACACAATCAATATAATCTTAACAATCTCAATTATACTATTACTAGCAATAATTATTCATTTGCTATTTGGTGGTGTGTTTGGGTTATAAATATGAACGACTTAAATTCGTTGATTGAAAAAATATCAACTCTCAATATAAACGCAACTACAAATATAGATGTTCAATCTATTATAGAAAAGTATGTTTTATTCACACAAATAGGAAAAGTTTTAATAGCTTTAATATCAGCAGGAACAATTTTAATTGCTTTTATGTTGATTTATAAGGCATATATGAAATCTTTTAAGGTGGCAAAATTATCAGAGAAAATAGATATAACAATAGAAAAGATGAAGAATTATGACAAGTATGAAATTAAAAATCAATTAAAAGAAATACTTGAATATATGCCACGTAATAAGAAAAAAAGAAAACTTGATGATGATGATTATTAAACTAAATGACCAAAATGACAAATAAACTAACTAAACCCTCTATTTATGGATTTGGGTTATAATTATGAGAATAAAATATAAAAAAGCACTAAAAGAATTAATAAAGGATCGCGAGATCAAATTAAAAATGGTCAGAATGGATCATATGTATTATTCAGAAACAGGCACAGAGATAATGAAATATGATATTCCTACATTAAAAGGAATGGTTGTAGAGATAGAAGCAGAAATGAAAGCTATGGCAAATTGGGGTAAAGATAAAAAAGAGAAACGTGCAAAACTTTTAAGCAAGAAGTATGCAGTAATAACAAAACAGATAGCAGAATACGAGGAGCTTCAAAATCAATTATCAAATCTAGTAACAAAAGAAAAAGATTTTGTTGATTATATTAAATTCTTAAAAGATTATTTAATGAAAAGAAGATGGAGGAATTATGAAAATACAAAGTAGTTGGGACGATTTTTGTCCTCAAAATCTTAAGTTAGCAGAATTATTAAAGGAGTATAAGATACCGGCTATTTTCTTTATTGATATAGGATCATCAGAAGCCAAACATCAAGTAAAGATATTAGCTGATATGGGATTTGAGATTGGCGCTCATACTTATAGCCACCCTCAAGATCTAAAATTATTAGACGACATTGAATTAAAGCATGAAATAATTGATTGCCGGAAAGAATTACAAGAGATAACAGGCCAAGAGATAAATTGGTTTTGTTATCCAAGAGGCCGGTATAACGAGATGGTAAAATCATTTGTTATTGAAGCAGGATATAAATTTGCGAGAACAACTAAAGTAGAGGTGCCTTGGAGTTTTGATCCTATTGAATTTTATACATCATTTCATTGCTTTAACCGGAAAGAGTATAATAATAAGCCGTGGTTTAATTATGCTAAAGATTGGTTGAAATTTATTGATACTAATTTTAAGAAAAAATCAGAAGCAAGTGATATTCATTTTTGGGGACATTCTTGGGAGATAGACAAGTATAATGACTGGGAAAAATTAGAAAAATTATTTAAGTTTATTAAAAGGAGATATTTATGAATACAAAAGTAGCACAATTATACAAAGGAAAGTTTGAAGAATTAGATATTAAATTTAGTCGTGTTTGGGCAATGCCAAATGCTTGGACATTTTCAATCCACCCGATAAAAGTTTTACTTGATAAATATGTAGGCAATGGCAAGGGTTGGGTAGATCCATTTGCAGGTAAATATTCTCCTGCAGAAATAACTAATGACCATAATCCAGAAAGAAAAGCAAAATATTGTATGGACGCACGCAAGTTTACGGCCGAGTTAAAAGGAGAATTTAATGGAGTATTATATGATCCTCCTTATTCATTTACACAAATAAAAGAACATTACAAAAAATTAGGAATGGATTTTACAAAAGAGGAGTCAAGTATGAAATTTTACGAGATTATTAAAACTAATATGTGCGAAAAGATTAAAAAAGGAGGATATGCTATAAGTTTTGGTTGGAATACAAACGGATTTGGAAAAACAAGAGGATTTAGAATTATTGAGATTATGGCCGTAGCACACGGAGGAAGTAAAAATGATACATTTGTAACAGTAGAACGAAAACAATGATTAAGATATACACACCAAACAATTCAAATACAAGTATAGGAGGAGGATTTTCATTTTTAAGAAATATTAAGAAAGCGCTGAAAGATGATATTGAATTTGTAGATACTTGGCAGGAATGCGATATAGTTTTTATATTCAGTATAACGACAATAGACAAAGGAGAGATACACGAAGCAGTTGATAATGGAAAGAAATTAGTTTTAAGAGTTGATAATATTCCAAGACGATCAAGGAATAAAAGACAGAGTCCGGCCGAAAGATTAGAGGAGTTTGGAAAGTTAGCTGATATGGTTATTTATCAAAGCCATTGGGCTATGAGTTATGCAGGATATTTTGCCGGAGAGGGAATTGTTATTTTGAATGGAGTTGATACAGATATTTTTAATAAGAACGGGAGGAAACCAGATGGCAAGATATATCTTTATGTTAATTATAATGATAATCCTAATAAGAGATTTGATGAGGCCTTATATATTTTTGATATGGATTGGAGATTAGATAATGAAATCAAATTATTAATAGCCGGGAATGTTCCAAGAATTTATTTAGAAAATCCAGAGTATCATTGGGATATACCAACGAATGGATTGATTGATTATGTAGGAGTTAAAAACACGCCAGAGGAAATGGCAGAATTATATAAATCTTGTGATGTATTGCTTTATCCATCTTTTGCAGAGGCATGTCCGAATGTAGTGGCCGAAGCAATGGCATGTGGTTGTAGAGTAATAGGGATTAACGCAGAGGGAGGAACATCAGAATTAGTTGAGAAGAATATAGGAAAAGGAATTGATGATAGGCAGGTTGTAATTTCTCATACAATAAAACAAATGGGAGAGGAGTATCTAAAAGTTTTTAAGAAACTAACGGCCGGATAGTATTTGGTTACCTGTTTACTGACAGGCAGAAGTCCGGCTCCGGCGAGATATGTGCATATCTTTTTTCATACCGGGCTTCTGATATTCAGCCGTTAGTTTCTTAAAACTAAAGAAAGGAGTCAAAATGAAAAAAATTAAATGTCCGAATTGTAAATATGAGGGCAGAGGAAAAGTATTAACAAGAGGATCTATATTAATTGAAATAATTTTATGGTTATTTTTCATTATTCCGGGTTTAATCTATTCTATCTGGAGATTATCAACCAGATATTATGGTTGTCCGGTATGTGAATTTAAGCATGTAATAAAACAATGAGTAGTTATTTTAGACAACAATTAGAAGTTTGGTTAAGTAATTTAGAAGTTAAAGCCGAGAGAGTTTTAGATGTTGGAGGTGGTGCTTTACCTGTTAAGGATAGAGTAAGAGTTTGGAATGTAAAAGAATACAAGATATTAGATAATGAGTCAGAGGATATGAAGCAGAAGCCAGATTTTGTTGAGGACTTAAATCTTAATATAACTTGGAAAAGTAAGGATTTTGAAGATTTTGATATTGTATTTTGTTTAGAGGTGTTTGAATATATTTATAATCCTGTTCAGGCATTAGATAATATAAATATGTTTCTAAAAAAGGGAGGAATACTTTATATCAGTTTTCCTTTTGTCTATCCTCATCATAACCCGGCCGGAAAAGATTATTTAAGATACACAAGATGGGGAGTAGAGAAATTATTAAAAGAAACCGGATTTGAAATTGAGGAGATTATACCAAGAACTCAAAAGATAGAAATTGATTATGAACAAGATCCTCCTCAACCAAAGCAGGAAGATATTAGAGCATGGTATAGTAGCCAAAAGATGCACCATGTTAAGAGTGGAATAGATCATAGAGAAATTGGTTATATAGTTAAAGCGAGAAAGAAATAATTAATTAAGGAGAAAAAAATGAATATATTTTTATTAATGTTAGGAATAGTTTTATTTATAGTAGGATTAGGTTTAAGTTATTTTGCAGGAGTTGGATTATCTGAATGCTTTAATGGAGGAGATGGTATAGATTTATTTGTAAGTGCCGGTTGTGCTTCATTTGGTTTTCTTTTTATTTACGGTGGGATTAAACTTATCTTTTTTGTGATATGAAAATATTTACAACACCTTGGCATTGTGGCCATCAATACGATTTATTCAACGCGCTTAAAGATGTTCAATTTGATTTATTGATAAATACTTGTAGAGAATGGGCAGAGAACAGCAGACCATTGCCGGAGAATGTAAAAAATGTTAGTTATTATGAGCCGGGAAAATATGATTTAGCTATATTAGATTTAGATCAGCAATGCATTGATATTGACAGAAGTTGCAAAGGATTGTTGTATAGAGAACTTAATGCTATAATAAAAGATATACCGAAGATAGTTATTAATCACGGATCTCCTGTTTGGCCAGAATTATATAATCAGAAAGAAATAGTTAATAAAATAATGCAGTTAGTTGGAAGCAATACGATGGTTGTTAATAGCCATCAAGCCAAAGAAGATTGGGGATCTGGAGAGGTTATCTGGCACGGCATGGGATTAGATGAATGGAAAGATTTACCGAAAGATCCACGAATTGTTACGTCAGTAAGTCCAGCAGGATTAGATGCTTATTACAACAGAAAATTATATAAGGCAACTGATAAGGAATTAGGTAAGCACGGAATACAGATAGTCCATTTCAGAATACATGCTATGTTTCAAGATTGGGACGACTATAAAGATTATCTTGGCCGGAGTTTAATATATTTTGATTATTCACTTCATACCCCGATGAATAGAGCAAAGACAGAAGCGATGTTATCTGGTTGTTGTGTAGTAACTGCAAAAAATCATGATGTTGAGAGATATATTAATCACGGAGAAAATGGATTTATAACATTGAACAATCCTGTTACGGCTTCAAATCTTCTCCTAGAATTAATTGAAGATTATGATCGCTGTATCAAAGTCGGACAGGCCGGAAAAAAAACAGCTCAAAAACTATTTAATAGAGAGAGATATAGGCAAGATTGGTTAGCTTTAATAAAAAATGTATTATCAACAAAGGCAAAAAATACAACGTAAGAAAATAATAAAAGTGTGTGTTCAATGTGGTAAGGAATATGAGAAGCCTACAAAATATTCACTTTATCAATGGCAGATTAATAAATTCTGTTCAATAAGATGTTCAGCAGAAAATAAAAAAATAAAAGACGGAATGAATAATGGAGAAAGATGGCGCAGAAAAAGAGGATCATTAAAACAACATACTCCAGAATGGTTAGAAAAAATCAGATCAACAACGAAAGATGCAATGTTAAAGCCGGAAATAAATTTTAAGTTAAGACAAGGAAGATCGCCATTAAGCATAGAACATAGGATAAAAATATCAAATAAATTAGCAGGGAAATTACCAAAAAATATGAATAGTAGTGGCGCTTATCCAAATGTTCAACGAGGTGATTATGAAAATTCAAAAGGGACAATGTATTTTAGAAGTAAGTGGGAAGCTAATTATGCTTTATATTTAGATTTTTTAATAAAGAATAAACAAATAAAAGATTGGGAATATGAAAAAGATGTATTTGTTTTTGATAAAATAAATTTTGGGACAAGGAGTTATCGGCCAGATTTTAAGATAAAAAATAATGATAATAGTATTGAATACCACGAAGTTAAAGGATATATGGACGGCAGAAGTAAAACTAAATTAAGACGAATGTTAAAGTATTATCCAGAAATTAAACTTATATTAATAGATCAAAAAGTATATTTAGATATAGCAAAAAAAATTGGCAAAATGTTAAATTTTTATTAAGATGAAACAAAAACAAAAACAATTAAGAAATCATAGCCGGAATAAAAAAAGAGGCCTTTATACTAGAGGCAGGAAAAGGATCAATGATTATTTGAAAGCAACTTGGAGGCCAGAGAAGAAAGAAGAAAAAGTTAAAGTTATTCCTAAAAGTGATTTTAAGATAAAGGTTATCAAAGAAAACATATTTAAGAGATTTATTAAATGGATTTATGAATGTATATTTAGGCGCAAAATGTAAAAAATGTGGTGCAGATATTAGGTTTATCAGAACAAAAAACGGAAAGAATATGCCGGTAGATGATAAGCTAGTAACTATTATCACAGAACAAGGCAGGATATTCAAAGGATATGTGCCTCATTTTGTTACTTGTCCTTATGCAAACGAATTTAGAAAAAAAAATCCGGCATCTACTATGAATAGATTACCGGAGAAAAAATAAGTTTTTTTAGCTTTATATTAGTATTAAAATAAAGTATATGGATATTGTCAAGATAAAAATTAAAAAACTGAATTATGCTAAGTATAATCCCCGTCAGATTACGGAGGGAGAGTTAGAAAACCTTAGGAATTCAATAGAAACATTTGGCTTAGTTGAGCCAATAGTAATCAATAAAGACAATACAATTATAGGAGGACATCAAAGAGTAAAGGCGCTTAAATCTTTAGGTTATAAAGAAGCGCCTTGTATTATTGTTGAGTTGACAAAGGATAAAGAAAAGATACTTAATTTAGCATTAAATAAGATCTCTGGAACTTGGGACGAGAACAAATTAGTTAGTATTATTAAAGATATTTCAAAATTACCGGATATAAAAAAGACCGGGTTTAGTAAGGAGGAGATCAATCAATTCTTAGTTAGGCATGAAATAGATTTTGGAGAGGATCATAACAATACAGATTTTAGTAATAATGATGAGATGGCTAAGATTTTTGAAAGACACGAAAGAGTTGAGGTGCCTGTTGAAAAGCCGGAGATAAAACAAAAAAAAGAACGAGTAGGATTTTACTGCGATAATATGGAACAATGGAATAAGATTAAAGATCATTTCAAGACAACCCGGAAAGGACAATTAGATATTAATAAATTGATGGATTTAACAAAATGAATGAAGAAGAATTTGATTTGCCAGAATATAATAGTCCAAGAATAAGTAGCGAGGTTTTAGATTGCTCTTTGCCATTAACTTTTGATCAATATAGTGTTTGTGGATTTGCCTGTAAGTATTGCTTTAGTCAATATATTAAAGGTAGAGGATCTGGCCAGAGTGATTATGATAATAAAGTAATTAAGGCAGTTAGACCGGAAAAAATCAGAAAAATTTTTTCTGGAGAGATCAAAAAAAGCTATTCTAATTTTATAAAGAACAGAATGCCGATACAATGGGGAGGGCTAACAGATCCATTTTGTCCTTATGAAAAGGGTTTTCAGATAGGCCTAGAGATATTAAAGATCCTCAATGAACATAATTATCCTTGCAGTTTCAGTAGTAAGGGAGATCTAATTTTAACTGACGAAAGATATTTGAATGAATTTAAGAAAGCCGGGAGTAATTGGCATTATAAGGCAAGTATAATTACTAATGATGAAGCAAAGGCCAAGATAATTGAGGAACACGTGCCAAGTCCGGCCAGACGATTTGAAGTATTAAAGAAATTGAGTAAGTTAGGAGTAAAAACGACATTAAGATTAAGGCCATTCATAATAGGCCTAACGGATAAAACATTAGACGATTTAATAAAGAATGCAAAAAAGGCAGGTTGTCAATCAGTAAGCGCAGAATTTTTTTGCCTAGACCTTAGAGGATTAGGCCGGAAAGGAACGAGAGAGAGTTATAGAATAATGAGTGAGGTATTAGGATTTGATTTAGTAGAGTTTTATAAGAAGTTTAACGGAGGTAGGACAGGTTATATTAGATTAGATCCAAAGTTTAAGAGGCATTATGCTAAGATGTTAATTGATACATGCAAGAAGTATGATATTAAATTATGTTTCAGTGATGCAGATTTTAAGAATTTTTGTGCGAGTGGTAGTTGTTGTGGAATACTAGACGAGAATAAGGGATTGAATAATTACGCCAAGTTTCAATTTACAGAGTTAATAAGGATCGCAAAGAAAAAAGGATTTATCACATTTGAAGATGCATTGAATTGTAACGAGCATATTGATTGGCGCAAGGAAGTAAGGATAGAGGAATTTATGAATTTAGTAGATGTTCAAGGCAGAGCAAGGCACGGCAATATGACATATTATGATTTTTTCTTAAAGAGTTGGAATGACATCAAGGCAGGGATAAGTCCATTCAAAGCATACGGTGGAGTATTAGTGCCAAAGCAAAGAGATAAAAACGGAAATTGGATTTATTATTATAATTACGAAAAAGATAAATTATGAAAATCGCAATACCAAGCAAGGCCAGGCCGGAAATAATAACATTAGATCTTATTAAGAGTAATGAAATTTATATATTTGTAGAGCCTCAAGATATTAATGATTATAAGAAACTTAACGGCCGAGTAAAAAAGATAGTCAATATAGAGAAGAACGATCAAGGAATTGTCTATGTCAGAAACTTTATTTTAGATTATTTTAAGCAAGGAGATGAAGTAATGATGTTAGATGATGATGTTCAAGGATTTTACAGAATAGCCGGAAAAGAATTAAAAAAAATAGAGATAAAAGATACAATGAAGTTATTTGAACAATCATTTAAGATATGTCAAAACGGAGGATCTAAATTATGGGGATTTTATCCGATAGCAAATGCATTTTATATGAGCTGTAAAAATCCTATTAATGTTAAAGGATTTATAATAGCAACAGCTTGCGGAATAGTGGTAAGTGATTTAAGATTTGAAGAAGAAGCAGGATTGAAAGAAGATTATGATTTTACAATGCAACATATCAAGAAGTTTGGAAAAGTTTTACGATGGAATTGCTATGCTGTCAAGGCAAAGCATTATAAGAATAAAGGAGGATTGACAGAGATAAGAACTAAAGAAAAAGAAAAAAAAGTATGTGATTATCTAAAAAAGAAGTATCCCGGTGCTATTGTTGATAATCCAAGACGAGAGAATGAAGTATTAATAAGAATAAATAAGGGTTAAAGAGGGTTTTATGCCTAAAGTTTCAAAAGAACAAACAGCAGAATTAAAAGCAAAGATACGAAGTATCTTAGTTAGAATACCAAATGCTAGTCAATATGTTTTAGCAGAGAATTTAGGTATTGATAAAGATTATGCTAGAAAATTAAAGAACGAGGTATTGAATGAAAATACAAGAAGAATTGACAAGCAGGTAATTAAAAAAGAAGTAGCCAAAATGGAGATGACATTCAATGAGATTGAAACTGAATGTTGGAGAATTATATCCGGGACACACAAAAAAGAGATCAAGGATAAAGAGACAGGAGAGATTTTAAGCACACTTGAAATGGGTAATGAGAATAAAGATATTATACAGGCATTAAAAACATTATTAGATGCTAAAAAGAAATTATTTGAAATTAAATTTGATGCCGGATTATTCAGTAGGAAGCTAGGAGAGATCAACTTAAAGACAGGAGAATTTATTAAAATGTTAAAGATGGGAAAACAACATGCTAGACGAAAAAAAGATGAAGATAATAGCAAGAGCTAGTGAGGATTTTGATTATTTCCTTAAGAAAGTTTTTGCTAAATCATTTGACAAATTTATAGCCGGAAAGCATGTAACCAATACTGCTAATTTTCTGCAAGACAATACATGGACGATGAGAGTATCTGCAAGAGATCACATGAAATCCTTATCCCTTTATGCTCATTTTATGTGGCAGTTGTTTAAGAGAACAGGCCTAGAAGCGCATTACTTTTCTTTTCAGCAGAATATGGCAGGTTATCATATCTCAAAGATCAAGAAACTGATAATGGTTAATCCATTTTATGAGGATCTAATAGATGATAAAAAGACGGCCGAGAATGTTATTAAGTATCATTGGGAGGGATTAGATGAGTTTTACACATTAGAGCCACATGGATTATTAGGGTTTAAGCGTGGTATTCATTGTCCGATAGTATATGTAGATGATCCGTTTCAAGATCCGGCCAATAAGTTAATTCTAACAGTAATCAGTAAGATAAATAGTATTTTCAAAACACAGATATTAGACATGCCAAGAGATGAGTTGCACGTGGTAGGAACACCACAGACAAACAGCGACTTCTTCTTTGACCAGAAATTAAGAAAGAAATTTGAAGTTAAGATTATGCCGGCCATTGTATCAGAGAAAAAGAAAATAGTTTTATGGCCAGAATGGAAAGATTGGGAGGAGCTACAAGAAATTAAAGACACTAGAGGAGAAAAGATTTTTAATCAAGAGTATTTATGTAGTCCGGTTTATGCAGAGGAGGGATTTTTTACAAGAGATCAGATAATGGAGAGAGTAAACGAGAAATTAGAAAACCTTAACATTAACGATAATCATCAGATTGAGGAAGATGTAATAGGAGGGTTTGACATAGGAAAGAAAAGACACCCTGCTCATTTGTCAGTATTTAAGTTAGTAAATAACAGATACATTCAAATACATCACAAATTTATGGACGGGTGGAAATATATAGATCAGTTAGATTACTTAGTTAAGTCAATAAAGAGTTTCAAGATAAACGAATTAAATTTTGATGATACCAGAGGAGAATTTGAAAGTTTTGACGAGGAGGGAAGATTACCGGAAGCAATGAATGGAGTGGCATTTACAAATAAAAAGAAACATCAGATGGCTACATCATTTTCACAAGCAGTTGAGAGTAATAAGATAGAGTTAATTGATGATAGGAGGCAGATAGAACAGATCCTAATGGTAACTAATGATTTACAAGCATTGGAAACACCGGAGGGACATGGCGATAGTTTCTGGAGCAATGCTCTTTGCTTCAAAGAAAAAGAAGCACAATTTAATGTTAGATTTGTAGAATAATGAATATATTAAAATTTTTTACAAACATATTAAAAATAATCGTATTTTTCCCACCTATAATATTTACAGTATTATTATTATTTATAATTTTTCTACCGTTTATAGTATTGGAGTGGATAATCTATAAAAAATGAAAATATCAATCATAACAACAATTACAAATCCAGAGGAAAATCAATACCCTTGGCGCGAAGCTATTAATAGTTATTTAGCTTTAGCTGATGAGGTTATTGTAGTTAATGGAAGTGGATCTAAAGGGATTGTTGGTTATCATATTATAGAAAGCCAAGTAGATAAATTGAAGTTTATTCATTTGCCTTGGCCTAATAAATGGCATTGGTCAGAGTTACCTATACATTTGAATGCAGGACTTAAAGAAGCCACAGGAGATTGGGTAATTAAGTGCGACATTGATTATGTATTCCATGAGAACGACATCAAGGACATTAGATTTGCTTTAGAAAACAATGCCAAAGAATACTCCATAGCTTCATTTGTTAAAAAAATTATCATTGATAGGAACAGCTATTTTAAGAAATGTAGAATACCGGTAGCAATACATAAAGGACAAGTAGGAGATAGCATTAAATTTGGTATAGATCCAAACTTAAAATCTGATTGGTGTATGCCGATTTTAGTTAAAGGTGAAAAAAGATTTATCGCTTCCGGAACAAGTGATTATATAGTGCCAACAGGACAGATAGTGCCTCCGGGTATGGTTTATGATACCGGCTTAAATATCTATAATTATGATTGCTTTTTCAGAACAAAAGAAGTGCAGAAAAGAGAGTTTTGGAGATTTGCTCAAGCCTATGCGAGTGCCTTTGATGAATCTTGGGGATCTAGCGAGGAGGAGGCATTTAGTTTCTGGACTAAAATGATGAAAAGCAGATTATCAAAACAGCTTTATCCAATGGATATTGAAAGCCACCCGGAATTTATAAAGGAAAAAATTAAAAATATGAAGCCGGAGGAATTTGGCTTTAATAATTGGAAAGGAGAATAGTATGAAAGCATATATAACATCAATAGGAGAAACAACAACTGAATTATGTGAGTGGCAATTAAAACGGCTTGGTTATAAGACAATTCTTTTAGATCAAGTAGAGCCATGGATAGTTAAATATAAAAGGTTTATTGAAATGGCTAACGAAGATTGCCTTAGAGTAGATGCAGACATTTTAGTAAATAATTCAATTCCAAAGGGGATTGATAAAGATAGCTTAATGATACAATTTCATGTATTTGATATTTATAAAAATAAGATTAGTATTTGTTCACCTATATTTTATAGAAAAAAAGGGATAGAAATTATCAGAAAAAATCTTGACAACTTATATGTATCAAGGCCAGAAGCTAGTGCTTGGAGAATAGAGGAGATTAATCCTTATACAAAAACTTCTCCAATAATAGCCGGAATACACGGGCTTTTACAAAATAAGGAAACAATAGATAGAGCAATAGAAAATAAGAAACAGCGAGGTCAATTTGATGATTATGATTTTGAATTGGCTAAAAAAATAAATGAGATATGTGTTTGTAAAAGATTATATTAAAAAAATATGCATTATTATAATAAATATAATGAGTTAGGCGCATTACATCATGATTGGTATTTTAAGAAAAAAATACCTTGGTATAAGGAGATTGTAGATGTGTGCGTTAATAGAGCAGTTGGTAGAACGGCATTAGATTTAGGTTGTGGCGATGGCCTAGTTAGTAAGTTGTTATTACAAAAAGGATTTTTAGTAACCGGAATAGATAACAATAAGAAAGGATTGAAGTTAGCGAAAGAATTAGCACCGAAAGGAGATTACATTGTAGCTGATTTAGATAATTATTCTTCTGCTTGGGTTTATGATTATATGATTTGCTTAAATGTTATAGAGCATATAGAAAATCCAAAAAACATAGTTGAGATATTTAGAAATAGTATATTAAGCAAAGGCATTATTATTACAGATAAGAAAATAGAGGGTCAAGGAATAAGACGACATCATCATCAAGAATTTAACATAAAAGAATTAAAAGAACTTTTTAAGGATTTTATATGTAAGGAAATAGAGTTGAAAACTCCCTTATTTATTGCCTTGGAAGTAACAAAAAAATGAATATATTAATAACACCAGATATTCACGAGTGGGCTATTGGTAAGCTAACAAAAATAATCGTGGATAATAATAATAGGTTTAACTTCTACAATATAGCCGTCCACCCGAGAGCAATACCTCAAGGGTTGGCAGAAATACAAAAGGTTATAAGGTCTGGAGTTAAATTTGATTTATGGCATGCGCAGTATTGGAATAGCGCAATGCAGATGATGAATTTAATGCCGGAATTAAAAGATATTCCTAAGATACTTTTTCAATCAAATCATAACTCATTAAAAGAGCATGATTGGAATGATTTTGATGCCTTAACGCATTCAACAGATTATGGAGTAAACATGTTAAGAGAAAACCATAGCAAAGTGTTAAAAATTCCTTTTGGAATTGATTTAGATAATTATTCTTATATTGACGAATACCCTCCAAAAGAAAAAGCAGTTGGTTATATTGGTAGAGTAGTGCCTTGGAAAAACCTTGATCAGATTTGCATAGTTTCAAAATCACTTGGCTATAAAGTAGTTGGTTGTGGTTACATTGACAAGCCGGATTATTGGGAAAAAGTGCCAAGAGATAATTTAGAATTTAACGGAGGATTTGGTAGAGGATCAATGGCAACACCTACATTTGAAACAGAGATATTTAGAAAGATGACTTGTTTTGTTATGTATTCAACGGAAGAAAAAGAGAGTGGCACATTACCAATGCTTGAAGCAATGGCAAGGGGTATTCCTGTTTTAGCAACGAGGCAAGGTATGGCCAGAGATATAATTGAAGATGGAGTTAATGGAATATTCTTTGATAAAACTAATTTTGCCGAGAAATTAAAGTTAGTTATGGAGGATAAGGAATTACAAGACAAGCTAAGGGTAAATGCTTGGAGAACGATTAAGGATTATTCAGAGGAAAAGATGGCTTGGGAACATGGAAAATTATATTATAAAACTCTTTATCCAAAACAAGAATTAATATCTGTTATTATTCCTACATTCCAAAGATCAGAAGAATTGTTAAAAACAATGTTATCTGTTGAAGCGCAAGATTATCCTGCTAAAGAAATAATTGTTTGTGATGACGGATCAACAGATGAAACACCAGTAGTTGTTAAGGAAGCTAAAAAGAAATTCAAAACACCGATTAAATATATAAAGACAGGAGATAAACTTGAATATGGATTAGCAAAGGCCAGAAATAAAGGTGCGATAGAAGCAATGGGAAGTATCTTATTATTCCTAGACGATAGATACACATTAGAAAAAGGTGCAATAGAAAAGATGATACCGGTGGCTAAAGATAGAGTATTTGGCCATGGAGTAAAGGTAATAGACGGGAAAGAGTCAACAAAAACTTCATTCATTGAAAATTTTGCTTGGATTAGAAAGATTGATTTTATGAATGCCGGAATGTTTAGCGAGAGAATGGATATGTATGGAGGATTAAGTCAAGAAACTAGGCAAAGGTTTGGCGCTCAAGGATTTACTTTTATAAGGGTGCCAGATGTTAAATGTATTGAGATAGCACATTCTTCCAGAAACAAGCGTAAAGATGAAATTTGGAAGTCAAAGCTAAGACTCAAAAAAATGTATGAGTAAAGAAAAACCAGAATACAATAGATATCAATGTCCGTTTTGTTTAAAAAGCAGAGATAAAGATAGCATTGGGATAGTTGAGATGAATTTTGCTAATGGTAATTTTTCAGTAAATGAAAGTATACACCGTAGTTGTTTGCCGAAGAGTTGGGGAAATATTTTAAGTCCAATTGCTCTTTTTGAGATAGATCCCGGAGAGTTTTATTTTAGACCATTAAAGAAAGGAGAAAAACATGAGTAAAAGATTAAAGATAGTTACAACACCTTGGCACACAATGCATTTTTGGGATCTGTTTAACGCCTTAAAAGATGATGCTGACTTCTTCTTAATACACAACTCAAGTAAGAAGTGGTATTACGAAACAAGGCCTTTACCG
>Ga0222673_1000624_pt1 | contig 14912 bp, 22 predicted proteins | sample AntAcemetagen801_FD_179845 | JGI IMG/M metagenome (GOLD analysis project Ga0222673, IMG submission 179845) | Saline water microbial communities from Ace Lake, Antarctica - #801 | ecosystem: Environmental > Aquatic > Non-marine Saline and Alkaline > Saline | place: Antarctica: Ace Lake...
GGCTTTGCAAAGGATACGTGTACAAGGAAGACGGACACGATAAGATCAAGCATCCAGACGTGAGAGCGATTCAGTTCTATCTGAAGAACGTGGCTGGCGATAAGTGGAAAGACAAGCACGACGTGAACGCATCTGGCGACATAACGCTAACGGTGGTATATGACGAACCTGAAGATCCATCTTCGTAGGCCGCATCCTAAACAGTCCGAGTTCGTCGAATGCTCTGAGAAGCGTATTATCATTCGGGCTGGCAGACGTGGCGGCAAGACATCCGGCATTGCTATACGTGCCGTTCAGAAGTTCCTAGAGGGCCATCGCGTTCTCTACATGGCTCCTACGCAAGAACAGACGGAGCGATTCTGGTTTGAGATAACGCGCGCGCTTGAGGAAGCTGTCTCAGGTGGCATATTCAAGAAGAACGAATCGTCACGCTTCATCGAGCTACCAGGCACAGAGCAGCGAATCAAGGCTAAGACTGCGTGGAATCCCGATACGGCTCGCGGCGACTATGGCGATGACATTATCCTAGACGAGTTTCAAATGATGGATGAGCGTGTCTGGACGAAGGTATGCGCTCCTATGATGCTAGACAACGATGGGACTACCACGTTCATCTATACGCCGCCTGACTCAGAGGCAGCGGCTAAATCAAGGGCGCGTGATCCCATGTTCGCTGCCCACATGTACCAGAAGGCTGAGGCAGACGACACAGGCCGCTGGGCGTGCTTTCACTTCACCTCTCACGATAACCCGTACCTGTCAACCGTAGCACTAGATGAGATAACGCTTGACATGGATGATCGTTCTTACCGTCAGGAGATTCTAGCTGAGGACATCTGGGAGACGCCTGGCGCACTATGGACGCAGGATATGATTGATGCCTATCGAGTTGATGAGGATGTAGCGCCTAAGTTTTGGGAGGTAATCGTCATCCCGATTGATCCCAGTAAGTCGTCTAAGCCAGGTAGCGATACGTGTGGAATCGTACCATGTGGACAGGACGCGCTTGGTATCGTATACGCGCTTGAGGATCTGACTGAGGTAGCACCTCCTGAGCGATGGGGAGTTACTGCTGTCGATGCTGTCAAACGATGGGAGCCATTCTGCAATGAGATATACATCCTCGTTGAGTCGAACGCAGGCGGAGAGATGATCCGCACGACGATCAATCCGATTGCTAAAGAGATGGGCGTAGAGCGCGCGATGATCTCGATGGCTCCACTAGCGAAGAATCAAAACATGATACCGTCAATACAGAACAAGTACGTCAGGGCGTTGCCTGTCAAATCCAGGTGGGGACGCGCTAAGTGTGGTATGATTGGGCATCAGCCGAAGCTAGAATACGATCTGTGTAACTGGATAGACGGCGCGGCGTGGAGTCCAGGTGGTATGGATGCAATGGTGATTGGCATGAGGCGTCTGCTTCAGTTGGACAAGAAGGAAGGCGGACGAGCTGAGATGATTGATTGGTGAGGAGGTAGGATGAAAGAGCAACGCATCAAGATGATAAGCGGTGACGAACAAGATGCGCTTACATCGTGGAAGGATGTCTGCTTCTGGCAGGCTGGACAGCGAAAACGAATCAAGCGTATGTACAGGAAGCGAGTTCGTAGGCTATGGCGTGAAAATCGTAACCGCCTATCCATGCAATAAAATGATTGTCGACACGCTTATAAAGTACTGAGGAGGTAGGATTGCCGATACTACGAGACAACATCATCGTCCTAGACGACATGGTTAAGGCGTTCGACGTTGAGCAGCCATCACGAGGCTCAGAGACAACCGCGTTTATCAAGCGATGGCGACGCAAGGAACTAGAGAAGGAACACGGTGGCGGGTGTCATAAGTCATTGGCGGTGAACGGAATCAACGCCGCGCAGATTGAGACGATCAGGAATAGCAAGAAGTTTCGAGACGCGCCGAAGATGGGAGGTAGTCGTGACAGTACATTACGCGATTAAGTTCGTGATAATCTTCTTCGCTGTATACGGGTTATTGGCGATTATTACGAGGCATCATAGGAGGTAGGCGTGATGGAACATAGAGAATACGCGAACCTAAAACGATCCGTCTTCGAGTTCAATGAGAAAGAGGTTACGCAGGCTCTTGTTGAATCGCTCGAAGATGATCGGCCAGAGAATGATTATGACGGCAGGTGGGAGCTAGAGTTCATCCATCCGTCAATGAACGACTGGGATGGATACATAATGCGCTTGAAGTGGACGAAGCACAGCGGGTTCACTAAAGATGATCGTTCTACAGTATAGTACCAAATCTATATAGTTCACACATCTATTGTAACAACGCCCAACAAGTGGTACTCTTACCAAACGAGCGAGATAACCGGACTTCGCTCAATGAGGGTGAGATATGGGGCGCTTCAAGAACATCGTCCTAGACTGGGCAAGTGACGGGCCACGCGTGGCCTTTGCTCATTTATTGGCTCCAGAAACCCGCTCGCAAGAGATCAGGACAACGCCTTCGATCCAATATGGCGTTGAGAAGTGGACGGACTGGAATACGAAGAAGGCAGTATTAGAGGGCTACGAGTCTCACTGGCTCGTGTATCGGCTTACATCGTTCAGGGCAAACGCAGTACGCTCGGCTATCCTAGTCGCTAAGGACATCAATACGGGAGATCCAGTACCAGATACTCACCCTGCAGCTAAGATGATTGCCAATCCTAACCCGCGCATCTCGATGAACGAACTAGAGTTCAGGGCAGAGTTGTTCCTGTGCATGGCTGGCGACGCTTACTGGTATGTCAACAAGGTAGGCGACAGCATCCGGCTAGATCCTCTGAGATCGGATAGGGTGTCGATTAAAGCCTACCGCGATAAGCTAGTCTACTTCTACACGCTACCGAACGAAGATCCCGTACCATTCGATGAAGAAGAGATTGTTCATATCAAGAACTATTCGCCGTCGGATGATCTATTCGGGATGCCGGTGCTAAGAGCGAACGCTCGACTGGTTGACACTGGCAACGCATACACTGACTTCAACTACAACGCGATGAAGAATGGCATGTGGCCGAGCGGTGTGCTTGCAACTGAGAAGCTAGAGACAGAGCAGTACAACCGTCTCATGAAGCAGATCAAAGATACGAAGGAAGGCCCGGCGAACGCTCGACGCTTGCTAGTCATTGAGGATGGCAAGTCGTGGACGCCTACAACGCCGACGCCGCAAGACATGGACTTCATGGGCGGCACGAACCTCACGAACCAGGAGCTATGCGCTGGCTTCGGCGTATCGTCTGAGGCTATCGGGCTAGTGCCTGCGAAGTATGAGAACGCACGAGCGATGAAGCGAGCAGCTTGGGAAGACACGATTATCCCTGAGCTGAATCTGCTCAAAGGTGCGTTGAATATCCAGCTCGCCAACAGACACTTCGACGGCATCTACTTCGACTACGATCTATCCAACTCTCTTCCGATGGTTGAAGCTCGGAGAGAGAACGCCGAAGAAGGTAAGAAATACTTCGACATGGGCATCTCAACGAAGGCAATCAACGAGCTACTAGGATTTGGCTTCGATGAGGCTGACTGCCCAGATGAAGGGTATATATCTGTCAAACTACTTCCAGTTGGCACTACGCGAGAAACTGACGGCGAGAGACATATCCGCGCTACTGACAGTGTGAGAGATGCCGCCTACCGCTCAGTGGATCGTAAGCGCCAAGGATGGGAGCGTGGAGTGGCAGACAAGATCAGCTCTCTGTTTACGGTGGAGTCGTCAGCGGTGGTCAAAGCTGTCACAAATGGACGGAAAGATACCGACTCGGCTATTGAATCGCAGCGCGGCGCGTGGATAAAGACACTCACCGCCGTATACAGAGCAGTTATTGAGGACTTCGGCCAGGAGACGTATGACGAACTGACGAAGAGAACTATCAGCGTACTCGAGTCACGCGACTACGATCCGTGGGATGACGAGATTCAGAAGTACGTGAATGCACAAGTCGCCTCTCAGATCGACTACATCCAAGAGACGACGAAGAAGAAGATACGCGCTATCGTGCTTGAAGGTATCAAGGACGGAAGCAGCAACGTACAGATAGCCAAGAGCATCAGGGGCGTCTACAACGGATGGGAAGCTGGCACAGAGGTATACAGGGCAATGATGATAGCACGTACTGAGGTTCACCAAGCGTCAGGCACAGCGATGCACAACGGAGCTAAGCAGTCAGGCGTGGCCAAAGAGAAGGCATGGAGCAACGCTGGCGACAATCGAGTCAGAGATGCGCACCTAGACAACGGAGCGCAGAACTTCATACCGTTTGATGACGTGTTCCAAGACGGTGCTGACTATGCCGGTGACGGTACAGACGATGTTAACTGTAGGTGCGCAATGCTCTACAGGAGCGGACGATGAACTATCTGAACCTGCAAGTCGCGAAGAAGAAGGCCAGACGCCAGGCGCAGCACATCGATGACCTTGGGGTCATGGGCGAGGCATGGTGTGTTGGGTCTGAATACGAGAAGAAGCTACGGCGTACCCGCGTACCTTGCTCGTGCTATATGTGCGGCAATCCTCGTAGACATTGGAAAGGTAAAGACAGGCTGACGCTTGCTGATAAACGACAGAACGATATAGCGCGGATTCAAATCGACAGCGCACTAGGACAGGCGGGATAGATGAATCACAGCGAAGCAGAGCAGATAAAGACGTGGCGATGCGGAACTGATGGGAGCGCGTGCTGCTCGTGGCGAACTATCGCTAAAAAGGCATCTGAGTTGTGGCCCGAGAAGGATATATGTTCTGGGAATCAACTCTTCGGGATGAAGCTATGCGAAGAGGCGAGCGCGATTCTTGGCGAGGACATAGACAAATAGGAGTAGGTGATAGATATGGCTGACACAGTAATTACAGCGACGATGACACATCCCGGCCCGACTGGGTTGCGGGATTCGATGGCGCCTGCTCTTGTGACTGGGACGTATGAGGCGAACGATACCGACTACCATGCGATGATCTTCAACACGATGGGCAAGCGATACATCACGTACTGCGTAGACAATCCATCTGACAAAGACGTGACGGTGACGATCTACGGCGCGCCTGCTATCACATCCGCTGTAGGAGATCCTGGCGTCTTCCTTATCGGAACATCGGTTACGTCTTCGGCGACAAGCTACGAGGAGGCAACGACTGATGAGGGTGCGATGTTCTTCATCATACGATGCACGTCTGCGGTGGCCTCTGCGACTGGTACTACTGTCACAGTGCACGCGCACTTAATGCAGTAGGCGAAGGATTCTTAGCAGCAGCATAGGGAGAAATATGACACAGCCAGAACGAGCATTCGAGGTAAGGGTCGCGGAGGACGATGGCGAGCCAGGGCGAATCGAAGGACTTGCCTCTGTGTTCGGTGTGGAAGATTCTCACGAAACCATATTCGACGCGAGAGCATTTAAGAAGACGCTCAAGGAACGCAAGGGCAGAGCGCCGATGGTGTGGATGCACGATGCCGCTACGCCGATTGGACTCGCTACGCTAGAAGAAGATGAGGATGGGCTACGCTTCGTTGGGCAGCTTGATCTAGACGTACAGCGTGGCGCTGAGGTATACAGCGGGATTAAGAAGGGCTACATCACACAGATGAGCCATTCCTTCCAAGGTATCAAGAGCAAGATGGTGAAGGGCGAGGACGGTAGAGAAGTCCTTCACTATACCGAAGTCAAGTTATATGAGATCTCGCCGGTGACAGCGAACTTCGCATCCAATGAGAAGGCTGTTATCACGGGAGTGAGAATTGAAGAGCCACAGGAAGAGCCGATGCTCATTCCCGATGGCATACGATCGCAGATGGATCGGATCGACGCACTCCTTGAGCCGTCCAACGACACTCGAACGGAGCCGCATGGCAAGCCGGGCAACCACTTGCAAGGTATCCAGACGCAGGTTGACAGGATCGCAAAACTTAGGAGTGTGTAGCATGGCAGAGAAAGACGAGAGAACAGATCAGGAGAAAGCACTTGAGCGCGTAGAGGTACAACTCAAGGGTGTGGCCGACGTGCTTGAAGGCGTACCTGAGACAGTGAAAGAGGAAGTCGAGCGGCGCGTCCAAGAGATCACCGGCGACGCGAAGGGCCAGCGCGAAGAGATGGAGGAGAAGTTGACTGCTGTAGAAGAGCGGCTAACCGCTGCGATCCAAGAACAGCAAGCGCCTGAGAATGGCAACAACGAAGAGCGCGAGGAAGACTACGGCTATGGCAACGAAGCCGGTGGCTTTGACGACATGGTAGCTGAGGTACGCGCAGCCGGACAAGGCATGGGCATTCCTGAGCGATTGAGCAAGATGCACAAGGGCGAGGTTGAACGACGTAGCCTTGACACGCTGACAGGAACAGGCGGCGGCTTCTGGATGCGCCCTCAGTTCTCAGATCAGCTATTGCAGATTCCAGAGAACTCGCAGTTCTTGTCTTCGCTTATCCGCGAGCTCCCTCCGACGGATCCGCCGAATGCTGAGTTTACGTTCAACGCATTCGATCAGTCTGGCTCGAAGGGTGTATACGGTGGCGTGGCTGTCTATTCGTCCAAGGAATTGGCCGACGTGACTGAGACGAACACACCGACGATCATGCAGGTGAGCTTCAAGCCTGAGAAGACTGGCGTATTCTGGTCCGTATCTGAAGAGGCTTCGGCGAACATCCCGCAGATGGGATCAATGATGCAGCCTCTCGTTAATGGCGCCATCATGTCATATCGTGACGACAAGATTCAAACGGGGACAGGCGCAGGCGAGTTCAAGGGATTCGCTTCCAGCCCTGCTATGATCTCCATTGCACGTAGCGTAGCCTCTCAGGTGAACTACGTCGATCTAGTCAACATGATCGCACGCATGATGTCTAATGGCGGAGGGAGCTTCGTCTGGGTATGCCAGCGAGTCTCGATGCTTCCTCAGCTTGCGACGCTTACCGATGGTGCTGGGCAGCTCATCTACACACGAGATGCCAACAGCGCGATCCCTACGACTTCACTGATGGGGATGCCAATCTTCTTCAACGAGATTAGCCCGACGCTTGGTACTCAGGGTGACTTGCGATTGCTGAACTTGGACTACTACATGAGGAAGCCTGGAATGGGTGCAACGCTCAAGAGCGATAACACCTATGGCAACTTCAAGTCTGGCGAAGAGACGCTGCGAGTGGTGTACTACGACGATGCGAAACCGTGGATCACTTCCGCTCTCACGCTTCGTGATGGCACGAATACTGTCAGCCCGTTCATCGAACTGACAGACGTAGCATAGAGAGAAGTCTAGCCCTACGGGGCGAGGAGAACTAATATGCACATGATTAGAGAAGGCGTGAAAGTAGATTGCGGTATCAAGCCCAGCGATAACGCAACGGGCATTGCCGGTGAATACTTCCGAATGGATACGTTCGCCAAGGCTAAGTTCCACGGTGTAGTTCGTGGACAGCTCACAGGGGCCACATCGACGCTGACAGTATATGAAGCGACTGATGCCACCGGCTCGGATGCGGCGGCACTAGGCGCGGCTCTGACGTTCACACAGGGAAGCAAGGTGAACATGGCACAGATCGCGTGTGCTGGTACTACGTCCGTGGCAGACACGTTGATCCTTACGCCGTATTACTTCAACGGTGAAGGGACTATGACTGCCGGTACTGCGTTAACGTTTACCGCTGCTGCTGCTGAGAACCTGTCAGAGCGAGAGTGGGATCAGTCAGGTAACGCAACTGCCGAGGGCGCATCCATCGCAGCGTGCATCAACAGCACGGCGTATGGTGTGCCTGGACTCTTGGCTACTGCTGATACCGGCACGGTAACGATCACTTGCACTGAACCAGGCGGCGGCGACCGTCAGGTATTGTGTGCTGATAATGGAACCGGAGCATTCGACATCACTGAGTCCGCTGTTGCCAAGCTGGTAGTCACTGACTTGATTCAGATGGCAGACTTCGAGGTGTACGTCCAAGACTTAGATCGTGATGACGGCTTCACTCACGTCGGAGCAGCGTTTACCGATCTGGAAACTACCACTTGGTCATGCTGCATTCTTGAACGCGCGATGGCTGGGTATGGTCCAGTTGGCCAGGCAGTATCGGTAACTGACACATCCGCATAGGAGGGATCATGGTAGATAAGCTAAGACCGAAGAGCGTTCGCTCGCCGGGTGATCCCTGTGCGTGGGCGCAAGAGCAAGTCGGCTCGATCTCTGAGACGATTGAATATTCAGACGTATCTAACCTGACGGGGACGGTTGCCATTGGCACTATCCCCGCTGGGGCTACGTTCCTTGGATGTAAGGTGTGGGTTGTTACCGCATTCAACGCAGGCGCTACAGACGCGCTTATCGTTGGCATCCCGACTGACACAAACTACTTCATCGAAGACGGACAGCCTACATCAGCCAATACGGAAGTGAACGAGGTAAACGTACTCGATTACGAGCCGACTGCTGATGTTGTTGTCTCGGCAATCTATACGCATACGAGTACAGCTCCGACGACTGGTAAGGCCGTCGTGACTGTCTCGTTTACGCAGCCACTCTAGGAGGGCGACATGCGAAATACTGAACGCAAACGATTTATGGCGTGGACATTCGTAGCCCTCTTCATCGTTGTGAGCTTGGTGGTATTCGCCAAGACTAACTACTTCGACAATATGTACGTCGAGGGAGACATCACGCTTGATGGTGGCATTACTGGCGACGTAGTTGTAACTGGATCGCTATCGTCTACTGTACCGGCGAGCTATATTGCTTTGCTTGGTAGCGTAGAGGTTGACGTACAGACTACATCCGACACGTTGTTATATACCGTCCCGGCTGGTTATTCATGCGTCATTACCAAGATCGTTATCCGCTCTGCTAACAAGAGCCTCGATCAAGATACAGACGCGACTAGCAATATCGGGTTTGCTGCGGCTACTGATGTTGTAGCCAGTGGTGACATCTCGAAGGTGCTAACTGCAACAACTTCGTGGGCTGAGCTGACTATCGGCACAGCACCTGTTATTGGCACAACTACGCAGGCACTTAACTGGCACACTACTACCGGATGCACAACCGCAGACTCTACGTTGCAATGTGAAGTATTCGGCTACTTGTACTAGGAGCGATATGAACAGAGCGGCTGTAACTGCCTCCTCAGCAATAGGGGTCATCACTGGCCCCTACGCTCTGTTTCAGGAGGAGATATGAAAGTTATCCTAGCAGAAGATCGAACGATCAAAGGCAGGAAGTTTGAAGCTGGCGACGAGGTTATCGTCAACAAGGAAGTCGGAACGCGGATGGTAGATGAAGGTATCGCTAATCGCGTGATCGACGTTGTTGAGAATCGAGTAGTAGGCAAGAGCGTATTCAATGCGCATAAGGTTGTGAGATAGATGGCTAAGTGTCCAGGCGGCAAGATCGGCTCAGGCGGGAAAGGTAAGGGACTCGGAACCGGCGGCGGTAAAGGTCCGATTGGCGTACCGAAGAGGTAGGAGGTAGAGATGTCTGGAGTGGATATAAAGATCACGATCAACAAGGAAGAGATCCTTCGTGATCTTGACGAGATCCAGAAGAAGGCTGAGGAAGTAGGCAAGGTGCTAGAGAAGCTGAACGCGCCTGTATGTCCATGCCCGATGCCGCCATATACACCGTGGCCTGGTTATCCGTATTACACTTGGGAAACTCCAGACACAACGTGTGGTACTACAAGTGCGAATACAGATTGCAACATTACAGTTACCTACACGGAAGTACATAGCACGCCTACAGGAGAGTAGATATGGCAGACGGTCCAGTGTATACAGGTTTATCTTGGGCGACTTACACGTCTCTAGTGCGTGCCTATTGCGGCGTCGATGGATCGGATCACGACGCTCTGCTTACGGTGCTATTCAACGCATCGAAACGTAAGGCAGACGAATACCTCAACAACCCGTTCACTGAGATCGTGCCGACTGTCGTATTCGATGGCGTGGTAGCAGACGACTATATCATCGTCAACGGCAAGACATACACCTGCAAGGCGGCGGCTGATGAGGACGAACTGGAGTTCGCGCTTGGTGCTACTGACTCGGATACCGCTGACAACTTCGCGGCCTATGTGAACTCTACGTCGCTAGGAGGCTCTTACGGGGCTACTGGAGTCGCTGGAGTGACTGCGGCTAACACTAGCGGCTCGGTTACGCTAACAGCCGACTACGGCAACGCTGACGGCATCGTAGTGACTAGCTCGGATGACGACACGCTACTGGCTAGAGACGTGCTTACATCGAAGACGATACCTGAAGACGTGAATCAGTGGATCTATCAGCGAGTACGACGGCACTTCAGGAACCGCTCTGCGTTGATGTCAGAGTCGCAGTCTGGCATTGGGCAGAACATGTACGTGTCGATGAAATCCGAGGAGTCTGGAATGGCGGATACGTTCGACACGATTAGCCATCTGAGACTAACGCCGGGGTTAGGATGAACGCAGATCAGCGGATAAGGATTGACACAGGCACACGGACTACCACGGCCACCTCTCCACAGGGCACGTGGGTTACGGCTTCGTCTGATACTCGTTGGTGCGAGGTGTCGTCTATTAGCCCGGCGATGGCCGTTCAACGGTATCAGATCGAACTTGACGCAGTAGTGCGCAAGGAATTCAGATTCTACGATAAGCCGACGATCACGCTTGGCGGATCGCGGTTTGTGTGGTACACGAATGGGAGTGACGACTATCTCAAGATCTACTGGCCGAAGAGTTCGCCAGTGAACGCAGACGGTGAAAGCAGAATGACGACGGTACTAGTTGAAGAGGATAGGGAAGGTGAGAAGATCAGTGTCTAAGATGTTCGTGTCCTTTCTTCCAGCGGTGACAGTCGCCATCGAAGCGACGGGAGCTAGGGCTATTCGTGCTACTGCTGACATTGGGCGCAATCAGACAGTTGAGAATCTATCAGGCGGACGATCTGGGCGCACGTATCGAGTGCCAGGAACGAGCGTGATGTATACCGCGTCTGCGCCGGGAGAGTTCCCAGCCGTACAGACTGGAAGATTGAAAGGCAGCGTGAGGATCCTACCGAGCGGCGGCGACTTGTTGATTGGCACTGATGTTGAATACGGGCTGTACCTTGAGAAGGGTGGCGGCGGCGGGCGCGATACGTCTGGAAGGTTCACAGCAGGCATGAAGCGCCCATGGTTGAAGCGTTCACTGGATCAAGCTAAGCCTGCAATGATACTTGAGCTAAACAAGAGGTGGTTCTAGTGGCGGCTGTTGAGACAGGGCAAGCAATCATCACTGCGCTATGGACTCGCATTACGTCTGACGCAACGATGAAGAGCGTAATGGGAACGCCTGTATCTCTCTACCGAGTTATGGGGCCCGCCGATCCTTCGATGCCGTATTTCTGGCATAGGCTCGCGTTGAACGGCGACATGTTCCACAGCACGCATTCCTACTTTCTTGACTTGTGGTATTACGGAGTTGATTCAGCGGTCCCAGATCAGGCGATAGACAGAGCGAAGATTCTATTACACGAGTGGCGATTTACCACGGCGAACGATGAAGCCGGTGGGCTGTTGAGTTGGTTCTCTGGCGGCTACATCCCAACGGATGTATCTAACGTTTGGCATTATGCAATGCAGTTCGATGCCCGCTTTGTGGCGGGGCGGGATGTAACGAACATCACATAAGAGGTGAGCGAGATGGCAAGTACACTGCAAACAGGCATCACAGCGGCAGCGGTAAACAAGTATCTACGTGGGCCTGGTAAGGCTTACAAGGATTTCGAGTCCATCGCAGTGCCAGGTACGCTACTGGGCGAGACGAAGGGCGGATCTACATTCGACTGGGGATTGGAGTTTCACGACGTAGAACCAGACGGCGCGATGGGATTGATCGAAGGGCACAGGTTTATCAGCAAGTGCATCCCTTCGCTTGAAGTCAATCTTCTGGAGAATACGGCGACCTCTTGGACAGGCGGGTTCTTGCCTGCTGGTGATTCAACGAATGAGACGCCTACAGCAATCGTTGAGTATCTTGGTTCTGGATCTGCTGTTAGGTCTTCAGCTCCGACGTTGATTGGTGCGGCCAACACGATCTTCTCTACGCTACAGATATGGTACGGAGCCGCAAGTACTGATGCGGTGCAAGCGACTATCACGACTGACTACACAGTAGCTACAGGCACTGGAGTAGTTACATTCATTGCAACTGCTTCAGGCGGAAGCATCGCAGACGCCGACGAAGTGACTGCGAAGTATACCTACGATTCCACGGCCAGCGGAGACGCTTACAACGTCATCACACCTGGACAGGTAGCAGCCGCGGATCACTGGACGAACATCGCTCTAGTCTGCGAGCTATCAAATCAGACGTACACGAATCCTTACTGTGTCTTCATCGTGAAGAACTGCTTGTCTGAGGCTGGATCTGTAACCATCCCATCGGGCGCACTTGAGGAAGCAGTGTTGCCGATTAAGTTCTTCGGCTTCTTCAATCCTGCTGATGGACTAACTTTGGCAAACGCTCCAGTCGAATTCTGGCTCGGCGCTGTCTAGCACAGCGAGCACAACCCCTGGGGCTTAACCGCCTCAGGGCTTATCTAAACGGAGGTATCATGACAGACGCAGGCACGACGAAAGGATCTACACCGCTCACTTGGGAAGCTCCAGTGATTGAGATTGAGGGACGCGAGTTCAAGGTGCGACGCCTTGGACTATTAGACATTCAACGTATGGCCAAGATATACGCGGCGGGTGCTGAGTTCATCAACCGCAAGGCCATCGCTAACATGAACACGATGGGGCCGGAAGAGGTTGGCACATTTATCATCGACTTTCTTCCATATGCGTTCGATCAGGTGATTGACTTCCTGGCATCTGTCATCGGCATTCATCCTGGATACATCGAGGATAAGCTGAAAGATGGACAGACGAACGAAGGAACCATCCGCGACCCTAACGTATTCCCACTTGGATCTGAGGTGCAAGTCGCGCAAGCGTTGATTGAGCATGAGGATGTGCTGGCTTTTTTCGACCGAGTGAAGGCTCTGACTCAGACGCCGGGCCTGAAGAAGCTGACACAGCGTTTGAAAGGGCAATCGACAGGATCGAAGCCCGCTACGGCTGGCAAGACGAAGAAGTCCTAGCGTTACCGTATGCGCGGCTGATGCAGCTTATCAGAGTGACTGGCGAGGCTGAGAAGGAAGAGCGGAGGTGGGACGCGATGTGGAACTACAGAACGCAGCCACCGACTACCGGCGAAGGTACATCGAGGCAGGCTGTACCGTTTACTGACTTCCTAGCGCAGCTTGGGCTGGGCGATCCAGTCGAGATAGAACTACCTGAAGTGACAGACGAAGAGATCGAGCGGCTATTCAAGAGCGGGAAGATGGGGCTATTCCCGCCGGGGATGTAGGGTGATATCTGATCGAAATCTTTAGGCTCTTTGGCCGCGTGTCAATCAATAAAGCATCAGCGATTGCAGATCTGAACGCCGTCAACGCCAAAGGCTCTAGCGTCGGCAACAAGCTGGGCAAGGTATTCAAGACGCTCGGTAAGGTTGCCGTAGCTGCATTTGCCATCATCGCTGCCGCAGGTGCTGCTATCTTCGTCGGTGCTATCAAGAAGGCTGCTGAGTTCGAGAAGTCTATGGCGATGGTTCAGTCTGTCACCGGCGCAACAGCTAAACAGTTTGAAGAGCTAGAGCAGAAGGCCAAGGAACTCGGTAAGACATCCAAGTTCAGCATGACTGAGATCGCTGACGGAATGGAGTTCCTTGGGCGAGCTGGATTTGAGACGACTGAGATCATCTCGGCGATGGACGGCGTTGTTGCCCTGGCGTCTTCGCAGGTGATGGATCTCGGTGCAGCAGCAGACATAACATCGAACATCCTCACTGGGATGGGCATGAGTGCTGACGAGGCCGCTAGAGTGGCTGACGTTCTAGCACAGACAGCCGCAAGCGCAAACGTCAACGTAGAGATGCTTGGCGAATCGTTCAAGTACGCAGCTCCACTTGCCGCCGCAGCAGGATGGTCAATCGAAGAGACAGCCGCCGCGATAGGTAAGATGGGCGATGCTGGCATACAAAGCTCTATGGCAGGTACTGCGCTCAGGATGGCGTTGTCTGAATTGATCGGCGAGAGCGATCTGTTCAAAGAGAAGCTAGGCGCCCTCGGTATGACGATGGACGAACTCAAGAATCCCGATGGAAGCATCATGGGGATGGCTGATGTGTTCGGCGTCTTCGAGGAGAAAGGGTTCGGCGCTAAGGAGATGCTGGATCTGTTCGGTAAGCGAGCAGGCCCGGCGATGGCTATTCTACTTCAGGAAGGATCAGACGGCCTGGATGAATACACCAAGTCGCTAGAAGGCGCAGGCGGCGCAGCTCAGCGGATGGCAGACATTCAGCTTGATACGCTATCCGGCCAACTTACGATTCTCAAAGGATCGTTCGATTTGTTGCTCGTCACCATCGGCGAGGACATGATGCCTATCCTGAAGAACTTTCTGAAGAATCATATCATACCTCTAGTCAACGGCTTCACAGCTTGGATTGAGAAGATGGGCGGATTGCGCGGAGTAGTCGGACACATGCTAATCGCCATCGGGAACTACATCGGCGCGGCTGCTGACTGGATCGAGTCAAACGAGTTCATCCGGCTATCAGTCGAATACGTCTGGGCTGTTCTCAAGGAGCTATGGTCCTTCGTCAAGAACGTATTCACCGGTGACTGGGCGGCGGCGTGGCAAGACATCAAAGACGTTGCGGTTCTCGCGCTTGGATTTATTCACGACATCGTTGTTGCAGCGTGGGAAGCGTTGCCAATACCAGACGCGATAAAGACAAAGATAGAGAACGCGCTGACAGCGATCAAGGACTTCGCTGTTAAGTCGTTCGTATGGATCAAGGATAAGGCAGTTGAGGCGTGGGATGGAATAAAGTCATCTGCCGAAGATA
>Ga0222673_1000625_pt1 | contig 14895 bp, 15 predicted proteins | sample AntAcemetagen801_FD_179845 | JGI IMG/M metagenome (GOLD analysis project Ga0222673, IMG submission 179845) | Saline water microbial communities from Ace Lake, Antarctica - #801 | ecosystem: Environmental > Aquatic > Non-marine Saline and Alkaline > Saline | place: Antarctica: Ace Lake...
CTCGAGCGCAGAGTGGATCGGCCCGTTCAGTTCACCGGCGAACCGGGCGCGCACGGCTTGAGCGGCTGCTCGTGGTCCACCTAGATCGTTGTGCAGCAGTACGAACGCGATGTCGTACCAGTCCTTTGCTGCTCGGCGTGAGCGCGCAGCCGCAACTTTGGCGAGAAGAAGACCTGCGATTCCTGCGACATTTACCTCGACGGTGTTCCAATCTTCTCCAACTCGCGCGGTCAGTGTGCGGATCTCTATGTCCTTGGAAGCGAATCCAGTGCCCCGCACGTTGGCTGCGCCGAGTTGCTCACAACCATCGAAATGCACGGTCGCGCCCTCAGGTTGATCCTCGAGGTCGGTGAGTAACTCGAACTTCACGATTGCCGGTGCCGAGTCTCCCCCGGCTACCCAGCGCCACGCACGTTCGCTATCAGGCTGGAATCCCGCATTCATTAGTGCTTGCTCCAGCCGTGCTGCATTGACCGCGCCGGCCGCGACCTCAAGGTTGACCTGCACGTCGATGTCTGTGGTGCCCGCGTGCTGCCATGAACTGGCCGAGCAGAGCAATTCCGGTACCAAGCCACCAAGGACCACAAATTCCGGTCGAGCGCCATAGTGATGAACCACTCGCACCAACGCCGCCTCGGCTGCGACGCGCGCGTCACGCGAACGAATATCTTCAGACACCAGCCGTCACCTCGCGCAGATGCTCAGCAGCTTCCTCTCCCCGCACGCCGCTTACGCGCAAGTCGGCGTACACGCGCGGCCACGGCGCGACATGAAGATCGCCGACCTTGCTCGCTAGACGCTGGGTAGCCGACGTCGGGAACGGCCGCAAGAGCAACCGGCCAGAATCAGTGGGATGTAGGCGGAAGCGTTGGGCGAGCGCAACGAGTGAGGCTAGGGTCTTTACGTCAATGAACACGTCCACCGTGGTGACCTGAGACAGGTACGGCGCCATGACCGATGCTGCCGCGGCGCCGGTCGCAGCCCACGGGATTGCATCGGAGTCCCAGCGTTTACCCATCAGGGACAGTTCGCTAATGAGATCGCCAACGATGCCAACGCGCAGTGACGGGCCTTTAGGAATTGCCACCGCAGCATTTGCATATTCGTTTAGCAACCGGGTGCGATCAACAATCTGTCGGGCGGAGTTCCGTCCGCGCGCCGCCGCGGTTTGAAGAAGCCCGAGTGCTGTCAACGACGCTAGTGCGTTGGTGGCTGCACCGGCAGAGAGCCCTGTCGTCTGGGCGACTCCGGCGACTGTCGGCCGCGCGCCCACTAACAACGCTTCAGCAGTTCCCACCATGGACCGCGTCCAGTGAAAACTCGGGTCACGCTTGGGCTCGGGACTTCCAGACCTTGAGACGATCACGCCGGGCAGGGATAACTCGGCCGCTCCTGACTCATCAATCCACCCCAGCCCAGCCTCGGTCGCCGCCGCGCGGGCACCTGGAGATAGTCGATGAGCGGTCACAAAGTCAAGGCCATTTGGCAACCGCATGATTGCCCGACGAACGTCGGACAACCAACCTTCGCCAATCCATGCCGTCTGCGCACCTACGCTGGTCTCACCGATCTCCAAATAGACCATGTCGGTGTTTGTAGGCTCCGCGACAACCGCCGTTCCCGCAGGAAGCACAGCGCGAAGCGCCTGCTCTATTCGTTCTGTCTTTGCGTCCACAGCGGAAGTATAGCTCATTTATATCTAATCCTCACTAAATGGTGAGGATTAGATATAAATGAGGTATTGGGAAGAAATGGCCCCTGACACCCTGGCTGGCTCGAATTGGTTTCAATCCATTTCAGTATGTCTTGGAGTGTGCCGATCCGGTTAATGAGATCCGGGTCGTTGAGGACGTATTTCGGTGGGACCACTACCTCAGGTCGGGCGGGCCAGGTCAAAGAGGCCGAAGATCTCGTCAATGCGCTGCTCGATCGTGACCTCACATGTGTAGGTGAACACGGTCGCCGGGTGTTGCTGGCACATTCGATGGCTGCGATCCTGAAACTCTCTTTGTCCACTACCCGTCTGCCTTCGACGAGTCAGGCAACTATCTCGCAAGTCGCATAAAGATCGAGTTTGACGGACCTTCTGGGAGAAGTCCACACTCATCCATGTCGCGTGCGGGCGTCCACTACGTGAAGATTCTTCACGGCAATCGGACATCGGACTGCGTGCACTTGCCAACAAAAGGTCTCGTTCAATCCAGCTACTGCAAACTACGACGCGTGCCTTGCCGGAGGGCTTGCATTGATACCGACCGGTGATAATTTGATCGAGTTGGAACGTGACTACGCGCAAATGCGAGCGGCCAACATGATCCTCGGCGACGTTCCAGATTTTGCGGACATCATTGATCGTCTCGGTCGTCTCGCTGATTCGATTAATCAGCTCCAATAATGCGCCCCAAGCTGATACTCCTAATCTCTAGCGTTAAACCTTGATTGGTGTGCCGTTAGAAATCCCGCTTGCCGCGTGATCGGTCCTGTCGCATTTGGTCACGGTTGCGTCCACGCAGGTTGGAGGTGGAGTCTTCGTAGAGACTCTTGGACATGCGGTTGGCGTCTTGTTCCTCGATCCCTTTAACCAGTTTGGTCAGGTGGTCGATCTCGTCTTGGAACAGTTCCCGGTTGGGAAGGTTGGACATGCGCTCGAGTTGCTCGTGAATTTGTTGGCTTGCCTGTTGGGTGTTTCCTCGACGCAGGTGTTCGCTGGCATCACGCTGGGTTTTGGCGCTCTCGGTGATCAGCATGGCGGTGGTCACCGTCGGGTTAGGGATTCGTGAGTTCACTTCGTCCTGGGTTCCCACGTTGACGCAGATCGGCCAGGTGATGTTGGACTGCACCAGACTGGGCAGGGCGACAAAGTCGATCAGGAAGTCACCGATCGCGTGCTGACCCAGGTTTTCTAATCCTGGGATCTGGAATTGAACAAGTAGCTCTCTGGTTTCCCCGGCGTAAATGTCACCGAGTGGAATGACAACGAGTGGGTCGCTGTTCTCGTTGGTCTCAATCCACTTGGGAACGTCTTGGAGGGTGCCAATGTTGTGAACGAGGCCCGGGTCGTTGGGCACTACCCGCAGGAACGCGTTGATCACACTCTTGTTGAGCAGGTCACCGGACTCTTCGCTGAGAATGCTGATCGCGTCATCGGAGGTGAGGGCGAAACGATGGTTGCCGCTGCCCTTGGTCGCGATCTCGCCCAAGAGCCGTTCGTCGTAGCCCTCCCCGATTCCGATTGTGGTTGAGGTGATGCGGTCGGTGCGTGCCGAGCGGGCCAACTCCCCTATTTTGGTGAGGTCGGTGATGCCGGCGTTTGCGTGGCCATCGGAAAGTAAAATAATTGACGCCCCCGTGTTGTGAAGGTTGCGTTTCGCTGCGTCGATTCCCAACAGGTAACCAGCACCGAGATCTGTGGTGCCACCGGGCCTTATTGAGTTGATGAGTTGGTGAACCGTCGCCGTGTCGTGGTCTTTCATGGTTCGTGCTGGGATGTGAATGCTGGCCTGGTCGTCGAAAGTGATCAGCCCGAACACGTCTTGGGGTTTCATGCGATCCACCAGGGTGTGCAGGGCTTGCTTGCACGCATCCAGTGGTTCACCGAGCATGGATCCGGACCGGTCGAGCACCGGGATCAGGCATTCGGCTGGGCGGTCGTGATCCTCTTTCGTCATTGGCGCTTCGAGTTGAATCAGGCAGGTCAGGGTTTCCTGTTGCTGCAGGGCGACTACGTCGAGATCAAAGTTGGCGGAAAATTTCATGACTGCTCCTTCTGGTGGAGAATTATTTGCGTGAATTCACTATTGGGGTGTGCATTGGTCAGTACTGCTGTGACCTGCGTGAGGGCATCCGTTGGTGCGACGCCTTTATGTCGAATCGAGTAGAGCGCCGCAACCGTTGGCGTTCTTGAATGGGCTGCAACACAGTGCAGGAGAACCGTTTTGCCTTGATTGCGGAAGTAGGCAACCGTGTCGGCCGCATCTGCCAGGGTCAGTTGGGTGTGGGCGTTGTGACCGGGTTCGTCAATTATTCGGATCTCAACGTGATTGCCGGGATCGAGATTGAAATGACTGATGTCTTCTCTACCCATTCGACACAGCGAAACGATTGCGTCGATTTGAATTGGCGTTTGTACGCTTCCCCGTGCCGCGTCAAAGCCGGCGAGGATCACGCCGCTGTCGTGCGGGTGGACCGCAATATTGTCGGTGCTCGACCAACTCGAGTAGTCCATGCGGTCAACATTGGGCCATTTGTACTCTGTGTTTTCGGCTTTACTTTCTTTATTCATTACGTTGATGCTCAGTGCGTGTAGATCGCGGTCCCGCATGTCTGGCCAGCCGTGGATCTGGGTGCGCCAGATTGTTGGGATTGCGCTCAGGCCCCAGATCGCGGCAAGAAGTGAACCCGCAACACACGCCACCGTGTCGGCGTCGTTGCCTGCTCGGACCGCTTCTTGTAGTGCGTCGGCGAAATGGCGTGCATTGTTCTCGGGCGGGATGGGTGTTCCGGTGATCGCTGCCCACGCGCATTTGAGAGTTTGAACGCTGTAGCCGTTGCCGTCGTGGAAGTCTCGCGGATCCGCACCCGTTGCATGCTCAAGTTGTTCCCACCAGAACGCTGCGTCGTGGGGCATCGTTCGTTTTATTGCTTGCTCGAGGTTTTCTTTGAGGGTGAGCAGGTCGCTTTGGCTTTGGAAACGTTCGATCGCGATTGCTTCTTTGATGGCCAGACACCACACGGCTGATGCTTGGGCGCTGCGTTCGTCGGCGTGGGTGAGCATGGCTGTCGTGATTGCGGTTTCAACGAGCTCTCGTTCGTTGCTGAGCTTGGCGAGTGCTACCGGTGCGGTGCGCATGAGGGCTCCGTTACCACCGCTGGTTCCCGGGCTCATGTCTTCTACTGCTTTGGCGATCTGCGTGAACTTTTTGGCCAAATCGGTTTCGTCGGGGTCGGTGACTTGGCGCATCACGTTCGCGGTGTGGATCCCAATGTCTTTCTCACGCGCCGGGGAGAAGTACCAGGTGAGGAAGTTTTTCGCGATCGCGTCTTGCCCTTGGGGCGTGGCGATGTCGTGGAACTCGGCGCCTTGGGCGATTGCGATCATCTGCGCCGCGTCGTCGGTCCACTCCCCTGGGGCGAAGGCGCCCTGTCCACCCATGTAGATATGAGTCTGCGGTGCGAGAGCAGGTCCGAATTCGTAGCCGGCACCCAGCGCGTCTCCGACCGCCGCCCCAATCAGGATCCCGCTGATCCGATCGTTTTTAAATATGTGCTTCTCGTTGATGTTCATGAGCCCCCGTTCATAGTATTCTCAATATTGAGATAACTGTACCACACACTTTTCGCAATAATGCGATAACCTTGAGATGTGACCGAATTGAGCCTTTCCAGCTTCCCCGCCCCCCACCTCGCCGTCGACGTTGCCGTCATGAACGTTGTCCAGGGTTCGCTCTCGGTACTTCTGGTTCGGCGGACCGGAGACAAAAGTGGGGAGTGGGCGCTGCCCGGTCGATTCGTGCGGGAGCGCGAACGCCTCTCGGAAACTGTGGCTGTCGCCTTGTCGACTAAGTGCGGGCTGGGGTCGCAGCTTTTGTCGGCGCGCACCCCCCGGCAATTGCATCTCTTTGATGACCCAGCGCGTGATGACCGGGGCTGGGTCATGTCGGCCGCTCACTTGGTAGCGCTGCCCCACTCGTTGCTCTCGGAGTACCTGACTACGCGCGATGACCTGCTCTGCGTCCCCGTTGCCGAAATTTTGTTGGACACCGCCCCTGCCCTTTCTTTGCCGTACGGACAAAAGGAAATCGTGAGTTTCGCGGTTACCGAAATGCGACGGCTGTATTCACAGTTCCCCGACCCCGAAGGGCTACTCGTTGACTCGGCGTTCACCTTGGCCGAACTACACGCCGTTCACGTTGGTGTGCTCGGCGTTGATTGGCAGATCGACACGTTCCGCCGGCACATGTTGCCGCTCTTGGTTGATCTAACTGAAATGACCGTCGGGCGCCCTGGGCGTCCGGCATCCCTTTACGCCAAGCCCGTCGTGACAAAACAGATCTGAGTACTTCACCTTGGTGATCTGCTCGAAGGCGTGGCAACGGGATCGATTCAGTGGGCGTTGCTGAGAACTTTTCACTGGGCCCGGGCCTCTGGGGCATCGAAAATTATTGTTTTTCGTGTCATGAAGAAACTTGGATCGGTAAAGGATCCAGCCGATCTGATGTGTCCCGTGATCGGCTCTTACTGCACAAACCACCTTCAGCACAGGTGATTTCGCCGGGTGAAACGTGCTCCACCCCAATGACGGCTGCTCGTCGCAGTAACTTTTCAGCACTGCCTTGTTCGTGAACGTGGAATTATCTACCTTGGTAGAGAAAATAGATTTAATGGTAGAGAATTACGACATGGCGATGAACATTAAAAGCACAACGGCGCATGACCTGGCCAAGGAACTCGCAGCTATCGAGCACACGTCGGTGACGCAGGCTGTCACCCTGTCCCTGCGTGAGGCGCTGGATCGTCGCCGCTCACAGGAAATTGCAGACCAGCGACTGGCCAAGATCCGAGGTATCGCGGATCGATTCACCGATCGCGTGCAAGCAAGCCCTGGGCCTTCCCTGTGGGAGGCCAACGAGGAACTTTACGACGAGAATGGTGTGCCTAGATGATCGTTGACACTTCGGCCCTTATTGCCATTTTGCTCAGCGAACCCGAACGCCCTGTCCTAGAGGACAGGCTCGCTCAGGATCCGTATCCGCGAATGTCGGCGGCTACATTGCTTGAGGCTGGCATTGTCGTGGATAGTAGGCGTGACCCGGTAGCAACCCGGTTACTCGACGACTTGATTGTTGGCTCGGGGCTCACGATCGAATCCGTCACTTATGAACAGGCTTTAATCGCCCGGCAGGCGTACCGAGATTTCGGGCGTGGCAACTGCTCCCATCAAATGGTCGAAGGGAATGTGAAGCAGGTAACGCGAACCTTGTCACTGAAATATCTCCCTACCATTGGGTAGCAAAATAAGGAGACTTTTCAGCTTTTAACCGAGCAGACGTTTCGTGATTTCACGTTGCGCTGCCGGTTCATCAATGTTGTATCCGTTTTCCGGGTACAGCGCGTTCACCATCTGTTGAGCGATCTCAAGCAGGGGCGTAGTGAGCAACTCTGGCGCCCCGGCCTGACTCAGCGCTACCCACAGCGCCGTGTAGTAGGCGACCGTTCCTTCGGGTTCAACATTGAAACGGTCCAGCGTTGTGATTCCCTCACGGTTGATGTCGGCGAGGGTGTCTCGGGAGTTGTGCAGCTTGTCTGCGGCCGAAACAATCAGGACATCTGCTGATGCTGACGCTAGGTGCTTGAGGTAGTTGCGCTTGCGAACGTCCCAGTCATCCTTTTCGCTCGGGTCACTGGTAATCGAGTCACTGCAACCGCGCACGATAGCTTCAACTCGTTCACCGAAGCGTTCCCTCACCTCCGTGAGGCGCACCTCGCCACCGCAGTCTTCGGCGACGTCGTGCAGCAGAGCACCAATTGCTTGGTCTTCATCTCCTCCCGTTTCCAAGACGAGTGCTGATACCGCGAGGAGGTGAGAGATGTAGGGAACATCTTTTGCCTTGCGGGTTTGCTTTTTATGGTGTTTATTGGCGTAGCTGACCGCTCTGGCGTACTTCCCGGTCAGTTTGATAGTGGGCTCTGGCGCTTCGATTTTTTTGTTATTCATTTCTTCCTCCCGTTGGGTGTTCATTACTCCCCAGACCGCTCGGGCCCAGGCATCTATTGATGCATCATCGTCCCAGTCGATTCCCGCAACACTGAAGAATTGCTTGTTTGACTTTTTGTTGTTCTTTGTCATGTTGATTCCTAACCTTGATCTTTGGCGAGAATCCAGATCAGGAGTATCCACAGTGCGATGGTCGCCACTAGGCCAAAGCCCAGGGTGAGAAGACTGCCGGTATCCCAATCAGTTGTTTCTATCGTTGTTGTGATGTCCATGACGGACTCCTTCGATTCTCGAACTTCCCGCGGGCAATTGCCGCGCGGGCTGCTCTTCCTCCGGGGCCACCGTCACGAGAGGCGGTTGGCACAGACCCAGCCGGAGGGCTAATAGGTCTATTCTTGAGCGTTTCTTACATTGTCATTTTAACGTGAGGGTCTGACATTCCTACATTGTTGCTGCTGCCATCACCATACGAGCCCATGCTTCAGGGGTTTCGTCATCAGGTTGGTAGCCACCTGCCCCACCAAAAAGCATGGGGGTGTTGGGGAAGGCAGCGCGCACGTGACCAATCGCGGACTCCATGCCAGCAATGGTGTATTTCAGGCTGGAGAGCGGGTCACCGTCGAGGCCATCGGCCCCGATTGCGATGAAGATCAGGTCCGGCTCAAAACTCTTTGCAATCCCAACAAAATCCTGAACTGCACCGTGTAATTGTGCGTCACCGGAACCGGCTGGTAGCGCGCGGTTATATGTCTGCCATTCCGGTTCGTCATGGTCTCCCGTTCCTGGAAAGATTGAGCTGTCATGAATTGAAAAGGTGAGTACGGATTCTCTATGCGCGAGCAGTTCCTCTGTTCCATCTCCATGGTGGGCATCAATGTCCAGGATCGCAATACGCTGAACCGCTATTCCTCGATTGGCCAGCATTCGTCTGTCCGGATCGAGGGCGTAGCGCGCTGCGATAGCGAAATCCGCGAACACACAGAAACCACTGGAATGATCCCGTTTAGCGTGGTGTTTAGCGCCCGCGAAATTCACTGCAATTAATGATTCCCCGCGCAATAGCGCGTTTACAGCGAGTATTGTGCCGCCAACCATGCGTTGAGCTAATTCTCCTAAGTCTGGGCGTTCACCCACCCATTCGTCACAAACCCCAAGTTCAAGTACCTGATCAATGTATTCAGCAGCATGTGCCAACTTCAATAGTTCAACACTGGGTAGGTATTCCGATTCGACTTTTGTGAGGTTAACTCCTTGTTCATTGGCCAGTTCCTCAAGGCGCCTCGCTACGATGTCAAATCGCCGGCCTTGAGTGGGGTGGGTTTCGCTGAACACCCATTTCGCATATTCGTGTGAATGCACCAACACAATGTTGTGTGAGGGTGCAGATGTAGTTACTACCATGAGGTTCTCCTTCGGTTCGCTCCTTCCCACAGGCAAATGCCAATGCGGGCAGCTTTTCCCTTGGAGCCACCGTACGAATTAGCGGGCGGTTGGCAGGTGATCAGCCAAGGGGCTTGCGATCAACCTTCTGAAGCTATGTACAGAATGACATAAGGGTCTGACATTGCGCGCACCAATGGTCGAGGTCAAAGCATTTCAGCGATATAGAAGCACTTCACGTTTTCCTAGCCACACCTTTTGATGGCGGGCGTCATGAGGCACGCATTGCGATGCTGAGTCGTCTGGACGAAACTCGTGGAGCGTCGCAGATCTAAGAAAATACGTGGCTAAATCGCACATGTGCTCTGGTAACTCCACTACTGTGAAGTTATGGGAATCTTGTTCGTACCGCTGTCGTTAGTGTTGGGTTGGGTTTTCGCGTTACTGAATTGGACCACACCGTGGGGTGCTGCTGACCCAACTTTTAGTGAGAATGCTTTGGCCTGGATGTTCTTCCTTCCGGTGGGCATTATGTTTATTATCAGCGGTTTCATGCATACGGTTCTCGCGAAGTCGACCGCCGAGAGCATTGGCTGGGTATCTAATGGATTCCAGAAAGAAATCGGATTTGCTAGTTGGGGTATAGGTGTTGCCGGGCTCGTCGCCTCGGGCATGGGTTCGGACGCTTGGATTGTGTTATCCATTGTTGTGAGTTTCTTCCTTTTATTGGCTGCGGTTCAACACATTACAGAGATAGTGAAGGAAAAGAATTACGCTCCTGGAAATACAATTATCTTAATTTCTGACATTGGACTGCCCGTTTCTCTCTGGGCTCTGTTGTTGTCCAGTGGCAGTATCGGGAGTTGACACGTGCCACCTCTTGCGACCGATCTGGACATTGATTTATTTCTCGATCGAAATGCGAACTGGTCTCGATTGGGCATTTTCTTGAGGTCGGAATTCACCGCACCGAGTTTTCTAGCGGCAATTGAACTGGTGAAATCCGTTGCGCTTGTGGCTTCACGGCCTCGTTAAACAATACGGACGGGAGGCCTATGGCCGACCGGACGTGTTGTGTCCCGGTTGTGTCCCACCTGAGCCTTTGCGAAGGCCACGTTTGGCTTCATTAATAAGGTTGTCCGTGTCTTGCCATTTGATTTGTTCTTGACGAACTTTGCGGTTAATCACTTTGCGTGTCTGACCTGTTAAGCGCTCATCAGTCCGTGTGCGTCGCTGCGATGTCAAATCGCCGTCCTTGCGTGGGGGTGCAGATGTAGTTACTACCATGAGGTTCTCCTTCGGTTCGCTCCTTCCCACAGGCAAATGCCAATGCGGGCAGCTTTTCCCTTGGAGCCACCGTACGAATTAGCGGGCGGTTTCACTCAACTTGTGTGATGGCTAGCTGCCAGGCGGTACACCGGAGTGTCCAAGCCCTCGTACCGAGCCTTCAACTGCAATGCGAGAAACAGCGAGTAATAGCGTGACTGATGCAAGTTACCTCCGTGGAACCACAAAGCGGATTGCTGGGTTGGTTTCCACATATTGCGCTCCTCCCCCTCCCAGGGTCCCGGATCCTTCGGAGTGTCCGAGCCCAAGCCCCATACCTTGCCCACCTGGTCGGCAACTTCCTGACTAATCAGATCAGCCGCCCAGCCGTTCATTGATCCGTAACCCGTTGCGTACACGACAACGTCAGCGGGAACCTCGGTGCCGTCGTCCATTACAACGGCGTTCTGGGTCAGCTCACGAACCTGCCCGGTCACCAACTTGATATCACCACTGGAAATTAACTCACTGGCGCCAACATCAATGTAATAACCGGAGCCTCGACGCAAATACTTGACGAAAAGTCCAGAACCGTCTGTGCCCCAATCCAGCAGGAACCCAGCCTTTTCCAGGCGTGCATAATAATCGGCATCGATTTCACGCATCTTGTCGTACAACGGAATCTGGAAGTCGGGGAGCAGGCGATACGGGATCGATGCGAATATCGTGTCGGCCTTCTCCGTGGTCACGCCGTTCGCAAGTGCGCTCTCAGAGTAGAGGTCTCCCAAACCCACGTTCATTAAGGTTTCTGATTTAACAATATGCGTTGAAGAACGCTGAATCATCGTGACATCGACTCCGCCTTCCCACAAAGCTCCACAAATATCGTGCGCAGAATTGTTCGAGCCGATGACCACTACCTTCTTGCCCACAAACGAATCAGGCCCCGGGTGCTGAGAACTGTGGTGTTGATCCCCAGCGAAGACGTCCTGCCCAGGGAATACCGGAATATTCGGCTTTCCCGACATTCCAGTTGCCAGAACCAAATGGGTTGGGTGAAGCGTGATCGATTCACCATCACGGACAACCTCGACCGTCCACTTCTCGCTCACCTCGTCATATGCTGCCCGAGCGCAGGTTGTCGAAGACCAGTACGGAATTTCCATCATCTTGGTGTACGACTCGAGCCAATCACCTAACTTGTCTTTCGGTGAAAAAACTGGCCAGTTTTCGGGGAACTTGATGTACGGCATGTGGTCGTACCAGACCGGATCATGCAGGCACAACGACTTGTATCGATTTCGCCATTGGTCTCCTGGGCGTGGATGCTTATCAATCACCACAAAAGGAACTCCCAGTTGTCGCAATCGCGCACCCAGACCTATACCTCCCTGGCCACCGCCAACAACTAGCACAAACGGCTGCTCACTCGAACCCATTACCTGGGCTTCCTGTTCCAGAGTTTCCTTCCAGGTCAAGCGATTACGAACCGCCCCATGGTCGGCACCCCGAGGGCGGCGATCCCCTCGATTCTCTTCATACCCCTTCAATTCGTCCAAGGTGGTCAAAAGAGTCCACGCTTTGTCATCTTTAATTCGTCCCAAACCAGATCCGCGCCCGACTGCCGTGTCGAATGTAAACCAGACGTCGGTGACCCCATCTGCTGTTGAGGACTCGGTGACCAAAAAATTTCGGGGCTGCACCTGCGCGGCGGTGGCATCAACCAACTGGGCAATCTCCTCCCGGCCCTCAACTGTTGTCAGGTTCCACGTGAAAGAAACCAAATCTCGCCAATAACAGTCCTCGCCGAAGAGTTCGGCGACCACGCTTCCATTTCCCTGCTCCAATGCAGAGGCGAATGAATTTATCCAGACGGTAGCCGGATCCTGAGTTTCAATTTGTGCATCAAGGAGACTTGTCATGACAACCCCTTTCCCATTGGTCACCAGAAGTTAAGCACACCCAAACCTGCCCTCGCAGCAATTCTCTGGTGTTTACCTGAGCCCTCACCGACAATATTTGGGGCAGTTAGCTACTTCCCCCAGGTTCTTCTTCAGCGGAACCTCACACACGTACGTACGGGCGCTCGTCTTTTAGCACCCCTACGGGGTGCTTTGAGTTGTCGTAGTGGCCGGCAATTCGGCGGGCCACGACGAAAGGAACACCATGCCAAACGGCGGATACCCAATGCACTACCTCATGAGTCTTGCAGGCACTGACCTAGTTATTCATGCTAATGCGTCCCAGGTTTACTTGAAACGAAGACTTGAGCCGCGGGTACTTCCTTCCGGGCGGACAGTTCCCAGTTTTGAAACCCTTGGCGAGTTTTCCGTGAATCAACTAAGCGCTCTGCTCTATCACCTGAAGTATTGGGGCAAGAACTCTGAGGGGAAATTCAATAACGTGCGGATTCAACCTCAGTACAACTCGGCTGGTTGCCTGTATGACTACTAGAAGTCAGCCGGTCTCGGACTAAATCAACGATTGCGGAACATATCAAGTCTGCGATACACCGGAATTGATATGTTGTCCAGATTGCTGCGTAGTAAGCGTGCGTAGTAAGCAATAGTGCATTCGACTTTTTCCGTGGAACGCTCAAAGGTTTGAACGCCCGCACGAGTCCTTCCGCGTGAAGCAGTTGCACGGCAAAGCACTACTTCTGGCTAACGTCGTGCCCCAACAAGGTTCGCATTTCGGGTGAAGTCTGTATACATGGTAGCGCCACGAAGATCAGCGCCGCGGAAGTTCGCTCCTCTTACTTTGCTGTCACCAAGGAATGCGCCACGCAGATCAGCGCCGCGAAAGTCAGCACTAGTGAGGTCAGCGCTACGTAAGTCTGCTTTGCGCAGGTCAGCGTTGCGCAGATCCGCGTCTGACAAATCGGCACCCCTGAAATCAGCGGATTGCAGATTGGCATTGCGCACGTCTGCATCGCTGAAATTTGCCCTTCTGAAGTCAGCGTCGACAGCGCTCACATCACGGAGGTTTGCATCGCTGAAGTTAGAATTCGTGAAAAAGTTAGATCTAAATCCAGACCGATTCAGGTTTGCCTTGCGCAGGTCCGTATTGGAAAGGTCCACTCCACGGAAAGACATTCCAAAGACATCCAATTCACGCAATTTTGCGCCGGGGCATTGCATGGAGGGTTCGATTACACAGTTGCCTACCGCAATCTGCGTGGGGTTTTGACCCGATGAACCCGTTGGTGTTGCAGGAAGCGCGAAGTAAGCAGCTTGGCTGAGTGGGGTTTGCGGGGTGAGTTGAACACCGAGGAGGTCATATGGCGCAGCGGTGAACTCGTACCAGAATGTTGCGTCAATTCCGAGTGCTCGTGAGTCGGCGTAGGTGTAGCTAATCAACTCGGCGCCTTGCGCGTCCGACCAATCAACCGGTGGGTTGATCCCAGGACCGGCTAGACCGTAATTGACTTCGGTGTCCCATAGTCCCTTACGCAGCACCGGTGATAGGGCACCAACTTGGTCAACAACTTTTTGCTGCCAGGTACGAATGTCGTCGAATCGTTCTGCCGCGGCCGCCCGTGGATCCAACGTGTCAATGCAATCAAATGGAGTGGTTGTTACCTGACAGTTGTCTTTGTAGGTCGCTCCAGCGCTCCCCTTGGGGTAGGTGTGGATTGCGAAGGCATCGAAAAAGTTCTCAGGATTGTCGCCCAAAGCTTCGAGCAGCGCCTGAGTGAATTTATAACCACCGGCAAGGCGAGTTGTCACCGAAGGGAGCAGAACCGTTGCACTCGATCCGGCTTTAATCTCCTGGTTGGCTACGCGCACCATGTCGGCGAGTTCGGCTGCGCTTCCTTGCCAAAATGTTTGCAGATTCGCTTCATTCCACGTTTCGTAGGCACCGATCCGGTTTCCATAACGCTGCACGAGTGCTCGAACATAGGCGCGCCACGAGTCTAGGCTCGCTGGTGCACTGGCTGTCCCTGCTCCCCAACGTGGGTCCCCAGCATTGGGGTTACTTGCCGCCCACTCGGGGGTGAGACCGAGAACCATGAGTGGTTTACCACCCCAAGCCTCAGTTTGGGCGATTCGGCGGTCAAGGATCGACCAGTCAAAAACATCCGGTGCTGGGTTGACGTCGCGCCAAGCGACTTTCATGTCCCACAGACGGTAGAGCGGTGAACCAAATGGCCGTAAGCCTTCAAGCCCGGCATTCCAGCCCACCTCAGGACCTACCGAGAGAAACGGATTCGAGTTTCCCGCCGTTTGGAAAATTGCCATTCCGCCCTGTTGCTCAGCGACGCTGCGTGCCTGCGCTGACGTTGCGATCATGGGCGTGATCAGTGCGATAGCGCTGGCAGCTATTAGTGCACGGCGAATGGATGGCTTGGTCGGTGATTTCACTCCTTGACCGTAACATTTGACCGTTCAACTCAATCTAGGGGCCTTTTTTGCGTTTGGATTAACCATCTGCGTGATTTATCCTTTTTCTATGAAGAAAATAGTTGGCGCCATGTTTACATTCTTGCTCGTTGGAGCTGTTGCCACCGGGTGCAGCAGCGAGAGTTCCTCATC
>Ga0222673_1000635_pt1 | contig 14649 bp, 35 predicted proteins | sample AntAcemetagen801_FD_179845 | JGI IMG/M metagenome (GOLD analysis project Ga0222673, IMG submission 179845) | Saline water microbial communities from Ace Lake, Antarctica - #801 | ecosystem: Environmental > Aquatic > Non-marine Saline and Alkaline > Saline | place: Antarctica: Ace Lake...
TAGATGTCCTGCATTTTCGTATGCAGCTTGCTGGTTGTAAGGTTTCTCAATCTCTGAATGTCCATGTCAAAACTCCTTAGCCTGCGAACAAAAAATTGCATCGAAGTCGCGGTCGTGCTCTTTTCAAATAGTTAGGTTCATCGCCGCGACTCGATGAATTTTAGACGTTCTGCTTACGACAAAACACGAATGGCCTGGAACTCCCACAGACCTGTAGGGTTGAATCGCCATCGGAAATACTCACCTTCTTCGTCGCGGTCCCAATTGTCTTCGTCGCAAATCCATTCGCGAACGGCACCATCAACGAAATCCGTGCCGGTCAGTTCGATCAATTGCGACATCGCTGCATGTCCAGATCCACACAACTGCGATACACGAATCTCCCCAATCTCGACAAGCAACCACGACGATAACGCGGCCTCGCCGTCGGTTAACGGGTTGACCGTCGAAGTAGAACAAGCCGTTGGATGCGGATCGGCGGGAGAATTCATTCGTGATTCCTTTAAGTCTTTTGGTTTGCAGAATTTCTTCATCGCCGACCGATCAACGGCAGCGTTAGGATGACGAAAACACCGAGCGAAGAACGCCAGCAACGTCGCCAATGATCTGGCGTTGCTGCTCTGGGATGCTGCCCAGATTGCTTAACAGCGTCAACTCCTCAACGGCTCCATCCATCCTCTGTTGCAGACCGGGTATCTTCGCCAGTCGTCCGTGTGGGCTGTCTGGCTTGGCGATAAACAACGGCCAATCACCGGCAATGCCGGGTGCCATCGCCTTTTCTTCGGTAACGTAAAAATCTGCCATGGTCGCGATCCTAACAATTGATCGATCCCGTTTGCGGTCGAGATCAATTGGTTGAGTTTAGTTTTCCCGCCGCAAAACGGGATAATCAAAGCGTTATGCGGATTTACGTTCCGCGTCTTTTTCGAGCGTGGTCTTGAATCCGAAATTGCCCGCAACGTGAAAACACACAACGCCTTCGGGGCGCATGAATCCCGGTGCGGCCTTGCTGCCGTTGGCTCGCAGTTCCGCCAATGCCTGCGAAGAGGGAACCAAACGTTAAAGGCGTGCTAACAAAGTCATGAACCGGAGCAACCGGCAACGTCTCTTTTGTATTCATAATAACTTTCGGTTGCCCGGTTATGACAAGCGTTCATCGGACCTACCTGTAGTTCTCTATCGCCTTGAGCAATTCGGGGCGAGGTCCAAAATCCCGAATATTCAACTCGATGTCGCGTTTCGACATCCACAACCATTCACCGTCGCAGGCGACCCTAGCCGCCTTCGCACCTCTCGCCTTGCGACGATGGTTGAACTCGATGAACTCAAACACTGGTTCGCTGCTCAATGCGATCACCTCCTCGACTCGCCGATCGTAGTCCGATTGTGCTTTTCCCAAATCTCGGAACTTGTTCGCGTCCGCAATCTGGCCGTTGTCGCGAAAGTCCCATACGTGATACGTCGTCCAGTTTGCGTGTTCCCGTCCTTCCACGACGCGATCAAACCATACCTCCTCTCGCATCGTGCGACCATTGAAAAATTGCCGAACTGTGCTGCAATCGTCGTTCGTCATGTGTCGGCCAAAAATACTTATCTCGCTCATGAAATTTCCTGACGGCACGATGAACAATGCGATGATGCCGATCGCTCGTTCAAGGTTTTTCTATATGTAAAGTCTTCCGCTCGCGACGGCAGGGGAACAAGGGGTTGCATCGAAGCCGCCTGTAACGTTGTTTGGTTTTGCATAGTTTTTCCTTGGCGGCTCGATCAACGCGAGCGTTCTCTGGACGGCTACTCGTTTCTTGCGATCGCAGCGTTCGCCCACATGACGCTGTTTTCCAGATCGGTCATTGCGATTGATCGCTCACGACTTTGCGGGCATTCCGCGTCAATCAATTCCGCCAACTCTTTTGCCTTCGCTCGAATTTTTCCGTAACGGCAGCGTTCTAGGTATCTCGTGATAACTCACCACAACCTGAGTCTCGCTGCCACCAACAAAATCCTGCTGCAACTCAATGCACCTATTACCATCAGGCAAAACAACAATGGTCCTTCGCTCCGACATTAATTCAACCTAACAAAAAGAAACAAAGGCCCAACACCCCAATAATCCATACACAATCCATAATCCTCAGTCGAATACCCCCACCTCCAATGAGAAGGACGAACACCCAAATGAAAAGCCCAACGCCCCCAACTAACCGACACCAAACCAGCACGCTTAATCCAGAAAAATTCAACCGCAAAATCACGCCAAGTCAAATCAATAGAATTACCAGGATAATCAATCAACCTTCGAATTACTTCCCTCAAGAACATCGCTTACCACCAAGTTGTAAAAAGCACTCCACCAATTCATCACCATTCTCAGCCACATCAACCAGAATGTACAAGAAGTGATCAACCTCACGACCCATATCCCTGAAACCAACCTCATAATAAGGCAACTCACTGCGGCCTAAGTGCTTAGCACGCAAAATCATCGAAGAAAGAGCCCAATTACCAAAGAAACCCATCGCATCCTCAAACGTCGCACCCTCAACCTTCTGTCTGTGAAAACTCACACTACAATCAAGACGATCAAGCCAGAAATCAGAACGAAGCTTATAAGCACGCTTAAAGAACAACACCTGATTATCAGGACCCATATCAGAAAAATCGAAATTTCTCATCACTCAGACCTTCTAGGAGCCACACGACTAACATCAACATCAACCGAGTTCTTCACCTTAACACCGCTCAGCTTCGGAACCTTCAAAGACTCATCACCAAAACAAACCGTCTTATCAGAAATCACAGAAATCAACTCATCCATAGCAGTCTCAACAGTAGGAAAAGCCACGATAGACCTTCCTCGCAAAACCAACCGCAGAACTCAACAAATGACCATCACGCAATTCAGCGGGCTTACCATCCTTCGTCAAAATAGCATTAATATTACAATGCTCACCATCAAACTGCCCAGCAATCCTCACAGTCAACCCAGTCGACATCAAAAAATGCTCAATCGGAATAGTCTTACTCATCACTCATACCTCAGTAAATAGAAAAAACGAGGAAAATTATGTCGGTTTCAATCTTCTCAGCAGTCCACAACCGCCCAGAGCCCCTTAAGTACACCGTACTAAGCTGGCTCTACAGAACTGTTGCAGAAGAGATCGTCTTGTTAGATTGGTGCAGCGACATACCCGTAAAGGGAATCATCGAAGCCGCCATCAAAGAAAATTGTGTAAGACTCAAAAGCGAACTGCACGACTGGCAAGACCGACTCAAAATCATCCGAGTCACCAACAAAGTACCGTGGCGAATCGGATACGGAAGCAACACAGCCGCCTCATTCACAAGCCACGACACCCTCTTCAAAATCGACGCCGACTGCATCCTCACAGCCCACAGACTCCCACAAATCCCAGCATTCGGCTTCATGAACGGCAACATGAATTGCCAACACGAAAATGATCGCGGCATATTCGGCAGCTTCATCATGCACCGAAAAGAATACTGGAACGCCGGAGGAATAGACGAACGATTCAAATGCTACGGCCAAGAAGACCAAGACCTCTTCGACCGCCTACAAAAAGAACAAGGAATCCAACGATACAGTATGCCCGAAGGAACCCTCTACCACCTACCCCACGGCAACAACCGAAGAACCGAAAACTACGCAGACACCGGCACAATCTGGGAATGCACCCAAAGAAACCGAGAAGAAGCCAAAAACAGAAAACCCTGGAACGCCAGCTCACCCAGACTCCAGCACAAAATCACATCAGACCAAGGCTGGTACAAAGAAATCAAGATCCATACGGGACAGCATCAGGAATATTTTCCTGAAACAGCTCAACTATTTTAGGATTATCAGAAGCGATATTATGAACCTCATCCGGATCATGAAACATATTATATAATTCAACCGGACCCTTCCTGAATTGAATAAACCGATAATTCCTAGACCTCAATGACCAATACCTCAACCCATCCGGACTGACAGAATGAACAACCCTCTTCACGAGCCTCTTGGGATTGTCAATAAAAGAAACAAGACTCTCACCACCCATCTCATGCAACGGTTCCTTGTCCATCAAATCAAGAATAGTAGGATATATATCTAAAAGAGAAGCCGGATGACCACAAACCCCAGGCTTCACACCCGGCACACGAATAAGTAACGGCACACGAGTACATCTCTCCCAAGGCTTATACTTCGCCCAACGACCATGCTCACCAAGATGATAACCATGATCACTAGTCAAGACAACAATAGTATTATCACGCAGGTATTCATCAGCGTCAATATGATTAAGAAGAATCCGAAAACACGCATCAGCAAACGAAACAGAAGCATAGTAAGCTCGTAAAGCCTCCTTCAACTTATTATGCCTAACCATAGCACTAATGACCCAATGTTCATTACCATAACTCTCAAAATTCGTGGGTAACTCTATATCATCAAGATCATATAAATCGAAAAACCTCTGAGGAACATACCACGGTAAATGTGGTCGAAAAGAACCAAAAGCCGCGAAAAACGGCTGTTTTGTATCCTTGATCTCATTTATTCGATCCCTAACCCAATAAGCATTCTGAGCATCAGCAGACTGCCAAAGTCGAATCTTAGAAGAATCAAAATCAAGAGCACCCTTAAACCAACCATCGGATAATTCATCATGAAACCCATGAGTAAACCGCTCTCTAGGCCCCCTACAACCCATATGAGTATTAGATTGCAGGCTCCAGCTCAACGGATCACTATTACGCCCATGAGGTGAATGAAAAATCTTACCAGCACTAAAAGACTTAAACCCCGAATTCTTAAAAAATTGGGGGTAAAGTCACAATATCCTTCAATTCAGGAAACTCACGAAAACATTGTTGATTGTTATAAACACCAGACTTCCACGGTGCCAAACCAGTCAACATCGCAGAACGAGAAGGATTACAAAGAGCTACGGGACAAGAAACATTGTCGAACCTCACAGCCGAAGCGGCGAACCTGTCGATATGTGGAGTTTTAGAAATGCCCCGATAACATCCGATCGAATCGTTCAAATCATCCGCGATCAGAAAAAGAATATTCATCAAATAACCAACATGTTCGAACAAACTCTAGAACTCGTAGCCAAAACATTCAAAAGCTACAACACACTAATTATAGGCGGAGCCGTGTTACGCAGAAACTATATTTCAGAAACATCTGATATAGACGTATGGATCAAATTCCACGACTGGGAACAGATCGAAAAAGAGATCAGCCAACCATACCAAGTCGTAACAATCAAAGGTCAATTCAGAGTCATCAGATGGCAACCAAAAGGATATATGCCAATCGACATCATAAAAAGAATGACCACAATCACCGAAAACCAATTCAACGACTACGAATCAAGAGCCCTAATAGATCCACAAACAGGGCTAAAATTTGCAACAGTACAAGACGTGCTCAAAATTCGAAGATCAGTAGGAGCCAAAAGGTACAATCAAAAAGCAGACATGGCCAAATACCAAATCAACTCTAACGACCTTACGATCTGAAACGAATATATCCACTCGACACTAAGCCTAATTTCGCAGTGCTACCACTGTACCCCTTCACCCCGGAACTTCGCACCCAAGCCCTCGAAAAAAGGCACCACTTTCGAAACCCAGCAATCCGGACACACGTCCACCTTCTCTTCGTTGATCTCGCCAAAGCTACCTGCCGACCGCCCAGTCTTACGCATAATCGTAATCTCATCAATCGCGAACGAGTCCACGGGCCAAGTATTACCACGGGCAGCTTCAGCCCCACACAGATCACAAGTCACCTGATCGACCTCTCTCGTGACTCTCGCCACATCATTATAAGTCACGCTCATTTTCGGGTATATATCCCCTTAAAATAGAACCCAATTCAGCACTGCACACCCGAAAAATCACCAACCAACCTTCACCATAAAAGGCCCAAGCACACCAAACACAACCCACACATCACCCTCAAGCGAAGGATTCAAAAACAAACCAAAAAGAATCCAATTCGACCCACTCTTAGACTTAAAATGCCACAAACACGGGTCCCAACAACAAGAAAACGCCACCAGAACCCCAAAACCAGGCACCCGAAAACCACGCTCACGAGACTTCATACACCCGACCCCTTCATCAAAAACAACCACACATCACCCTTGCCATAACCGCCACTCCGCACAAAAGCATCCAACGGCACAGCCTCATACCCAAGCCCCACGTAATCACGCTCAGCCCGCTTAAACGCAGCCTCCATCACATCCACGCCCAACACATTCCCCATCGGCTGATAAGACAACATCTCACCATACGAAAGACCCGTCTTAACGTACTTCGCCACAATCCTATCATGACGACGAGACTCCAACCAACCCATGAAACGAACCACAGGAAACGAACCACGAGGATCAAACCACTTACACATTCTTAAAACCCTTACCTTGACACATCCCACACACATCACGAGCCATACCAGACATTTTCGGATACAAAACCTCCCCCGAACCACCACACAAACGACACGGAGAACCATGAACCCGATACAACTTACAACCAACACGAAACTCAAGACCAAGCGAATTCCGAGCAAACTGCAAAGCAACAACCTCCGACCCACGCCCCGCACGACTCAAAAGCCCACGCATCGTTGCCTCAGTAACAAAAACCACACCCCCACTCACGACCTTCTACCAACCACAAGATCCTCATAATCATCCTGATTCAACTTACGAACCAACCACAAATTCACCAAAGCCATAGCCCGGAAATAATGCACAGACAACAACTCCTCAGAAACAACCTCATCCAAATCATCAAACCGGACAAAAAGAATCCCATACCTCGCTTTAAACCAGCCCATCAAACCACTCCATAACAAGTAACAGACTTACGAAACTCACCCCAAACATCAATCGTAGGCTTATCAAACGTCACATGATCATGCAAAATAACACGAGCCTGATCACCCGTAAAACCATGATTCTTCTGCAACCACCTGCGAACCTCCTCAACCGTGCCAACGCGACTAGTCATCACCGGAGCCTTCGGCCTACCCGAACCATACTCGCGAAGGCACTCAAGAAACAAACCCGCAACCTTAACCGTATCATCATTACGAGGCCCAAAACAACCAAGAGAAAGCCTCACATCAGACCAACCAACGTGAACACAATCAACACCATCAACCATACAGAAAAAGACACACGCATCAGCAGGCGACTGATCAAACGGATTCACCGCAAAAACAGGCTCACGCTCCATATTCGGAAACACACGCCAACGAGGACGAGAAACAACGGGGTCGAAGACCCCGAAATGCTTCTCAGCAGCGATTAAATTCGCCGCTTGACTACCCATAGGATCAACGAGATGCAAAAAATCCACCTCAAGAGAATGCAACTCAGCAAACTGATCCGGAGTCAAATCAGCAGGATCACAAGGGGTAGAACTCGTGGGAGACAACGGCGGATGAACAAGACGCCCAACCTCAACCTCCGCCTCATCAAGACAATCCGCAAGAGTCGCCAATTGACCCCCAGTAGGTGTAGTCCCATACCCAAGACGCTTCCGCAAATGATCAACGAAATCCTGAGCCGCCGCAAGCTTCGGAAACTTCGTAAGCGGCAAAACCACCTCAAAACACGAAACATCAGCAGTCCAAGTGCCAGGCCCAAAAGGCTGCTTGACAGTAAGACAACCATTCACCGGCTCATCCGCCCCCTCAACGACCTCACCAAGCCAGGACTGAACCTCACCAAAACCAGAAAGGAACGCATAATCAACACCTGAATCATCAACAATCTTATACTTCTTCATATTACTACCACGTGTGAGAAATGTTACGCTCGCGTTTTGGGTCCCATCTGGCCACTTTAAAATACTACTACTAGTATATTCCCGCCTGACTTAAGCATCGCGAAGAAACCAAATCAACTTACGATGATGAACAATATCTGGATGAGCAAAACCAATCTGCATAGACAACCTAGACAACTCAATCTCAGCCTGGGCAAAATCACCATGCGGGGGCTCTTCGCAGATCATACGACCGATCATATTAAACCGATCATATCAAATCGTTCGTTTACGGATTTTTTGTCTCGCGTTTCGGGTCCCATCATATACCTCTTTCAAAATACTATATTATATATTGAGTCCGAACGCAAAATTTCGGGGCTTCGAAAATACCTGTCTCGCCGACCGTCGTATTGACCCATATATCTGGGGGGATTATCCCCAGTACCCTGGGTTAGACCATACTCAGTGGGGTGCGGTGCCCCGCCCTTCTCCGTTCTGTTACGAGAGCGGGAGCGGCGTTAATTTCGCGGGTTTCGGATTTCGTTGATTTCGTTTCTCCTTTCTAACCTTCTGTTACAAGGGCAGGAGGGTCGTTAATTCCGATGAGCCGGATTAACGGGACCGACGCTCCTGCAACAAGTGGGGGAGACGGGACGGCAAAACGAGCCGCCCGCCCCGGTCGCCGAATTAACGGGGGCCGCCCGCCTGCAACAGGGGGGAGACGGGGGACGGAGGCCAACGCGGCCCGCCCCGACCGAATCCACCACCACGGAATCACGAAAATGCGAATTGACACCAACGTTGCTCTGACCGTCGCCGAACTGCGTGCCCTGATCTTGGGTGCGGACGACACCGCCACGGTCGAGTTCTTCCTCGACGTGCCCACTCACGGTCACGCTCGCCATGAGCGTCTCGTTCTCGATGTCCCTCCCGTCCCATTCGAACGTATGGACGACGACGCCCTCCGCATCCCCGAAAACGACCCGCCACGCGGCTTGATAGACTCCGGCGATCCGGCCTGGGTTCTCGATAACGTTCGTTGCGATCAGCGTCTTTTCCATCGTTCTCTCCGGTTGGTGGGCGGGTGCCGTTTGTCGGCCCCCTTCCCCCACCTGTTTCAGGAGAAAAACCCTCGTTAATCGAGCACATGGTAGCATATCGAACAAAAACCACCATCGCCGAGCTTGTAGACAAACTGCCGACTCAACGAATCCCTCTCGCTCGGGCGTGATTCGCTCTCGCGATCCGAGCCAACTGCATCCCGTACTTGCCCATCTTCCGACGACAAATCGTCACCTGACGAGGGGAAAGAGGAGAATTGAAACGCGGATTCCGATCAGCATTCCAACGCTCCACCTGCTTCGCAAAACTCGTCAAAATCTGGCCATCGACCCCACTGAACCCAACACCATTGTCCTCCCGCGTGGACTCCGTGTTCTGCTCCTCAGCCGTCTGGCGATCGAAAATGGCCAAGAGACCCCGAAAAAGCCACTGGTCGTTGTCCCGCATGTTCTCTTGGATCATCACTCTTGCATTTGCCAAAGAAGCCGAAAGAATGTCGTTAGTCTTGTGCATTGTGTTCTCCGTGCGGTGGTGGGTCGTTCGTCTGACTAAGTGTTTCAAAGGGGGCCGGGCGTTAACCCGGCTCCCCAATAGCTCCCACTAGCTCCCACACCAAACGGTGACGGAGAATCGACCGAGGAATCGGTCGTAGGTGACTTCCATGGTGGTGACTTCACCACGGAAGATCTTGGAACCACGGAGAGAACTGACGTCCTCCCCGAACTTATCGAAAACTTGTTGTGAGGAAAGGTGAACGTAATGATCGATTTTCGGCATCTGAGGTCTCCAAGTGGTGGGCGGGAGCCGGTCGTCGGCCCCCTTCCCCCTCCTGTTGCAAGAGAGAAGGGGTGGTTAATCCTGCGGGTCCAACTGGTCGATGACAACCGCTAATCGAGAGACAACTCGCATTTGTCGAGGATAGAACCTGTGTAATCGATGGTCCGTGGGTTTGTCCAGTTTTTTCGCCAGTCTCAGAATGATCGAATCATGAATTGACACAAGGTCCATCAAATCAAGCTTATTTTCAATACGTGCCATGAATTCTCTCCTGTGTGGGACTGGGGGCCGGTTGTCGGCCCCCTTCCCACTCCTGTTGCAAGAGTCAAACCGCCGTTAACACCGGATGAACCCGGTCCTCATACTGCAGCTTGTGGAACCGATCCTCAACCCGCCAAGCCTGCAACTTCACCTTCTCCAAGCTCTTCAACGTCTGGGCGTGGACGCAATCCTCTTGCAGCTTGAAGGCCCGGCGAGCGATGTAGCTGGCGATCTCTTTCGCCTTGTACGTGTAGTCCAGGTCTTGCCACATCCCCTCGGTCACGGTCAAGATGTTCAGGACTTGCTCGGATGCCCGGCAGAACTCGATCGGGCCGTCGTTATTGCCGATCATGTTCCAAAGAAGGTCTTTCGTATCGACTGCAGTGCTCATCTCGTCTCTCCGGTTGGTGGGCTGGGGGCCGGTGATCGGCCCCCTTCCCTAACCTGTTTCAAGAGATCAACCCGCGTTAACCTGATCCGCGTCCAATTCCAGTAACGTCTCACGGACCACGGATCTGGGAACCGTCACATCAGACTCAAACAACGTCCGCGTGTAGTTCCACATCCGCCGTTTCTTGGAGAACTTGTAGTTCGACTCTTCCATCAGCTCGTAGCAATAGCTCAAAGCCTTATCCTCGGTCAGAAGCTCTGCGTCTCGGATCTCGCGATCGGTGACGCGGGCAAGCTCACCAGCGAAATGGATCGCGGTGTAACCGCCTTGATCATGTTCCATGTCAGCTCGCATCTTAGCGAACCCGTCCAAGGCCAAAAAGGTGGCGTTGACGATGTTACAAGCGACTTGCGAGCAACCGCAATTTTCGGGGGTCAGCATTCGTTCTCTCCGGTTGGTGAGCGGGAGCCGGTTGTCGGCCCCTCTCTCCCTCTTGTTTCAAAAGCGGACCGGGCGTTAACCCGGCCCGCTTACTCCCACCACGGAGTTAGTTTGTTGCGGCCTTCGCCAGAATCTCGGCGAAGAACTCTTCCTGGTCCACGCTGTCGTGAGCCTCTTGGACGAATTCCGTGACCCCCTTGCCCTCGTGATTGGCGATGTGCTCCAGCATCTCGACGGCCTTCGCCAGCATGTCGCAAGCGTATTTCTGCTCGCTCTCGCTGATTTCCTCGTCCCCGTACAGGAAGTTCTCCAGGGCCTCGCTGCAGTCGTCCAGGTCGCGGCTGGTGTTCTCGAATCGGCAGTAGCTCATGTTTCCCATTGTTCGTTCTCTCTCGTGGTGGTTGCGGGGGCCGGTTGTCGGCCCCCTTCCCTCTCTTGTTGCAGCAGGAGACGAGCAGTTAACTCCGGACCAACCGAACCCAGCACACCGTTCCAGCTTTCTCCAAATCACGAGCGGTCAACCGAGCTCCCTCAGCCGCTCGATGGTGAGTCTCATCGTCTCGAACTCGGAAAGTGCAAAGAACCCGACCAAAGTACGTGTAAACTTGAAAAACCATCATGAGCCTCGTAGTGAAAGGAAAGGAGCCGGGAGCTGCTGCCCCCGGTCTCCCCCTTGTTTCACCAGGACTCAGACCGTTAACCGAGCCAACCGAGCCGGGTACTGCTCGTTACTGAAATACCCCCACTCCAACATCTCACGAAGATCAGCCTCACCGGGCGTTTCCTCGGTCGACGGAATCAAGCACCAACCGATCACGTGAACCCGGTACCCCCGAGTATCTTCCTCAACCAGCTTTCGCATCTCGTCAGCGATAGCCTGGACCCCAGCCGACCCCATAGCCAACACATCAGCTGCCGAACCAATGTCCCGCTGCAGATCATCACCACCCTTGGCCTTCCAATAATCGCCACAGGTGCAAGATTCCTCGGTCTCGCATTCGCAGGCGTGGACCGCGTAGTTCTCGTACACCTGGGTGCTGATTACCACGCGGAAGGTGAGGTCCTTGACCCGAGCCTTAGGCTCATCGCTCATGTCGCCATCGTTCAGCCACTCGTTGATGAGAGCATTGTCCATCGCACGACGGGCACTGTTCAAGCCCTTGTGGTCGTAGTTGTCGCCGCCCTTGGTCAGGAAGCTCACGCCACGAGTGTTACGGACGCGGCTTTGTGCTTTGCTCAATTGTGTCATCTGGTGTCTCCGAGTGGTGGTGGTTTTGTCTCGCCTACTTTGGTGTTTCAAAAGAGAGCCGGGCGTTAACCCGGCTCTCTACTCCCACCACGGAGTTTACCATCGCGTATCTTCCTCAGCAGCAGCCAGATCCTCGAAGATCGACTCTTCCTGGGCTTCCCAGTCCGCTTCCAACATCGAAAAAGCCACCTTGTCCAGCCACTCGAACCAATCCGGTCGATCCTCCCGCTTGAACTCGTGGGTGTCGCTAATATAGCTCGTCACGTGCACCGAGCACAACCCACTCGTAGGATCAGACCCAGGGTAATCCCAAGTCCGAGCCTCACCCGGTTGAGCATCGTACTCGATCTCGCACTCAACGCAACCGTTCAAGCCCCTGCCGCACTCTTCCATCGTGACTGTCTTGTGTCCCATGTCTTTTCTCCAGGGGTGGGGGAATCGTTTCGTCTCTCCCCCACTTGTTGCAAGGGAAGTCAGGCCGTAAACCCGCCCCAGCCCGCATTAACGCGGCCCCCGCTCCTGCAACACTAGGGGGAAGGGGGCCGACGACCGACCCCCCCCACCACCACACGGAGAAACGACATGAACACGCGAATCTGCCTGCAGCACAGCGACGAAGTCAGCGGCATGACCATCCTCGGCCCCAGTCGCATCGCCCTCTGGAGCGAAGGACGCAGCAGCTCAATCGACCTCTTCCAAGCCCCGCTCTTCGACATGGAAGACGAGTGCGTCGACTGGGGCCAACTCGAACACAAGAGCGTCCCCGCAAGCGACGAAACCCTCAACGCCGAAATGGACGAAGTCTTCTACATGGACAACGCCCGAACAATGACCGAAATCGAAGAAATGCTCTACAACGTCCTCCGCAACCGGAGTTAACGAGCAGCCCCCCGCTGCAACAAGAAAAAGAACGGGGGCAACGAGCCCCCGACACCACCACAAGAGAGAAAGAACAAGAATGCACTACGAATTCAACCTCATCCAGCTTGTAAACGTCGACGACGCGGGCCTCAACTTCCAAGTCGCAGGCCGCTGGAACAACAAGCCCTTCAGAGTCGACGTCTGGCAAGAATGCGACGGACGCGACATCGAAAGCGAACCCACCACCCCCGGCGAATACGACCCCAAGTTCGACGAAATCAACGGCGACCTCTTCTTCGACAAGCTCTGCCGAGAACAGCGTTACATCGACCTCGGTAACGCCGGATACAAGTGCTGGGAACTCTTCCCCGAGAACCACACCACCGCCTGATTTCCAAACTGGAAACCCGCAAAGCCCCGAACCGCAAGGAACGGGGCTTTGCCCCTATCCACCCTCCTCCGGAGCCTCCCCAAACTTCTTCGCGGCCTCTTCCGCCTTCCTCGCAGCGATACTCTCATCGCTCAAGCTACCAAGGAAAAACTCGATCCGCTTACGCACAGCAGACTTCCTCGGCAACTCCAAAGCTCTCTTCGCAAGACTCATAATTCTCTCGTATATTAAAATTTCCAGCTTGGAAAACCCTATGAAACAGATGCATAAGGCTAATGTGTTTTGCCCGCCCTCTAAAATGTTACAAAAGGCCCAAAATCGTTAACCCCGCCCTAACCACACAAAGTGCAAGAATATAAGAGATGCTATTTGATTAATGATTGTGGCCCCGCCCTCACTAACCCACTATGTGTGGCTCTTCGCTAAAACGAGAGAGCAAGAGCCGGATTGGGGCAGAATCCGGCTCGGAACACCGTTGACCATAACGCTCGTGTTAGATAGCGTTATAGCTCAACCAGTTCTCCGTTTCGCCACTTGCCCGTGCAGTGAGTGATCTTGTCCTGCTCACGCCGGATGTTGGTGATCTCAAGGACCGGTCGACCGTTCTTCTTGACGGCACAGACCACGAACCACGTGAACTGCCCGGTGATCTCGTCGAACATCTTGACCCGGCCCACGTTGACCCGGCCATCCCGCATTTCGTGGGATTTCTCAATGTCTTGCATCGAGACGTGGGCTTCAAAGCCGTGGGGCTTGTCTTCGTGGGCGTACTGGGCGAGTTCGAGCTTTTGCATCTTGGGGTCTCCTGGGGAGTGGTGGTTTCTTCTACTGGATTGTTACGGGGGCTAGCCCCCGGTTAATTGTGGGCTTTCGATGGTGTGGAGTGCGAAGATGTGACGGCGATTTCGAGCGAGCCGGGCTACTGCCACTTTCGTGGGTCTTCCGGTTTTGGGTTTCCGTCTCCAGACTTTGGCTGCTTGGACGCAGGTTGTCCGGTCTTTCCCGTTACGGTGGAGGTAGTAACCGCCACTGAGGTTCAGCACGTAGCCGGTGCCGTCTGGATACCAGCCACGTCCGCCATTCTCTGGTAGGTCTTCTAGTGCCATGTCGTTTCTCCGGTGGGTGGGGGATTGTCTACCAGATTGTTACTAGAGCCAGGCCCAGGTTAACCGGACCTATGAGGTAACATGCAGATGAGCATCCTCTTGCCCTCGATCCGACCAACCGGGCGGAATGATGAGTCTTCCGCAAAGGCTCTTTGGATGAAGTCCTCTACTTTGGTGTTGATCACTATCGAGTATGTCGATTTGTGGTGCTCAATGTGTGGGCAGAAGATTTCAACTGTACCCTTGTGGTCGCGGATCTCGTCGGCGGTGAATTGCTTATCCATCGGTCAATCTCCCGAAAAGGCAGGTG
>Ga0222673_1000636_pt1 | contig 14632 bp, 21 predicted proteins | sample AntAcemetagen801_FD_179845 | JGI IMG/M metagenome (GOLD analysis project Ga0222673, IMG submission 179845) | Saline water microbial communities from Ace Lake, Antarctica - #801 | ecosystem: Environmental > Aquatic > Non-marine Saline and Alkaline > Saline | place: Antarctica: Ace Lake...
ACTTCGCACTTTGGCGCAGAGCTTGCCTTTAAGGTACATAAAAATAGTACTTGATTTCGCACTTCGGCGCATGCTTCATACCACGTACATAAAAATAGTACTTGACTTCGCACTTTGGCGCAGAGCGCAACTCTTTAAATTCAGGAAAGGTGAAAAAAACCCTTGACTTTCAATGACTTATGGGGGCCCCCACCTAAGTGCTTGATTTATAAGGGTTTTTCAGGTTATAAGAATGTGCTGGCTTATGCTTTTAAAGTCTTGGACTTTAGCTGCCAGTCTGTTATAATGTATGTATACAAAATAGAGAAATAAGATATGTTGAATTTTGATAAGGGATACTTTGAGTTAAAATCTGATGAGGCTATTAAGCTTATTCCAGAGTGTACAGCTCTTATAATAGCTAAGACTGACCAATTAAGCCGTAGAGCTGTAAATCATTTCAACGATTTTTATTCTAAACCTTTATGGATCAGAGTGTTTTTTCCCTTTGAACCTTATGAGGAAACTTTCGCATATTGTTTTACGATGGATGACATAGAACAATTAGAAAAATATTCAAAAGCATTTGCAGAAGGACACACTATCATGATACCATTAGCAGACTATTTTAAAATTAAGGGTTATCAAATATGAAAGGTTATATAGAGTTAGAAGTTGGTTCATAATCCAGAATGGATATGATGGTAGGCTTTGGAAAGCAAAGAATCGAACATTTTAAATCGGAGATATTTAATGACTAGACAACAAATTGTAGACGAAATTAATGCTTTGTACGACAAACAAGTACAAAATCAGGATATACTTCAAAAGATGGTTAATCAGATTATGGAAGATCGTCATACACTAGCAAAATTAATTGACGTCATAACATTCACAGATGGAGATATCTAATAGAAACCACCCTTAGCTCCCTAGAGGAATTACAGGACGATCTAGCTACCCCCTAAAATCGGCGCGAAAAACCCTTGTAAATCAAAGGGTTACGCGGGGGCCTGCCTAAGTCCTTGATTTATAAGGACTTTTTAATCTAAGCCCACTAAGGGGCGCACCTTGGCTAAATGGTTAGTCCCATTCTTCCCATTCCTCTGGATTTTCTTCTCTTTCGTCATTGGAGCAGTCTCCACAATGATTTGGCAAATCCATATCATCACACCACCAACCACAACGCGCGCACTCAAACAAATCGCACTCTGATATCATCCCTTCTTCAAAACAGTCAGATAAAAGATCACTATAAGAATCATAATATTCTTTGAGCACAGGAAAATCTTTTAGCAACCATTCAAACACGTTAGGTTCTTGCATACAAGTACCTATCAAATCTTCTTGAAATTGTTTGGCAATCTGCTCTTGTAAATCTATTTCCAAATTTCTAAATAACATTTTCTAATTCCTTATTTTGTGTATACATTATAACAGTTTGACAGCTAAAGTCAACTACCGTTCGTCGGGTTTTCAGCACCAAAAAGTCCTTATAAATCAATGACTTATGGGGGCCCCCACCTAAGTGCTTGATTTATAAGGACTTTTTAGACAAAGTCTACTAAGGGGCGCTGGCGTAAGTCTTTGATTTATAAGGGATTTTCCAGGCCCCCGGCTAAGTCCTTGATTTATAAGGACTTTTTGGGCCAAGCCCACTAAGGGGCGACTAACAGCTTCGCTAAGGGGCGAGGCTGGCTAGAAACATTTTTGCTAACGGTTTTTGTAAGTCGCGCGCCTGAACCTCGTCGTCAGATTCCCAGCATTCGTCAGTTAGCCAATTACGATTTGATTCTGTGGCACATACTCCCGTGACATACTGCGCGATATGAACGCACTCATGACAGATGCCTTCGACAAGTTCAAACTCTGACAATTCTAAGCAGGGGCTGAAATTCATAGTGATGCAAAAATCAGGCTTTCGTTTTTCAATACAGCATTCCATCAGCCAGCTAACGTCAGCATCCTGCACAATATCAATGTACACCTTAACAGAAACGTTAGGGATTAAGCGCCCTAGTGTTTCTGTTACTACGTCCAAAACTGTATAGCTCATTTTTACCATTCTTGTTTACCATTTATAATTTCAGGGTTTAAGGTCTGGATTCCTTCGCGAGTAAATGCCGACCTAACAGATACATTGTCGTCCCAAAATTTCACGCTGTCAACATCTTTTTGTGCGGCGAGAAAAGGCATAATTTGACTAATTTTCAAATCAGCATCGGCAGTCATATCGCCTTCAGGTCTGGAAAAAATTGCATCAGCAAATAATCCTTTAGTTCTTAGAAACTCATAATCAATATGCGTCAATACGCGAGCTGTGCAAATCACAATGCGCTTTCCAGCTTTAGGGATAATTTTGTGCCAAACTTTAGCCAAAGGCATCAGAGAATCTTTCATAATCTTGGCTCTAGTGGAATTCTCCCGCCAAAATTCTAGGTTAGTTTTTCCCGTAATTGGGTCAAACATTGAACGATGTGAAGAATCTATAACAGTACCGTCAAGATCAAAAATTGTATATTTCATATGTAAAGCCTTATTTAAAAATTTAGTATATCAGAGTTTTTCGTAACATGTTAAGTTTTATTTTTCGTTGACAATCCTCCATGGCTGTGCATTCATTACGCCATAAGGGACTTTTCCTTTTTTGGCAAAACATTTTGCGAGAATTTCAGTTTCAATCAGCGCATCAGATAATGCGGTGTGGTCTTCAATAAATTCAGGATTGTTGATAATGAAACGATAAGCCATTTCCGCAGACGTTTTGATATTGCCTACTGGCGATACCCAACCGTTAGCGTTAGCGGTTTTTTTGTATGTCGCAGTATTAAGCAAAACCTCACAAGCAAACTGCCATAGGTCAAGCAATTGCACAGGTTTACCCGCGAATACAGGAGAGCCGTCGCCGAACATATCGTTAGTCATTTTTAAAGCGCGAACGTCAAAACCTAGATTGTAAGCCGCTACAACGTTTACGCCAAATTCCTCAATTTGACCTCGCATGATATCAACAATTGTTGACCAATTTTGAATACTGATTTCGCCAGCATCTAGCATAGGAGCATAATCAGAAAAAATCTTTTTAGCAAAATAGGCTTTCACCATTTTTTCACCATCTGTAAATACCTCGCGAACTAGCGCATGATATTGGGCGAAAATTTCACCTTTTTTATCGTGAATAGTCCAACCGATATCATAAACTGGATCTTTAAGGCCAGCGCATTCTGTGTCGATAGTGATAAAAATTTTCTTTTTCATATTGCTGTAACCTGTATTGTTAGTAAAATAATGAGATTAGAGTATAACCCAAATAATCCCGAAAACAAAGAAATTTTGTCCTGAATGTAATAATAATGTCTGATAACCATTCCCAAAATTCCCAATTCTAAAAGAAGAATAAAATCAAAAGGAGGCAAATTCTCAATTTCCCCCACTAAGATTCTAAGAACCGTTGGGAGTGTTGCGGATTGAAGGCAGAAAACTGCCCCCAAGCCCCAAGCAGACCAAAAGCGGTTAGCTGTCACTAGAATCAGCCCCGACTGTTACCGAATCGCGCAAAGCGACAAGGGCAGACTTAGGAGCTTTTTCAAGCCCTTTCAAGCTATCAGAGACAGCACCAACTAAGATAGCAATTTCTGCCACAATGTCGGATTTTTTCTCGACAGCATTTCCAGTTTTGGAAACGTATTCAGGTTGAGATTTATAAAAAGGACGTTCACCTTTGACAGATTCGTCGTTTTCCATTCGCTTAATCTTAGCGACAATTGAACGTGGGTTTTTGCGCATTTTAGAAGCTAAAACTTTCGCCGTTTCAAAATCAAATGGCGTAGCAGCCAAAAGAGTAGATTCCATTTCAGGAGTGTAATTTACTTTTTTTTCAGTAGGCATAATAGGTATTTCCTTATTGATTAATTGAAGTATGATTGTAACAGGTTTTTACGAGATCACAAAGCTTTTTAAGACTTTATTTTCATTTTTTAGTATGGCCAATTTTTCGAGCATTTTCTAGTCCTTGATTAAAATTTCTGTATACCTATATATATGCAGGACGCGTGCCAACTTTTTCGACCTGTTTATGGGCTTATAAAGCCTGTATGTTTATACAGTAGTGCTTGCCAGCGTCACATTGTGCCCAAAATTGTCACAATGTGACGCAGAAGGTCACGACTTAACCTAGTCGTTAGACCCCTTAGTGAAGTTTCGCCAAAAAGTCCTTTAAAATCAATGACTTACGGCGGGGGCGGCCTTGCCCCTCTTTTAGCGTATCATCATGAATTTAATTCACTTTACATGTGGGTGTATATATGGTAAAATCGGCGCGATTTGGAGTTCCTGCCAAGGCAGTCACCGCCCCCTAGTCTCCTCGTCAGTCGCCCCTCAGTAGACTTTGTCTAAAAAACCCTTATAAATCAATGACTTACGCGGGGGCCTGCCTAAGTCCTTGATTTACAAGGACTTTTTGCGTTAAGCCAGCTAAGGGGTGAGTTCTGAGTCCGCAAGACAATCATACATATCTGATAACTCGCCAGCTTTTTCTTTATTACCACAATCCCGCGCTTCACTGTATAAAGCATCTAGTAGTGAAAGAATTTTCTTTTTAGCTTCTTTTTTAGTCATTGTCATTTTTCCTTTTACGATTGTATTTAGTTTTATCTGTATGTATAGCTGATTTGTTATAGTTGTGCTTGGCAACATAGTTACGAAGTATCAAGCGATTAGCTAAAGGTGAAGGCTTCTTTTTCATTTCTGTTTCCATCCTGTATCCATCCAGAATATGTAGCTGACAGTGTACACTATGATTACAGCAAAGCCAACATAGAAGCCTGCTGCTGCTAGTAGTGAAGCTTCTATAACACCTATTAAACACATCACAGTGAATTGAATACCATTTGTTCGTTTGGCTATAGAGTAATCATTTTTATGGGACAATGATACCATACCCCACAAGCCTAAGCCCGCAAATATAATGTACAGCATAACAACTGTTGTAACTATTCCAGAAGGTATAGCTGTAAACATAGAAGCTAATAGCATAGCAATGACAACTGCATGAATTAAATAATCTGTAATCTTTTGCATTTTTTTAAATCCTTATTAAGTTAAGCGTTAATTGTGCCTGATTAAACAGGTCGTGTCAATATGTTTATATCAATTCTTATTTGCTCAATTGTAACCTCAGTCAGAGCAATCTGCTGCTGAAAGTATTTAATGTTACCATCAAGCCCATCATTAATCGCACGTTTTAGCAAGCGATTATATATGTATAGCATATCCTCCTCAGATATTACATCAGCTAATAAATCCAGCGTGTCAAGTAAATCGTCCATCTTTTAATCCGTTATTTAATTCAATTTAGAAAACACATTATACAAAATTTAACCTAGAAAGTCAAAGACTATTTTGGTCTAAGTATCTGATCACTTATGCATTAATAGTCTAAGGGGGCGGTTAAGAGACATTGACTTCTATCTCTCGCTCCGGACCCCCGCGCGTGTAAAATGTTATAATTTAACTACTATTACGGAGCCTACAGCGGGGCCTATTACTATTACTATTACTATTACTATTACTATTACTATTACTATTACTATTACTATTACTATTACTATTACTATTACTATTACTATTACTATACTATTACTATACTATTACTATACTATTACTATACTATACTATTACAAAGTTGTACCAAATTGTACCAAATTAAATTTAATACTTGACATTCGAGGTCAGATTACATATAATTCAAACATGGCAAAAAATCTTGTAATATCACCGGAAAACCTCACAATCGCAAACGCTTACCTTGAATTCGGTGGAGCTGCGGAAGCAGCAATGTCTCTGGGAATCACACCGCGAGAGGTGACGGATACGATAGAAAAGGGTGAGATTAAAAGGTACATTGATGCTATATATCTAGACTCAGGTTATAGGAATAGATTTAAACTGGCAGAAGTCATGGATAAACTATTAGACATGAAACTAGAAGAAATGGACGAAACGGAAATGGGTTCAAAGAAGGACATTCTAGAAGTATTGGCGTTTGCACACAAAATGCGTCAAGATGAGATGAAACTCGAAACTGAAAGAATGAAAGCCGCTAACGGCCCCGCCACGACCCAGGTAAACATTGGTGATATGCCTTTTCAAGGCAAGTATGGTGAGTTGATGCAACAACTTATAGTACAAGACGAGGAATAATGTGGGAACTAATAAATAAGATAGCTGATTTCTTAATCGGACTTTTTAATCGTTACAATCCTTCAACTGAAAAATCATTTTTAGAAAAGAGAAAAAGCTTAGCTCACTCACAAGTATGGTTGCTAGATATCTTTGAGACTGATCAATCCCTTAAACTGGATACGTTTCAAGTCTTTGAAATCTGGGAGCCTATAATGGTTGAGCGTACTGAACACCCCCCTGAATTCTTTAGCGTTGATGGCGTATTTACCCGCTTGAAAGACCTAGAGGACGACTCATTCATCTCACGATCTGTAGTACGTGGCAAAACAATGTGGACAATGTCCGATGCCTACGTTGCTGATTTCGTACCACGCACAATGGACTTATATGATAGTTAGTAAACAACTGTCCCCGCCGCAGGCTGCTGTTATAGCTGCGGTTAAGGACTACTCTTACGTTACAGCCGCCTTCCCCCGTAGCGGAGGAAAAGGCTATGTAGCTCGCAAATGTGCTATGACTTACGCTAATGAACACCCTGGTGCTCAAGTGCTGGTTGTCTGCATCTCACCTCAAGAATCTTATAAACAATATAATGCTGAATCTGTAAATCGTAATCGCGATTTCTATTCCATTCTACTACATAACGGTTCTACCATTCTATTCTCTAATCATCCCTCTCCTTCAGACTTTACAATCTTTGATGACGTATATCCTAACTATGCTGATATAGATCGCGGGAAGTTCTTATTCCTTGCTACTCCTATAGTTGATATGGATGGGAAGGCTGATATATTTACTGAAATATACAATCGAGGGTTTGACGAAGCATTTCCTGAATGGATATCTATTCATTCTACCTATCTAGATTGTACTCATTGGGAGAACGGCGAAGTTGATCGTATGCGAGTAGCTATATCCGAAAAGGCGTTTAAAGAGGACTTCGAAGTAGAATGGAAGTAAGTAGAGCTGATATATCCTGGGATACTGTAGTTGAGTATCCCGCTACCGAGAGGTTCCTAAAGCTTCCTGTTAAGAAATATCTTAGCTTGCTTGGAATTGAGCCGGCCCCGCCTCAGATTGCTATTATCAACGCAATTAACTGCCCTAAGTATCGTTTCATTGTAGCTGCCATTTCTAGACGTACTGGTAAGACCTATATAGCTAATATCATAGCTCAACTGGTTGCTTTAGTACCTGGATGCAATGTACTTATAATGTCGCCTAACTACTCACTTTCTCAAATCTCATTTGAGCTGCAACGTCAGCTTATCCGTAACTTTGAGCTAGAAGTGGCACGAGACAACTCAAAAGACAAGGTTATCGAACTGACTAACGGGTCAACGGTGCGTATGGGTTCTGTAACTCAAGCTGACTCTGTTGTTGGACGTTCATACAACTTTATCTTGTTCGACGAAGCCGCACTATCTAGTATGGGTGAACAAGCTTTCAATATTAACCTTAGACCAACACTTGATGTAACTGACGCCAACGGGCGTGAGATTTCTAAGGCTATCTTCATATCAACACCTCGTGGTCGAAACAACTGGTTCGCTAAGTTCTACGAACGTGGCTTTAGCGACGACTATCCATCGTGGGTGTCAATTCATGCGACGTGGCATGATAACCCTCGGGCTTCTGAGCAAGATATCAAAGAAGCACAAATCGGTATGTCTACAAACGAGTTCCGTCAAGAATACCTTGCTGACTTTTGTGTGTTCGAGGGTCAAATCTGGAACTTTGATACGGATGAGTGCGTGAAGGACTTATCAGAAATGAGCTTCAACAACTATGAGATCATATCCGGGCTTGACGTTGGTTTCCGTGATCCTACGGCTATGGCCGTAATCGCCACGGATGGAGAATATTTTTATGTTGTTGATGAGTATCTTAACGCTGGCTCTACAACGGCTCAACAAGCACACGAAGTTAAACGCCTCGAAGATAAGTATGGTATAGATTTTATCTTCATAGACTCAGCAGCCGCGCAAACAAAATACGACTTTGCAGTTGAACATGATATTAACTGTATAAATGCTACTAAATCAAGATTGGATGGTATCGCTTTCGTAGGCAATATTATAGAATCAGGTAGACTAATAGTTGATCAGAAATGTACTCATACTTTAGAGACATTAGATCAGTATAGATGGGATGCTAATCCTAACCTTACAATCGAGAAGCCAATTCACGATGATTACTGTCACATGGCGGATGCACTCAGGTATGCTATTTATACACACCAAGCGAATGCACTGTCTTTCTAATCCAATCAAAAAATAACAGTTGACATACTATGTCTAGATTGATATAATTTTTTAAATGCGAGAATCTGAATTATTTATAAATAACGTGAAACGAACCCATCCTACAGTGCACTATATAGGAACAGCGGGTACGTCCTCAGATTCGTACGTTAACAGAATTTATCTACATGGGAAATCAGAATGGCCGAACTCAAACGTGACCTTGTTAAATATGTCCGAGATAGAGCCAAATCAGGGTACGATAAAGGCCCCATTTGTGCAATTTGCGGAACAACAGAAGTCTTGGAATTCCATCACTACTCAGGGCTAACAGAATTATTAGACCAGTGGACGAAAGGTAAGCCTATTACCACTGAAGAAGAAATATTAGCGGTAAGGGATCAATTTATTACTGAACACCATAAAGAACTATACGAGGACACTGTAACTTTATGCAAAACCCATCATCTTAAACTACATTCCATCTATGGGAAAAGACCTACATTAAATACTGCTATTAAGCAGGCTAGATGGGTAGAGAAGCAGAGAGTAAAAAATGGCATGGTTTAAGGATAAAGTTGATAAGGATATAGAGAAAGCAAACCCAAGTCAAGGGTTGATATCTATGGAAGCTGGAACTAATATTTCTAGCAAAGAGAACATCCTTAAGTACACTAGATTCTACGAAGAAATTGAAGTTGTTAACCGTGGCGTTAACATGATCGTAGATGATGTAGCAGACATTCCTTGTAGGGTGGCCTCTAAAGTACCTGAAACACGAGAAAAGCTTGCAATCACACCTTTAGCCTCAGGCGGGGTCAAAAGAGCTAGAGTTGAAGCTATACTTAATTTTGAACCAAATCCTTTTCAAGACATAAATTCATTCAAGAGAAATCTTATCATGGATTTTATACTAGAAGGCAACATATTTATCTACTGGGATGGAGCGTACATTTACCACCTTCCAGCTAAGAACATGACAGTTATCCCCGACAGGAAGAACTATATCGCAGGCTACGAATATGCTGGCCTAGATGAATACAACACCGACGAGATCATCCACATTAAAGAGAACAGTGGGCGTTCTATTTACCGAGGTGTACCAAGACTTAAAGCAGCAGCTAGAACGATGCAACTTCTAGATGACATGCGAACTTTTCAAGACACTTTCTTTAAGAATGGCGCTATCCCAGGTCTTATCATCAAAACACCTAATGTGATGAGTGAGAAGATCAAAGAACGTACTCTTAGAAACTGGGCACAGAAATACAACCCTAGAAGTGGCGGAAATCGTCCTATGATTGTAGACGGTGGCACAGAGATTACTACTCTTACTGATATAGACTTTAAGAAGATAGGATTCCAAGAGAGTATTGTTGAGAACGAAAAGATTATACTGAAAGCATTGGGCATTCCACCAATTTTAATGGACGGAGGCAACAATGCTAACATTAGACCAAATCAAAGACTATATTACTTAGAAACTATCATTCCGATTGTTAGAAAACTAAACTATGCGTTTGAGAGATTCTTTGGGTTTAAGATAGAAGAAGACGTTTCAGGTATCCCAGCCCTACAACCTGAACTAAAAGAAGCCGCAGCCTACTATTCAACATTAGTTAATGGCGGAATCTTAGCAGGTAACGAAGGACGTGTGGGCTTGGGACATGAGCCTATGGAAGACCCAGAAATGGACAAAATTAGAATACCTCAAAACATAGCAGGTAGTGCTGTAGATGCCACTCAAGGTGGCAGACCAGAAGGAGATTCACCAGATGAATAGAAAGACTACACTAGATACATTAGTCAAATTCTTCGAGGATAAAGGCAAGGTACTTACTAAAGACGAGTATGCAGCTTGCGAAGACAAACCATTAGACGTACGTATGGTTAAACGTTACTGGGGTTCTTGGAACCGCGTAATGGCTGCTTCAGCTAGAAAGATGGTAGTTGCAGATGTTGTTGTCGCAAAGAAGCCTGTAGTTAAAGTCACTTCTATGGCAAACCTTGAAGTAGACACAGACCTAGACTCGGAGTAACCTATGGATAAGATCCTAAATATTACTTCTAAGATCGTAACCAAAGAGGAAGGCTCTGATGAGCTTAAGATCGTTGGTTACGCGAGCACTTCTGATATAGATAGAGTTGGTGATGTTATACTGCCATCAGCTTGGAAAGGCGAAGGTTTAAAAGACTTCTCTTCTAACCCAATTATCTTGTTCAACCATAATTATGATAAACCTATCGGTAAAGCCACTAGCCTAGAAATAGACGTTAAGGGACTTAAGATAGGAGCTACAATCTCTAAAGCATCAGGTGCTATTTATGACCTAATTAAAGAAGGTGTTCTAGGGGCATTCAGTGTTGGCCTTAAAGTCAAGCAAGCTGAATGGAATAACAACAACGATGGTCTTGATATAACAGAAGCTGAACTTTTAGAAGTATCAGTAGTATCTGTACCAGCGAACCAAACCTCTTTATTCTCGGTTGCAAAATCTTTCGAAAACATTGAAGATTACAACAAGTGGAAAAAAGAACTAAACGTTTCTAAAGACAGTGAAGGTAAGAACCTTTTAGCTGATTTTCAGAAACAAAGCGAAGAAAGCGTAAATCTAGCCAACCAGTCATTAGCTGGTCCTATATCAGCTAGCGACACGCAACGTGGGATGAAACCCAAGGAGAAATCAATGGAATTTGATTATGAAGAATTTGCTAAGACTCTAGCTGACAATGTTGCTAAGTCTACAGCAAGCGCGGTAGCTGGTGAGCTTACTAAAAGCCAAACTGCTGCGAACGAAAAAGCTGCTGCTGAAAAAGCTGCAATTGAAGCAGAAGAAAAAGCTGTTAACGAAGCTGAGTCAGCTGAGTCTCGCGACAGAGCTGTTATCGGTGCTGCAATGTCAGGTGCGCAAAAGCTTTACGAAGACCTTGAAAAACGTCTTTTAGATAAAGAAGAAGATACTCAGAAAGTAATTGATGAGATGCGTACAACTCTAGCAGAAAAGTCTGAAGAAATCGTTAAGATGCGCGACAGCAAGCGTCATTTCGGTGGAGCAGAAAGCTCTGACTACAAAAAGCACTTTGGTGACGAAGCGGGTGAACTATTCATGCTATCTTTGGCAACAAACAAGAAACTGGAAGACACTGTCGCAGGTAAACGCTTCCTAGAAAAAGTTAACGCTTTCTCTGGTGTTGGTGTATCCTCAGCAGACTTCGAACAAGAAGTTAGCACAAACATCGAACGTGATGTTCAACTAGGGCTTGTTCTATACCCAATGTTCCGTGAAGTACAGATGAATGCTGCAAGCATGATCTTCCCAGTTCTACCAGACTCTGGATACGCAGAATTTACTGCTAACCAAACAGCTTCAGGTATTACTACTACACACGGTAACCTTGCTCAGACTGGTGACACATATGGTTCTCCATACGGTGGTATCGATCTAACAGAACGTACTGTTACAACTAAGAAACTAATCAGCCAATCTTTCCTAGGAAATGAAACTGAAGAAGATGCTATCATGCCTATTCTTCCACTGATTAGAGAGGAAATGATTCGTTCACACTCACGTGGGATTGAAAACATGATTCTAGTTGGTAACCACGCTGATGGTGCTTTCGGTACAGGTGGGGCTTCTCCAAACGGTCTTATACAGATCGCTGATGCGGATGCAGGACAAACTAACCTTGGAGCTTCTGGCTTCGCAGCTACAGATTCGGTTACAGCTCTTAACCTACTTACGATTCGTCGTGCTATGGGTAAGTATGCTGTACGTCCAGACGAACTAGTATATATCGTATCTCTAGATGTATACTACGACCTACTAGAAGATCCTGAATTCCAGGATGCTAACCTAGTTGGCAACATGGCTACTAAAATCACTGGTGAAGTTGGAAGCATCTTCGGTAGTAAAGTAGTTATCTCTCCAGAATTCGCACCTAAAGCAGCGGCTAAGTTCTGTGCAGTAGCGGTTAATACTCGCAACTACTTCATTCCACGTCTACGTGGATTTACAGTAGAGAGCGACTATGAAGTTAAAGAGCAACGTAGAGTACTTGTTGCTTCTCAAAGAATTGGTTTCACTGATATTATTGATAGTGCAACTTCTGTTTGGGGTCTTCAGTACAAACTAACTTAAAGTTAGATTTAAAGTCTCGGCGGGGCCTACTAAGACCCCGCCGGTCTTTTCACAAGGATATTTATGGTAGATTTAGTTACTACAGCGAATTACAAAACCTACAGTGGTATTACTAATACTGCTAAAGACACCGTTATAGACCAATTAGTTGCGTCTGTAAGTGTTCTTGTGAAAAGTTATTGTGGAATATCGTTTTTAGACTATGCAGCAACAGCTAAAACAGAGTACTTTAATATAGATGATGATTTTACTACTGACATCTTTCTAGATGAGATGCCTGTCCTAGTAATCACTAGCGTTAAAGAAAGAGAAACACAGAGCGTAGCTTATACAGAATTATATACAGCCGGAGCCAGTGATGGTTACGACTATATCGTACAAAAAGAACTAGGTATTATATCTAGAACTACTAGTGGTGGGTACACTAATTTTAAACAGGGAGCCAGGTCTGTAGAGGTAGTATATACAGCAGGCTATGCTGATCTCCCAGAAGATTTAAAACTAGCTATTTACGACTTAATTACTTATTACTTAAAAGATGAACACAAGCAACGCAGAAGTATTGTGAATTCTTCTATAACTAATCAAGGTACCTCTAGTGTTGATGGAAGTAGTAATTTTCCAGATCACATTACTAGAGTATTGGATTTGTACAGGTTTAATACTTAATGTCGGCTGACGGCTTAAAGCAAAATATTGGTAAGTTCATACTAGAAGAATTTGAAAAGACCAAACTAGGTAGTAATGGAAGAAAAGACCCAAAAGCTACCCGTAAAGAACTGAACCGATCTACTGGTCAAATCTTTATTATTAATGAAATAGATGTGCGACAAGAAATAGACTTTATAGCTCAAAAGCTTAAAATAGAGACTCTAGACGGTACAGAGTTTGCAGCCCTAATGAAGTCCATAGATAGAGTGTTTGAAACATCACTGAAAGCCAAGTTAACCCCTGATAGACTAGAAGATATAACAGGCCTTCTTAACTGGTTGAAGAATAAAAACTCTAATCCTAAATTACATTATTACATTATAACTAACTATAGACAGGTGCAGGACAGCAAGACTCCGAGTGGTAAGTTGAACTCAGCTTTCACCTCCTCATTAGCTTCCAAGTTTAAAAAGAAGAATCCTACAAAAGCAAGAGAGATCGCTAACGCGGTAACAGGTCTAGCTAAAAAGGGTGAAGATTTAACAGGGTTTCAACTAGGTCACGGGGAGTATGGTGGGTTAGCTGCCTCTACAGTGAATGTAGCCAAAGTAAAACAGGCGGGATTCAATAAGTTCGTAGAGGGTTCCAAGGAAAGAGAAGTATTCCAGCAAGTGATACATGAATACGAAAAGACCCTAAATCTAAATATTCGCCATAATCAGATACTTACTTCCAGCGGCAAGTTGAATAAGAATTACATAGTTGTTTTATCACTTCAGGGTGCAGAGAGCAACCAAGCAGATAACAGGTATATTGAGAGACCCGCTCTAGATTTACTGCAAAAAAGAGCCAAGGACTTCGTACTACTAAAGTCTTCGACTAAATTAGTAGATGGCATTGAGAAGGTGCTTCTATATGATCTAGCTAAAGGTTTGAAAAGTAAGACTAGGTACAAGCCTAAAAGACAGATTAGGGAAAAGAGTTCCTCCAAGCAGAAAGGTAGAGCCAAGTTTTCCCATAAGAGACAAGTATTAGCAGCAGGTGGTTTAGTTGGTAAGATAGAGAACGACTTCAATAAAGAAAACAAAGGTCAGAGTTCTACACCAGCGTTATTAAACCTATTAACAGCAAAGATATCGGGAGTAGTGCAGAAAAATATGAATGCTCCTGCACTTGAAAATAGAACTGGCCGCTTCGCCAACTCAGTAGAGATATTAGGTGTTAATAACGGCGCAATACCTATAATTAACTACACTTATCAAAAAGATCCTTATCAGGTTTTTGAACAAACACAACCTTGGGCAAATGGACAAAGAGACCCAAGAGACTTGATTGAGCGATCTATTAGAGAAATAGCTGCTGAAGGTATAGCAGGGAAGTTCTTAACTAGAAGGATATAATGACTAGAGCATATACATCAAATAGAAAGAGAGTTGT
>Ga0222673_1000637_pt1 | contig 14627 bp, 14 predicted proteins | sample AntAcemetagen801_FD_179845 | JGI IMG/M metagenome (GOLD analysis project Ga0222673, IMG submission 179845) | Saline water microbial communities from Ace Lake, Antarctica - #801 | ecosystem: Environmental > Aquatic > Non-marine Saline and Alkaline > Saline | place: Antarctica: Ace Lake...
TTGATTAGAAAATCGTTTTCTTGATATTCATCTTTGAAAGGTAAAGAAAATCCTGCCATTGTACAACTGGTACTCATCGATTATAAATTTATCTACAAATATATAAAAAGTTTATGAAAACAAAAAGCGGGTCATTGACCCGCTTTTATTATCTAATTTATTTTTTCAGTTATCGATTAAAAATCGTTGAAATTTGCGCCAGTTGGAAGTAGTTGGAAAGTAAGATCAACATACTCAGCTGCTCTTGTTGGTTGGATTTGAATCTTACCAATAAGCTCCAATCTGTCGATTGTTTCTGGAGTGTTGTTACTATCATCCATTACTACTCTGTAGTCATAAATACCTCTTTGGTTTTTAATTCTAAGAAGGATTGGTTCTACTTTCGCCTTAAACTGATCTCTTAATGTTTCATCGTTTGGATCAAACACAAGTGAGAACGATGCAGCTGATACTAATCTCTGAACTCTTAAAACAAGTCTTCTTACGTTGATTCTATCAAGCGCAGACTCTTGAACTTGCATTGTTTTCTGACCCCATATAAGCGTTCCTTGTTGAACAAACTTAGCAATAGGGTTAATTCTTGAGTTATAAAGATCATCCAAATTATCTCTTGAAAGAACAACATCTGGACCTTTAACCGCATTAGGCAACGCACCTCTAAATGCACCAGCGGGAGCAAACCAAGCTTTGTATTTATTATCAGTGAAAGCAATCGCTCTTACGGCAGCAAAAGTTGGTGAAAGGAATACGATACGACCAGAGGTTGCATCATCGAACTTCAACCAGGGCCAGTAAGTAGTGGCATAGCTTGAATCAAACCCTGTCGCCTCAAAAGCTGAAATAATCTGCAACACAGCACTATCAGTATTTGTGTTGGTGTCATTCACTCTTGGTGCATCCATAATATAAAGAGCATCAGCACGATCTTCAACCATTTCCAATGCATATCTACATAGTGATTGGTTGTTTGAGAAATCAATATCAGGTGTCACTAAAAGGTTAATGTCAACCTTTGTGTCAGATTCAAAGATATCAATAGCATCTTTGTATGCTGCTACGTTCGTTGTATAAGTGTCTGTAAATTGCTCATAAACATTTTGATAATCTCTTGTCTTATCCCATCCATCAAAACCACCGTAAGGTAAGACTGTGAATTTCAATTTAGATTTATCTACATAGTTTCCTGATGTATCAGTATAAGCGCTCATAGATGATTTGTCACCTGAATCAAACAAAGTTGAATCAGCAACGTTCTCCATGTGGAATCCTTTGGTCAAAGTCTTACTTGCAGTTGAATTTATATTTCCTGCATAAACAAACAAATCGTGTTCAACATTCTGCGCAGCGTTTTTAACCGCAACCTCAGTTCTTGTGATCGAAGTATATCCAAGCTCAGAAACTCCAAGGTATGTTCTGCTTGTTGAATCTCCAGATAGATACGTAGTCTTGTAGTAGATGTTTGGAGCATGAGTCTGACCTGAGATAGTTGAGTTTCTCAAAGAGTAACCACGGAAACCAGCAGGAACAGTATTTGAAGGAACAGCTTCAGCCATCTCAATCGTAATATACTTAGAAACTTGTTCGTAAACTTTATCAGTTGTTCCAATTACACGTCCAATGTAGTTATTAGATGATTCGTTTAATTCCAAGTTAGAGAATCTCTCATAACCTGAAGTTCCAACAGCTACTCCGTCATTGTATTCATATCTTCTTACAATCAAATCAAATCTGTTATTATTGATATCAATGTTTGCAATCGAAATTTTAACCTCTCTGTTAGAAGAATCTCCATCAGACACTGTATGAACCTTAAACAAGTTACGTACAGTTCCTCCAATTACTCTCGATACAATCCAAGGAGTAATTGCGTTTGTATACTCAGCTGAGTACCCAGTAGCTTGATCACTTGTATCATAGATAAGAGTTGGGTGAATACCTGTAATCTCCCCTCTATTGAAAGCTTCACGAATGAAGTGAGGGTAAATTGACTCTACATAAAAATCTTCAAGACCATTGATGAGTTTAGTTGACTTTCCGAAAGCGGTTGCTGCATAAGAAGCTTTTGTTTCATCAAGAGAAACGGTGTACCCGTTTGTCTGCGCAGTGAGCGGACCTGTTGTTGCTGAGAGAACAAAGTCCGACAAAGCATTTGACGGAGCAGCTATATTGCCAATCTGAATATCTGTTTCTTCATCAAAGTAGAAGTTCCCAGAAATTTGATTTTTCTTACTTCTCAATACACCTAAAGTTGAACCTGAAAGACTACCTTTTGGTTCTTGTGTTGTAACAGCAAGTTGGAAACTTTGCCCATCAGTTCCTGAAAGAGTTAAAGATGAAGCGAGAGTGGTTGTAAGACCTAAATCTACATAAGTTGTAGATGAAGCCATCGCTGCAACTATGTTAGTTGAAGTAATATCTCCGCTGTAAGTTATGTTAATGTTTGGAGTAGCAGCTGAAACAATAACATCACCAGCTGAAAGTGTTGCGTTTGAGTCTTCTTCAAATGTAAATGTGTAAGTTACAGAAGGTGAAGTATATGTGTCTGACACAGTTATACCAGATTCTGTTGTCGTTCCACTATAAGTTGTTGAGTAATCAGCTACAATAAGCCATGCACCTGAATTGGTAAAACCAGATTTTCCAAGCACTCTTGAAATAGTTAGTTCATTCGCTTGTGAAAGGAATGCGTCTGCAACGTAAGTTGAAGGAAAATTATAATTGGTCGCACCAAACCTTTCGAAACGCTCCTCTGAAGTAGGAACTGAAATTGCCTCAAAAGCAGGCCCTTTAGGGAAACGCCCTACGATTCCAAGGCGAGTGACACCTATTCTGGAAGCGAAAGCTGTGAAATCTTGAGTTCTGGTATAAACTCCCGGTGATACAAATACTGAAGCCATTGTCTATGTGTTTTTCTGTTGTTGAATTCTTTAAGTCACCCTCACCTAAGTAAGGGTGACTTAAAAGTAAATAGTGTATTTTTTTTCGTTAGCCCTGCTTTTTTTAAGCAGTCGTCCCACTTGTGCAGAAATTAGCTAAAAGTGTCATTAAATCTCCCGTATCAACACTTCCATTATTATTAAAATCCCAGATTGTACAACCTGATGTTTGACCTGATGTTGCTACTCCAAAACAAGGAAGGAATGAAATTAAATCAGAAGTCGTATAACATGTTCCGCTTGTTGCTCCTGTTATAGTCTCTGTAGTGCCAGTAGTTCCTGTGGTAGTTCCTGATGTAACTCCTGATGTAGTTCCAGTTACCCAAGTTGTCCCTGTATCTCCAGTGACAATAACTGTTGTCCCTGTTGTTCCTGTTGAGCCTGTATAAGTTGCATCTAAAAGAGCAATTTGAATCAATGAAGGAGAAATTGAATTTAATCCTGTATCACTAAAAAGTTGAGAAATATTTTGACCCAACGCTGTTTTTGAAATGCTTGGTCTAAAATCATAACCAGAATTAACTTTACCCCCGCTCATAAGAACAACATATTCTTCTGAAAGAGAATAATACCCTGTAAGAGTTTTGTTTATTCTTTTAGTTGTTCTATCAAAGTACTGAGTGCCTTTTGTAAGTATACCGTCTTTCGAAGTTTTAAATACATTGATTTGCTGGGTTGTATTATTAACTCTAAAAAAGGTGTTAGTGAAATTGTTATTTGCAAAAGAAACAAATCCTTCAAAACGATCTTGATCAGAAGTGTTTTGAGAAAAACCGCCTTTTTTATTAATAATAGCAGCTTGTAAAGAATTTGGATTTTTTAGAAGAATTTCATTTAAAGATTTTGTTCTTTTATCAGCAAGTTGATCTATACTGCTGATTTCTTGAATAATTCTTTCTTCGAATGCTTTAAAAAAAGCTCTTTTAGGAACTCCATTGACAGTGTAATTAATCCATCTGTTTTGAGTAGTGTTGTTTCTTACTGATAGTGCCATGTCTGTTTTGTTTCTAATAAATAGAAACAATTATCTCAAACTATTCTTAATTTGCATATTAAATTTAATCTTTTTTACACCCCTTACCATTTCAAACTCTTCAGGGTCTACTATTTTGCCGTGAACTCGAATAGGTGCTGTTACTTCAAATTTTCTTTCATTCATAATATCAGAATTACTTTTCTTTTCTGATGGGTCTCCATTCAAAATTGATCTAATTTGATAACTGTTAATAGTCATATAACCCTGACCATGAGTGTAAGCTTTATGTAGTGCATGGTAAAAAGAATTCACATCCTCAATAAATGGCGAAACAAAAGTTAAATTGTAAAGAAGATCAATCTTTACAGGTTGAGGAATTTTATAATAATCAAAACCTTTTGTAGTTCCGTCAAAAGCGGGAACTTTCAAATAATTGAATGTTTTTCTTAGTGGGATGTTTCTCTTAAGAGGTTCAGTTCCAGTAACAATATTTTCTCTAACCAAAACCATGTAAGGAGGAGATATCTCTTGACCATCTTCATCAAGCATATCTTTCCAATTCATTCTCCTTTCAGCCCAAAGTTCTTGAGTCAACATCATAACTGGAACTTTTCTTAAAGTTTGGGTTTTTCCATGAAAAAGTGATAAATTCCAATCGCTAATGAAGTCTATTAACCCAGAATCAAAATCCACAGGAAACAAAGCTTGTGGAAGGAAGTTGTAATTCTCATTGCGAGAGTCATGGCTGTTTGCTTGATTATCTAAGGTTGACATAGCTTTGTTCTGTTTTTTATAAATAAGTTCTAAATTTTTTTTGCAGTTTATAAAAAAAGATTACCTTTGTCTCGATTTGGTATTGTCCTATCCGTTTACGTGTTTCTTGTAAGGGGCTTATTCACGAGGTTAGGAACTGCACTGGTATTGGAAGCGCACCCTTTGAGGGTATCTTTCACCGTAGGAAACCAAGTCCTTACTTAAGATTCTTAAATAAAATTAAGGGTTTTGGGGAAAGGGGCTTGTTTTTGCTTAAAAATAATTTTAAGCTATCCCTATGAGTGGAAGTACACCCTCAACCCCCGATAAACATAGAAAGGTAGAGTAAATAGTGAGATTCAAGATAGTAGATAATAGAAAAGAGGGGAAATGGGGATGAAAGAAGGTGGCTTGAAAGATGTAATATAAAACAAACTTTTCATTTGAGGTTTGATGTAACTTGTGGTCAGGCATGGTGGGAATGGAGGGATGATGAATGGGTGGAAGATGTTCTATGACTTTAATAATCAAAATTTGAAATATGGAAACATTAAAATTACAAAAAGAAACGAAAGCAAAAAAGGTATACAGTTGTGATTTTTGTGCGTGTAGAATACCTAAAGGCGACACTTACATAAAATCTACTCACAAATATGACGGTCAAATTTACGATTGGAAAACTCATAAACATTGCGCTGAAATAGCATCAAGATTAAAAATGTACGACCATTGTGAAGAAGGATTGACACAAGATGATTTTATGGAAACCATACATGATAAACACGATGATATACTAATTTCAATGATACCAAATGATGAAGCACAAAAATTCAGCGACATTATTCTACAACTACGTAGAGTTACTTTCAGATATAAACTTGAGTATGTTATAAGGCACTACAAGAAACTTGATAAACAAAATTTACTATGATACGAAAATTCAAAAAGAAACCTGTTGTGATTAAAGCTATACAGTACAATCAATTGAACCGAGAAGAAATACAAACCTTTGTAGGTAAAAAACTTCATCAAGAATTAGAAAGCGAGACTGCATATTTAGCAGGGAAAGGCGCACCGCAATTTAGCCTATTGATAGAAACTAAAGAAGGTGATATGAAGGTAATGTATGGTGACTGGGTGATTAAAGAGCCTTTCCCAACAGGTGATAGAGACTTTTATCCTTGCAAGGCTTCTATATTCAAAGATACCTACGAAGAACTAAAGTAGTGCTTGCAGTTAACGGTTAAGCTAAAATTATGTTAAAGTATAAATATGGATTCAGCAGATAAATTTGTTATTTTTTTTAAGGCTATGTAAATGGATATTTTTAATATTATTAGTATTGAAATTATTAGGTTTTATAAGTATTAGTTATTGGATTGTGTTTTTACCCGTAATAATACCCACAATAATAATATTAAAAGAGTTAGGAGCGTTTAATTAAACCTAACGGATGGGTGTATGAGAAGGTGTGGCTAATTAAGACATAATGTTTAATCGGAGAACTGAACAAAAAATTTAAAAGAAAAGAAGAGTGGATTTTTCAAAACTTAGTATTTATATATAAACTATTATGAGTAAAGATATAAGAAAAATGATTGATAAGGTTAAGAACTATAATCAATTTGTAAATGAAAATAGTGTAGATACAAATAACGTAAATAATTTGATACTATTATATGTTAATAATGGATTTAGTAGTGAAAACATTATTGATATAAGGAAAGAGGGATATTTTAATGGTATAGAATGGTTAGATGAAAACACATTAATTGTTTATAGAAGTATATCTTTACCCGAAAGTAAAGTAACTGGGTTTAAAAAATCAATAAGTGGTGGTATTGGACAATATTGGTCATATAATAAAAATATAGACCCAATTTGGGGTGGTAATGCTGAGTATGAAGCAGATAAAAATGAAAATATTATTAATATCCGTTGTAAAGGGTATTTGAAATTACAAGATATTGATTTTGAAGATTTATTATACGCTTTCAATGATGACTTTCATCACTTTTGTGATGAACAAGAAATAAGGGGAAGACAATCAGGTGATACAATAAAAGTGAAAGAGTGTTTTATAATTTAAAAAATGCGTGGGATTTTCTTTTTAAATTTCCTCAACCAAAATCTTGGTTAGAACGATGAACGGAACACTTACACATAACTAATCGCTATGCCTGTAAAAGTCAGACATAGCGACCTAAATTAAAACAATCATGTACTTACATTATAATTGGATTGTCTATTGTAGTTCTATTGGCAAGTTTGCAATCTCGATTTGACTAACCTATTAAGATGGTTAGAACAAGCAACCCCGCTGCTAATTGGTGGTTTATTAATCAGTAACGAAATGTATATGATTTCGGTTGTTTTTCACAACTGAATTATATACGGTGTTATGTGTAGGTGTGGTTGGTTTAGTACTAAATTTAATTCGGAGATATTTATATATAAAGAAATGTTATGAGTGAAGAAATGAGAGAACAAATAAATAAGGTTAAGAACTTTGGTGAGTTCTTGAATGAGAATAAATATTATGATGAAGAAAGTGACGAATATTATGATTTATTAAAGATTAACATAAATGAATTAATATTGAGTAAAAGAAGTTTAATGGGGGTTTTTAATAATTTTATTGATGGTAAAAAATCACATAGTAATAAAGAACCTTTAAAGGTTTGGAGAACTGATAATAATTTATTGTTTTTAGTTGATGGTTATCATAGAGTTTTTGATTCATTATTAAATAGTACTTTAATTAATAATGTTATTGTGGTTGGTGAAGGTTATACTGATTATTATTCTGAACCATCTAATGATAATGTTTTTAAAATTGATAATAATTTAGAATTTAATGGTTTGGAAAATATTATAGAAAAAGGTTATTTGGAATCACTAATGTAACACTTACACATAACACCAAGCTAAACATCTGCGACCGTAGGGAGTTGTGTTTTAACGGCTGTTATGGCACGTTTTAATGTGTCTTTTTTATAAAAGAGAAGCAATAGAATCAGATACTTCAACAGCTTTTATGGATGTCATAAATCTTCTATCACCGCCAATCGAACTTTGATTGTTAATAAGTTGAGAACCGTTGTCTTTTATTTCATAAACCTGTCCTTTGAAAGCAATAAAATCTCCTTCATTTACGTCATAAACCAACCGTTGCCCTTCCTCAAATATAATAAGATTCAATTCTTCTAAATGTTCAATATAAATGTGAGCTGTAAAATTACCAAAACCTTTTTTGATTAAACCCCCATCTTGGTGATAAGTGTTCTCCGAAACCTCTACATTTATTCTACCTTTGATGGTTACAGGAGTTTTCCAAGCTTTAAGTTTAGCTTCCCCATAAAAATTTGGTTGCGTCTTTTTTAAATCAACTCTGTAAAGAATAAAATCTTCTTCCAAAATATCTTCAGCTATTTCACGACCAGTACGAATCATCCAACTATTATCCTTATCACCAAAGAAAGTGCTTACCCCTTTAGGGTTTGAACCAATGATGTTTACCATATCTGGTTGTTGACCTACTTTGTTAATATTATTTGACATTTATTCTAAATTTAGATATTAATAAACCCAGACCCCCATCGGTCCGTAAGAAAGAGATTTGTTCACAGCTTCTTGAATTGCAGCACGATCTTCCATAATCTGCTTATAAGAAAGCTTCTCCATATCTTCATCAAGCTGCTTATATAGTCTTTCTTTTTCTTTCTCAGCATAGGAAATCAAAGCATCTGCATTTAATTTCATTTCCTTCTCAGGAATAGGTAGAACATCGTATTTTCCACGAATAAAGTGGAGGTTTTCAGCTGCTTCTGCCAAAGCCCATTTACGAACCCATTGCTTAGCAATATCATTAAGCTGTTCCCAGTTAATAATATCTAACTGAGCATCAGCAGGAGTTGCAACCAGACCATTCCCTTGTTCAGTTGTTTCATAGGTTACACCATCAACAGTGTTTGATATGGTGTCGGCTGTCCAGTTTGGGTTGGCTGAGTTCCCTGAAAAGTCAGGGTTACCTGCGACTCCTACACGGTCGTAGTAACGATAGAACATCGTCCCCGGAGTTCCCGCACCTCCACCAATACCTGTATTATTACTTCCACCAAACTGACCAATTCTTGGAGTCGGATAAAGTCTTATCAATTTTTTTCCATCAGCACCACCATGAATAGAATATGCATACTCTGATCCACGAACCCTGTTTCTTAACTCAGCAGCCTGAGCTGTTAAAATTGTATCAAAAACTGGCATTACATGGTAAAGAGTATGACCAGCGAAAGATGCTCCAAATTCTGAGAAAGCAATGTTTTGATTTGCAAAAGGATCAAGACCAAATAAGTTGATGAATGAAGGGGTATACCATAACACTTCAGTTATTTCCCTTCCAGCAGGTATATCGTAGGTCTGAACACCACCTGAGAGGCTTATAGAGCCTGATTTTAACTCTCTTGTAGAGTTAACTCCAAACCCTGATTGCTCAGCAATTTTTTGTGAAAAAGAACGTTCAAAATAAAGTGAGTTTGAAATATATTTTAAAGTAAAATCAATTTCATTAGGAAGTCCCAACATTTCACCTAAACGATTACGCAGAATCCATCTGTTTACCCAAGTAGAGTATTCTCTGATTCCATCACAGATTGAATATTCTAATTCGGCATCAATTAATTCTACCTCTAAAGTGGAAGCTCCAAACTTCAAACGTATGTAGTTATAGATTTCAGTCCTTTCGGTAGCTGTCATCCCTGTTGCGCATGCTCCTAAACTTAAAGACATTATGAAATGATATTATTATTATTTACTCTACCTGATCCAAATCTTTCCTTGAATCCAACAAATGTTCCCGCATTCACTGTTAATGCCCCAACTTCTACATCAATAAACTGCCCAGCAGTTGCAGTCCAAGTAAAAGCTCCACCACCACCTAAGGCTTGGATAGTAGCATTTCCGTCTGAAAGACAGTAGACTTGATGTATTGTAGAAGCAGTGATTCCATTACCAAGATCACCTGTTGTAAATGACCCTGAAAGCATAGGGACGGCTATATAATTTGATTTATGTGACATCATGTTTCTTTTTTAGTAAATAGCCGCTATTTATAGAAAACCTTTACGTTGTGCATAATTACACTCGACAAATATTTGATACCCTTACCAAAAAGGAAAAAAGAGCTTTTATTGATCGTATGATTGATTCAACTCTGGATTTGGATGAGAAAGAAATTCAAATTGCTACAAAAGAACAGCGTAAAAAATATTTTGATTTGAAATTTCACACTCGCAGGATAATAAACCCACATGAGTTAAAATTTCTTGATTTTGATCAGATTCTTCATTTTTTACAGAAGAACAATAATATGATTGAACTTTATATTTTAAAGTATCTTACTGAAAAACAAAGAGTTACTGTTATAAAAAAAGTAGCAAATTCTAAATTCCCTCTTAATTCTGATGAAGTTCATCAACTTAAAACCTCTGAAAGAAAAATTTATTCTAAAGAAAGATTAGAAAGTGACTGGGGTTATCTTATGACAGTTTTTACAGTAAAATATCTTGATGCTGAAGATCAGAAAAAATATATCGATACATCAGTTAAGCAAGGTCTTTCTTTATCAAAGGAGACAGTTGATGTATTAAAAGCCCCAGCAAGAAAATATTATCATGAAAAAATTAAAATTAATGAATCACTTCATTCTCTTATAAAAAAATCAGTTTTATCTAAGTTGATTTAATTCTAAAAAAACCACAAACAAAAAACCCTAATCTTGGAAAAAGAAAAGGGTTTTTTTATTATCCCAACTAAAGAACCTATTAATTGTTTATAAATTTATAGAAAACAAAAAGGGAGAGCTTAAGCTCTCCCCAGTTGTTAGGTATGTTCTACACTTATTATTGGTAAGTGTTGATGTTGTCAATGTAGATAACTCCATAGAAACGGTTGTTAACCATTTTCTTAGCGTATCTCGTCATGATTCCTTTACGTGGAGTAAAGTCATTCGGATCGTAGATAGTCTGAGTTAACTGAAGAGGAATGTATGGAGCGTAGATATATCCTGCCTCAAGGAATGTGCTTCCTTTGTGACCGATAAGTACGATCTGTGCTGGCAAGTAAGGGTCTTTGTAAACCACATATCTTGAACCAAGTTGACCGATCTTCTCTACACCCAAGTTGTATTTCTCAGCTTCAGGAGCAGCTGACCCGTCTACGTGGAAGTATTCAAGGTCATCGAAGATTGCACCTGCTTCCGCAGAGCAAACGATCCAGTTAGCACCACCTCTCAATGTCGCCTTGTGAATTTGAGCTGAAAGCTCATTTACACGAGTGATCAAAGTTTGATTCCAGTCCTTCTGTGTTCCGAAGAAGTTAGCGTTGTTAGCAAGACCATTGTAATCCCATCTCGCTCTAAATGGCGCACCATTGATAAGGTCGATGATAATTTCACGGTCGATTTCAGCTGCAACGTGTTCTGAAAGAAGAGCAGTAAGCTCAGCCTCAGCGTCAATTGAGTGATATGCTTCCAAATCCTGAGCAAGCTCTGGTGTCCAGTGCGCTCTCATTTTTCTTGTGTCTGTGTTAACAGTTACAGAAGAGAAACGGATTGTCAATTCAGCCATTTCTGACTTAGCCTCAAGATCGTTGTAGATTTCGTAAGTTGGCATAACTGTAATAGTATGAGCAGCACCGAAGTTACCTGATCCGTCATTAAGTAAAGTTGCATCAAAAGATGAACCGTAAACCCCAGCTACACGTAGGTCAAGTACCACTTTAGCGATACCACCTGCGAATTGATCTTCAGTCCATGTTTGAACAGCAGAGTAGAAAGGAATTTGTCCGTTAGCAGCAACAACTAATAAATTAGAAGTTCCAGCTGAGTAGTAAATAGGGTCATCTACTGAAAGGAATCTTACAGTTGCAGAAGACTGCTGTGTAGATACGTTGAAATCAGAACCCAAAGCAAAGTTTTGAGCGTAGATACCGTTAGTAAATAGGTTAGATGCGATGTCTACAGTAGTAGAAGTTACTGTGTAACCTGTACCGAAAGAAAGGTCGAAACCTTTGTTGTTGTAGAAACGCTCATAAGCTGTAGTGTCAGCAAAGTTTGGTCCAGCCTGCTGGTTAGCAGTGTTAAGTGGAGCAACCTTTTGGCTGTTAGAGTTAGTAGTGTAATTCGCAGCAGTCTGTGAAGAAAACTGAGTATTATCAGCACCGTTATATGATACTCTTGCGTCCATGTAGAACAAAAGTCCTGATGGAAGAGCAAGTGGTTGTACGGATACAAGCTCGTTAGCTAATAGACGTGAAAATACACGTCTTACGATTGGGAATGCTACAGTGTCAAATCTTCCAGCAGAAGCGTCAAGAGTAACCTCATTAAGCATACCAGCCGCTTGGTTTTCCATAAGCTGAGCAATGTTTGATCTCTCGTAACCTTCCAAACCGTCAAGTAGACCTGATGCGCTCCAGTTGTTCATGATAGCGTTACGTTGTTCAGCCAAGTTCTTTAGAACTGAATAACCAACTTTTCCGCTTCTTAATAGTGTTGCACTCATTGTGTTTAGTTTTTTTGTGTTGTGAGTATAAATAGTTTGAATTTTTTAGAAATCTAATTTTTAATTAAATTTCCATTATTTTTGACCGTTGTAATTTAATAGTTCAAGCATTCTTTTAGAATCTGCACTTTCAAATATGGTCTCCTTTTGAGCTGTTGGTCTTTCGACTTTATTACCAGTGTTAGCTGGCTTTATAGCTTCAGGTTGAATCATTTTTACTTGATGCTCATTAATAATCTCCTTAAAAAGAGATTTAGCATCATTGTAATTATCAACTTGGTTGAAGCGTTCAGAAATCTGAACCTTTTGCTCTTTTGAGAAGTCACCATGCTCGAATAGTCTTACAAGAAAACTAACTTTTGCATTGAACTCTTTCATTTCATTGATCTGCCCCCTTAAGGTAGGAAGTGCGCTTCTTAATTTTTGCACCTCTTTTCTTAATTCAGCGTTTTCACTAACCAAACGTTTGTTGTCATTATTAAGCTCCGCATCAGATGCGTCATCATGAGCTGTATTTTCATTTACTTCTGCTTTACGAGAACGTGTTTCCACACTTTTTCTTGGTCCAGCTGAAGTTCCTGTTCCTCTTTGTACCGAGTGAGATACTCCCATTGCCTTCATTTCGTCAACAGTTTCATCTTCATCGTCCATTTCTATTTCTACAATATCATCTTCACTGATTTCACCCATATCAGAGTTTTCATCAGAGATTTCAATTATAGCATCCTCGTCCTCAAGTAATGAGTCAAGGTCAATTTCTTCTGCCACTGGCTCTTCAGCTGGCATTGGTGCTGGTGCTGGCGCTGCAACTGGTGCAGGCTCTTCAGCTGGCATTTCATCATCAATGATTTCAACACCCTCTTCTCCCGAAGCATCTGCTGCCCCACCTGCTGATTTAGCAATTTGTTCAACTGCATAAGCCAATAACTCTTCTGGAGTCATTGAATTTAAATCACTACCTGTTTCTACAGGAGCTTCCATTGGTGCATCCATTGGTGCATCCATTGGCGCTTCTACTGGTGCAGCTGGCATAGCTGGCTCTTGTTCATTGTGTAATTCCATTTCGTCTTGGATTTCGTATTCTTCTAATTCTTGAGAAATTTCAAAAAAGTCGTCTTCAATTTCAGATTCTCCTTCTTCTCCAGTTATAATCTCCTCATCATCTGGTGTGTTAACCGTAACATCATCGTCACCATCAACATCAATTGAGATTGTAACTCCCTCATTGATATCCTCAGTCTCATTAGCGCCAATTGAAAAATTACCTTCATTGATCATCTGCTCAATTTGAGACTCAACTTTATCTTTCAATTCTTTTGAAAGGTTTTCAGTTGCATAGTCAACAATTGATTGGAAGTCATTTTTTGCTTCCTCGATCAGAGTATGTTTTTTTGTGTTTGCCATTTTATTGAGACGTTTTGAAATAAATACTTTGTTTTTTTGTGTTTTATAGATTTTTCCAAAAATCCTTTTGAAGCAAATAATTAAGTTGTGTATTACCTGCGTGAAGTTCTTGAACTTCTTTTCTCATGTTTTCACTTAAAGGTGTGAGTCCGTAACCGTAGTTTTCTTTAAACATGAAAGCACCGGGGGTGCTTGGAGATGAAACAAAATCAAAAGCAATCAGCTCAAAATCTTGTTGAACAACATCCTGATCACCCTGTCTTTTTACCGAACCAACTCCTCTGGAAGAAATCCCTAAAGTCACACCATCTTGAATCAAACCAAGAAGTGTTTTTCCTGCTGGTGTAGATTTAGTAATTTGAACCTTCCCGTGAAGCTCATCATTTTGCCACCACATTTCAGTTACACGGTGTGAAACATTAGCAAGAGAAACTACAGCAGTTTCTGGGTGATCTAATTCACCAGTTGCTAATTTTTTATCAACCAACTCTTGATACTTCTCTACCTCTCTTCTTAAAATCTCCAATGGATAAACTCTACCATTACGGTTAAGAGTGTTTGCTTTCTGAAGAATACCTGTTAAGATTACAGGTTTGTTCTTTTCAATTGCTTCTTGAATTAATTCAGGCGTTAAACCAACTTGGAATTCATTGTATTCCTGAATTAAAAACTTTTGTGCATGTGAATTATTGCTAATTGGGGTCATGTTCTTAATGTTTGCCTCTATAAATAGGATCAAAATTTTATAAACAAAAAAAACGCCCCACAATGGAGGCGTTTCCTAAAAAAGTAATTTACTTATCTGTTAGAGCTAAAAATTTGAAACCCATTTTCTCCTTTTAACACATCTGAATTTCCAAAGAAATTAATCACCTTTAAGGCTTCTTCAAATATTTCTCGTTCTCCCTGTTTTTGACTTAATGGGATTTTATCAATGGAGTTGATATTTCTTGTATGCAAGTATATTTCAAAATTGATATAATTTCTTTTGTTATT
>Ga0222673_1000638_pt1 | contig 14615 bp, 19 predicted proteins | sample AntAcemetagen801_FD_179845 | JGI IMG/M metagenome (GOLD analysis project Ga0222673, IMG submission 179845) | Saline water microbial communities from Ace Lake, Antarctica - #801 | ecosystem: Environmental > Aquatic > Non-marine Saline and Alkaline > Saline | place: Antarctica: Ace Lake...
AAGTCTCAAAGCCCTTTTCGATAACGTCGGCTTTCGAGTGTGGGCCGGACAGCTTTGCACCATCCTGACTGTGAATGTACCAGCGCCCAAAGGCGGTGTGCTTGGCGTAGGACAGGGGCGGGTAGTCGTCCATAATGACGGGGGGGGGGTCACCTTCGGGATCGGTGTCCTCGCCTTCTGGATCGACTTCCCCGCCGTCCTCGCCAGCATCGGGATTAAAGTTTTCCGGGCCGGTATCGCCCACGACATAGGGTTTTTCCTTGTTGTCCGGCGCGCCGTCGAGCATCTTGTTTTCCGGTGCGCCGCGCACGGCTTTCTTGGTGGTTTTTTTCTTGGGCTTGTCGGCAAGCAGTTGCTCTGCCCAGCCCTCGGTGATAAAGGCGTCGGCCAGCGACAATTCCATGTCATAAGCCTTGCCCTTCTGGAACATATGGATATTGAATCCGTCTTCGCTGCCGCGCTGGTCGATCAGCATTTTTACTGTCTTGCGGTCCATAGATTTTCTCCAGTTAGGGTTTGGGTGTCGCATAGATTTTGAGATTGGCCGCCGTGTAGGTTCCGACGGTCACATACTTGACGCGCAGCCTGTCGCCAAGAACGCCATCCTTCACAGAGTTATCAGCAAGAGCACCATCAGCGGGCGCGAACAGGGTGGTCACGGGCGTCCGTGCGCTCAGGTTTCCGACGCTCACTGCATCGCTCGTCGTAAAGGCGAAGCACGCTATATCGATCCATGTCACGCCCTGGTCCAGGCTGGTCTGGACGTAGGCTTTGGCCGATGTCCCGCCCGTGCCGGAATCAAAGCTGGCTTCGAGGGCGAGCCCCTGCATGGCGTATAAGGTGTTGTCGCCGGCTACTGCGGTCGCACTGACTGCCGCGGTGATATCAAGGTCGAGAAGCGTGATTGTATCAAACATGGCTCAGTCCTCCAATTTACCGGCGAGGGGATTCGGCGTGATTGTGATCGTTGCAAGCAGCCGACGCAAGTTGACTTTGTTGTGGCGAGACAGGCCCATTTCCGAAAGCTGTTCCAACGCTTTAATCAGGGGACCGCCCTGCATCCTGTTCCTGGCTTGCCACGCTTTGATGATCCACGTTTCGGTGTAAAGCGGGAAGGACGACTCCAAGCGCACGATAATTTCGTCCAGTTCAGGCTCGTCCCAGCGGTCGGAGTTTAACAGATATTGAGCCCTGGAAACAAGCAACCCGACGAAGCCCGGACCCGCTGTCTGGGCGACCCTGTAGATTTCATCTGCCGCCTGGAAAGGAATCGTCGCCTCGCATTTCGGGTTATGCTCGCACCAGTTGGCTGCGCTTGCCAATTGCACCGCCGCGAACCGGCGGATATAGGCTTCGCGCGGCTGTATCTGTAGAGCTTTGCGCGACAGCGTTAGGGCCAGCGGTGGGTGCTTGGAATTGATCATAACCGAATCGGAGAACATCATTTCAGCTTTCCACGATGCAGTCAGTTCATAAGCCGCGACGACCAAAAGCGCGCCTAAAATACCAGCCTCAACTATTGTAAGTCGGCTGATGTGGGTTCGTTCCGACCGCGCTGCCAACCCTACCGCCAGAGCTATCATCAGACCCGTATCCGGGTTCTGTAGGGGGAAGTCGCCCAGCACGAGGGCTAGGCCAGCCAACAGGGTTAAGCAAACGTGAATGCCTGCATTTCCGCTGCGCTTCCAGAGCGAGGCAATCAGGGCCAGCGATATGGCAAAGCCGATCAAACCGCCTTCGATGATTAGCTGGAGCAGATCATTATGGACAGAGCCGGGCATCATAAAGGGTGATCTTAATATGGTGCGGCCGATTTCGGTTGTCTGTACATCACCATGTAGATAATTGAACCCGCCCAGGCCGTTCCCGATCCACGGAGAAACCGCGATCAGTTGGAAAGCATCGCGCCAGATTTCGAGCCGGGCCGAGAAGCTGGTGGATATATGGCCGAGATCAAACGCGATCACCCATAGAACGGCTCCAAGCATCAACCCGAAATACAGCGCCGTGCGGTAGCTCTTGATCTGCGAGGCGGCCATGACAACGGCAACGAAACCCAATACGGCAAATTCGAGGATGGATCGGTTTTCGAACACCAGATAAAAAACCGCGACGACTATGGAAGAAACAGCCAGCTTTTTCCATGATCCCTTGCACCCCAACGAAAGCAGGCCGGACAGGATCAGGAAGGACGCAACCGCGTTCTGGTTTCCGAATCCGCCGTAAGACACCTTGAGTATGACGACAAGGACGAGCGCCCCTGCTGTGGAGATCGCGGCCACAATGGGAATCAGTCTGACCACTTGTTTCGGTGCCTTGGTCACGCTGATAGCGATGGCCACAAGCACAGTCATTCGGAGGGCGGCCAGGGTATGGGCTCCGGGGTCAACTGCCCACCAGCCAGTGATCCACAGCCATGTAAACAACAGGATTATCAGGAAGGACGAGAGGGTCGTCGTGGCCTGCCGCTTCCAGCAGAGGATTCCGACGAAAGCCAAGGCGACAAGGACAACCCATTTAGGGGCTCCGGGAAAGATCGTCCCGGCGTAGGTAAGAAGGCAGCCGAGAATCGCTAGACTCCCGGCTGTCAGTTGAACGAACAGGGGCATTGTTTATCTGTCGATTACGAATGTCACCGTCGCGGCAACCGTCGAATCGCCACCACCGTCTGAGGTAATTCTGAGTGCTTGACCGGCAGTAATCACACCACCAGCAGTTCGCGTGTAGGCATCGATTGTTTCGGCGGTCGATCCAGAGGCAATCAGGAACGAGGCCGGGGAAACCAGAATGCCATTGGCGTATACGGACATATCAGCGGTACCGTTTGCAAGTGTACCCCAGATAATCACATAAACCTTCGACAGCGTTCCGGTGCATGGGCTGGTCGCATAGGCAGACGAGGCCGTCCCGATATCCGAGAAATGAGTCTCGACATTACACTGGTCAAGCTCCGCCGCAGTGGACGAAACCGCTGTGCTCCCGATCTTGAAAGTCCCACCGGAAGCAATGTCCAGCTCCCCGCCGACGACCCACTTGGTGCCGCCCTGCTCCATATAGTTGGAGGTGTTCTGGGCAACTGCCAAGCCGATGAAGGCAAGGACCGCGAAGCCAGCCAGGAAACCAAGGATTTTCTTCATGTCGTTCTCCTTGTCAGGATGGGGTGGCCAGAGCCACCCCTACCCGTTCAGGCTAAAGATTGATGTCCGCAGCCACATCGAGTCCCGGGGCATCCTTGGGATGGCCACGAACAGCAACGACCGAGAAGATCGAGTCGCCCGTATCTCCGGTTTCTTCCAGCAAGATGCGGACATACCTCTTCGATCCGACATAACCGACATGGACAACCGAGTCCTCTTCGGCGTCGGCGTCGAAAGTAGCGACGATGCCGGTCGTGGCGGCTGGCGTTGAGGCAAGCGGGCTGGCTGTGAACAGCAAATCGTTTGCTTCGGTGACGGGGGTGAAGGTGGAGTCGTCATCGGACTCTTCCACGACCACTTGCCACATGACCGAACCGCTCAGGGTGTTGGCCGCTGTGCCAAAGCTGACGAGCAACTCCAGCGCATCGAATCCAAGAATATCAACGGAATCGGTATCTGTGTCAGCCGTGATGGCCGTCATAGCCAACAGCGTTTTGACTTTCAGATTATTGTGCAGATCGCGCATAGCTTAGGCCCTCCTTAGCTGGCTGCCACTTTAAGCAGCTTGATGGCTTCGGCCTGGATCACCTTGCCGCCGACACGCCGACGAGCGAGGAACTTGATCTGACCAGTGGCGGCAACGGTGAACGGATCGCGCAGGATTGACATGTTAACGCGGTCAACCATGCGATAGCCCTTCATGAAGTCGCCAAAGCCGATGGGGTACGTGCCGGCCGAAACGTCGGGCATGTCGGGGAACTCGACATAGGGACGACCCAGCAATTCGGCGGGGACACCAGCCATGAGGCCGGGTTGCCAGAGATAGCGGCCCGCACCATCCTTGAGCTTCCGAACGACGCCCAGAGTGGTCCGGTTCAGGATGAACACGGCCATCTTGGCATAGACGGTTTTTAAGTCATGGTACAGGTCGATGATGCCGTCGCCAGAGTTGATGGCACTGGCCGCACCGGAAGCGACGTAGGCGGCGATGATCGTCGGATTGATCGTGATGCCTTCCATCGTGTCGGTGGCGGCGCCGGTCACAAACTCGGAGCCCTCCTTGACGGCGAACTGCTCGGCGAACTCCAGGCCGGCTTCGGCTTCGAGGTTGTAGGCCGAGTCTTCGAGCATCGCGTTGCTGATGCGGAAGTCGGCATACATTTCGGGAGCGTTGATCACGACTTCGCCCGTGGTGTATCCGGTGGATTCGGAACGAGTCCCGACTTCGGAAACGCGGGAAGCGGCGAACGTGCCGGTGCGCTTCGGAAGGATCAGTTCACGGGTGCCAATTTGGGTGACACGGGTGACCGAACGAACGGGGCTGGTTTCGATAACCGTTTTCAGAATACCGGCTTCGACTTCCGGGGGTGCCACATAGTAGCCGCCCGAGGTGTCGTCAGTGGTGATCAGACCCTTGGCCTTCAGGTCGGTATGGAGGGCCTTGCAGCGCGCGAGCGCCTCGGGGTCCATATCAGCTTCGGTGGCCGCCCGCAGATAATTGCCGAAATCCTTGACGTGCTGCGAGATTTGGTCCTCGTCGCCGTCAGCGGGCTTGTGACGCTTGATCGCAACTTCCAGGGCCTCGATTGCCTTGGTGGCGGCGGCAAGCTGCTCGTCGGTGTTCTTCTGGCCTTCCTGCGACTTGACGAGCTGCTGGTTCAGGTCTTCGTAACCGGACAAAGACTTTTCAATCTTTTCCAGCTTTTCGACCGTCACGGGGTCAGCAGCACCCTTCGCTTCGATTTCGTCGAGACGCTTGTCGTTGGCTTCCTTGAAAGCCTCAAAGCCGGTCTTCACTGCTTCGAAGCCGTCTTTAACCTGCTTTTCCAGATCAATCATTTCGGGCATAGCGAGATTCCTTTTCGCTAGGGTGTGAAGATTTTAGCCGCGTCGTCCATAATTGCGGCCAGTTCATCGCCACCTCCGCCAGCGTCCCGCGTAGCGAGTGCGTGTTTGTAGCCCTGATTAATAATGTCGAGGGCCACGGAACGGGAGAACCCAGCCTCGCGCGTGAGCATCCGTTCGAATTCTCTTATATCAGGATAGTCGCCTGCGTCAAGCAGCGCCTTCACCCTTTGGATTCTCGCTTTGGGGTTTGCCGGGAAAGTAACCAGGCTCGCTTCCCAAAGATCAATCTTTTTCAAAGTCCGTACTTCTTGGGTTGGATCCCATTCTGTATCGCGCTTATGGCTCTCGATTCGGAAACCGATTGAGAAGGAATCCAGACTGCCTATCTTGGCGTCGGAGAACGCATCGCGGCCCATTTCTTTTTCCAGGTTGATAATGCCCCGGACAAATAGGCCTTTCTTGTCCTCTTTGATTTCCTCGAAGATGCCCAGGCGCTTCTGCCAATCGTGATCGAGCAGGAACTTGATGCCCTTGGTGCCCTTCTTCTTGATCGAGGCGGCGAACGCGCCGGGCAGGATAATGTCGCCGGTCAGGTCTGTGTTGCCGAAGGTCGAGGCGTGGCCCTCAATGATGCCTTCCTGAGTCCCGTCGTCGGCCTTCCGAATATCGACGAGCTGCAACCCAGATTCTGCGGCAAAGGCTTTAAGCATGGGTGCGCCAGCGCCGAAGCGTTCAAGATCATCCTGGGGTTCTTTATCCATGTTCATTCTCCTTTGCGCGCCCTATAAAACCACAATTCGGCGCTAAACGCTAGTGCTGCCGATTCAGCCTTTCCAGCGCGGCCTCGTGTCCGTGCATCACTTCACGCTTGCGGGCAAACGATTGGGCGCGGAGTGTGTTCTCGTGGTCAGCGCCCCTGTCGCGCCGTTCCCAAATTTCATCGACGTAAGCCGATGTTGTCCCGATACCGGCTTTGTCCCCGTTCAATCTCTCGACGTTTGTGTCTCCCGTGCGGTATGGCATTTCCTATTCCTCGTCTGGCCGTAAGACCTCTGCTGCCTCGGCTGAAACCTCTATGTTATCGGACAAGATAGTGAACTGAACGAGGGTGACCTGTTCGTAGGTCATATTGACATTCAGGCTGCGAACGCCTTTCAGCGGGGCGCCATCAAGCTCGATGGTCGCTTCGCCGGGCTTGGTAGATACGATCTTTACGCTATGTAAATCAGCCATTTTATTCCTCAACTGGTGCAGGAAATTGGGACATTCAATCCTCGTCTGGTGCAATAATACCCAAAACACAGCGGCAATTAATCGTTTCGCCGGGTGCGTTAGCGCTCGGGTCGCCGGGCCGGATCAGGGCCACGCCGCCCACATCAAACTCTTCGCCCATTTTGCGGCGCTGACCGTCGGCAGCTAAATGGCTGTCTCTTGTCCTGCCCTCACCCGGTTCGTTTGTAACAGCCATCCATTCGCGCTGTAGGTCGGCAAGCCCTGTCGCGCGGGCGGCTTCGTCGGCTCCAGCTACTGCGGCAGCATGGGTTTCCGTCCGCGCTATCAGGTTGGCCCTGAGCTTCGACGTAATACCAGACTTCTCACGGATCAATTTAGCGATGGCAGGAACGCCTAGACCTTCGGCCTGTCCCTTAGATATGGCGGAAATAATCTGCTGCTTCGTAGTGGTGACGATGCCGACTACTTCCTCGGCCGCATGTGAATCAATCCATTCGAGGGTCAGGCGCTCGAACAAGGAGTCCTGTTTTGTGTCCAGCATCATGCCAGAGGATTTGACCGCATCAAGAATCCGGTTGCCGAAAGTCTCGAATACCGTCTGCCAGTGGGCGCGAAGCAGAGAGTTGATTTCGGCGTCGTGGCCTTCCATCGCCATGTCGATGCTCTCTACCATGCCCGACTCGGCATAAGCGGACGCAGCATCGCGTACACGGGCTGCAAGGAGGCGTGCGGCCCGGACTCTGAGGCTACGTTCAAACGCCAACTGCAATCGAATCATCAATAGAACTTCGCGGTTGCGCGCGTTCTTGCCACGGTCGTTCAGCAGCTTGTAGTCGAAGCCCTTGAAGACCACGTGCGCTGTCGCGAGCTGAAGCTCAAGGGTCTTCGCCGTGGCATCTTCGGCCTCGTCCGGGGTGTCGGTAATCTCTTTAGAGTCCGCTTTAGAGTCCGCTTCCGGGAGCGGCTCGGATGCTGATTCCAGCGGCAGGAGCGTGGCCGAAACCAGGATCACGTCGCCGCCTTCCACGTTATCGTATCCGACCGCCTCGCGCTTCTCGTTGTAGGTCAAGAAATCGGCTTTGTTAACCTTGTCCCAAACGCGATCACGGCGCGGCCCAAGAGCGGATATTTCGTCCTCGTCGATGTCGAGGTAAAGGTCGTCACCCCAGAACGGCACCAGCCACATATTAAGGCCGTCAAGGATCTGCCGCATGTGGGGCAGGGCGGTTTCTTCGTAAAGCCAGAGCCTCGCTTCTCGCATATTACTGAACGTCTGGGCGCTCTGGATTCCGACGAGCTGCTGCGGGACGCCATACGCATTGCAGATGTCCGACGAGTTGGAAGTCTTTGAATTGAGCCAGTCCATGTCCTTGGGGCTCATTCCCATTTCGGTCCAGGTGAATTTCCCGCTGCCGCCACCGGACAGGAGAACGCGCCCGGCGTTCCTGGGGCCGGAGAACTTGGTTCTGATCTGGGATTCGATGGAGACGCGCTGGTCTTCGCCCATGTCCGCGCCTTCTTTTCCCTCGTAAGCCAGCAGGCCGGACGGGCGGGCACCGTTCTGGAGCAGGGCGAGATTGTGATCTTCGGCTGCGTTGCGTTGGTCGACTGACCGGGCTGCAACTTCCATCGGCGCCAGCCCGTACCAATCGTTGATGGGGTTGAAATATTTGATGTGGAGAATATCAGAGTTGCCAGTAACAGGGTCGACTTCCCACTTTTTGGACTTGCCGCCGGTGCCATAAATGAAGGCTTCGGGCAGGCCAAACGATCCAGCGACGACCGCCATGCGGTCGGGCCGAAGCGCATACAGTTCCTTGGGCTCTTTCGATATGCTTCCCGCGACCTGTTCCAGATACGAGTTTCCGGCGATATTCAGATACGCGGACACGTCGACAAAGAACTCGAAGCCGGATTGGCTGGGGTTGGGTTTCCGCAGAAGGTCGAGAATCGGATGGTTCTCTATTTCCTGGTCGTCGCCGGCCGTGCGCCGAAAAAGGATAAGCGGCATGTTCGCGGCGTTCTTGGCGATTAGATCAATGCACCGATATGCCGTCACACACTTCGCATATCCCTCCTGGGACAGCTTCACATATTGGGTGGGTGTAAAGACCGGTCGGCCAGCTACCATCTCAGAGTAGATCGGCCCGGCCCCGGACGACTTGACGAGAAGATTTGCGAGGAATGTTCGAATGCTCATTACAGAACCTCAATCCACGGTGTCGACTTGGTGTTCAGCTTTTCGAAGGCGCCGGACGACGCATCCACCTGATCATCGTGCTTGCCTGCAGGGAACAGTTCAAGCTCCCTCAGATATTCTTCGTTCCACGCGCCTTTGACAAGTTTCACATTGCCCGCCTCGGCCGCCGCGCTGAAGGGATCGGCCCTTGCCTCTTTCGAAGAGGAGACTTTATTACCACGGAAAGCAAAACCCTTCATTACATTTCGCTGGAAGTGCGAGATGGTCAGTTTACCGGACGCGCCGCCCTCCTGTTCCATCCAGACCGGAATCGTGCCGTCAAGCTCTGCGGTCTGTCGAACCAGTTTCTCGACGCCTAGGGGGTTGGCCCGTTTGCGCTTGACGTCCTCGACATAGAATATCCCTGCTTTTTCGGACATTCTACACCCGGCGGTATAGTCTGGATCGTTTGAGCCCTTGCCCTTCGGATCGGTGGCCGCCGCATCCCAATACCTGACTCTGGTCGCATCTGCAGGCGCACCGGGTACGATCTCGAACCAGTCGCGCTGGAACAATCCTCCGCCCCGAGGTGCCGGTCGTTGCTGCAGTTGTCCTGCGGCACCATAAGATCCAAGCCGCCGCGTCCATTCCGTGAGGGTCTTGCGCCCGAAGCGGTCCGGGAACAGCAACTCGCCCCTGCGCTTGCGTGGATCGGTGAATTGGATGCTGGTTCGGCACTTGCGGTCCGGATCATATTCCATCGGAAGCATTAGGTGGTCGACGTCGGGTTCTGTTTCCATGATGTGGCCGGCCAGGTCGTCTTGGTGTAGCCGCTGCATAATCACGACCCAAGCGTCCTTTTCAGGATCGTTCGTCCGGGTAGGCATGGTTTCGTCCCACCAGTTGATAACTTCCTTGCGCTGGACGGGTGATAACGCGCCGCGAACGTTGTGGCCGTCATCCACGACAATCCGATTTCCCCGCTCTCCCGTGCCACCCATACCCGGCGTGATCGCCACCCGAAACCCTGTCTCGGTGTTTTCATATCGGGTTTTCTGATTCTGGTCGGGCTGGAAGCTGAACGATTCTCCGAAGTTCTCTTGATACCAGTTCGAATCAATCAGCCGTCTGGTCTTAACCGTGTCGCGGATAGCGAGGTCAAGCGAGTAGGCACCTGTCAACCACCGCGTATACGGCGCGTCTATCCACTCCCAGGCGTTCCATGCCACAGAGCAAAGCCAAGATTTCATGTGACCGGGGGGAATGTTGATTAGAAGCTTGCGGATATGGCCAGCGCTTACGGCCTCAAGGTGATCGCAGATTGCCGATATGTGCCAGTTGTCTTGGAAGGGCCGAGTCGGCGGCTCCAGCACATGCCACGCCTGCATGACGAAATCCTTGAGGTGACGCCGGGCAAGCTCCCGGTCGAAGTCATTTAGGCTGGGCAGATTTGACGAGAGCATGAAATGCTTTTAATTCTTCGTCGGTGAGTAAAGACAAATCAGGCTTGACGGCAACCTCGATGTCCCCGCCGTCCTTGCCGACCAGTTCGCTGACGCTGGTTTCCTTCCATCCGGCCCTGGCCGCCATCCACGTCTTCTGCGCTCGTACATCGCCAGCGATTGCCTTATTGAACATTGCCCCGCCGACTTTGGTGTTGGCCCTGATCGCCGATGTGTCCAATTCCTTACGAAAATGTTTCCGCAGGGTCTTGTCGTCTATGCCGTCCCGGATACAGAGCGCGATTCCCTCATGCGGGATGCCAACCGCGCACATCAACTCGACCGTTTTCCGCTCGTCGGCGGTCGGTTTGAACGGCGGTTTACCGTTGGGTCGGCCTGTCGGTTTTCTAGGCATCGCTTAGGTCAGGGGAAATTCCCTCACTCCTTTGTGAATTTTGAGCCGTCGCTTTCCAGTGTAGCACATTCGCCCGTGAACTCCTGCCAACGCTTTACGGCCACATCGACATAGGCCGGGCTGAGTTCCATTGCGTAGATCGCGCGGCCTGTCATTTCCCCGGCGATAACGGTCGTACCACTTCCCGAAAATGGTTCATAAACTGCTTGGCCGGGGCTTGAGTTGTTCTCTATGGGGCGCTTCATGCACTCGACGGGCTTCTGGGTGCTGTGGCCTGTCTCGGACTTCATGGGCTTGTCGATGTCCCATACGGTTGTTTGCTTCCTGCCGCCGCAATAATGGCCCTTTTTGGTTTTCTTTACCGCGTACCAGCATGATTCGTGCTTGGAGTGATAATCGCCGCGCCCTATGACCATGTTGTTTTTGGCCCAGATAATCATGGCGCGGAGGTTGAAGCCTGATTCCATGAGGCCCACGCCCACGCCCACGCCCATCTTATCCGCAAACCACACATAAGCCACGTCACCGGGGAATAATGCCCAAGCCTCGCGCCAATCAGCGTTGTTGTCGTTCTCCACCTTGCCGTGGGCCGCTGTTTCTTTGTTCAGCCCTGCGTCAACCCTCCAACTCGCATCATACTCCACGCCATACGGCGGGTCCGTGACCATCAAATGCGGCTTCACGTCGCCCAATAGAGCGGACACGTGCGTTTCTACCGTGCTGTCGCCGCACATTACCCGGTGCTTACCCAATACCCACACGTCGCCTTCTTTGGTCACAGGCTCGTCGGGTATATCAGGAACGGCGTCGGGGTCCGTTAATCCGTCGTGTGCCTCGGTGAATATGTTGGCGAGTTCCGTATCATCAAAGCCTATTAGGGATAGGTCGAAACCCTCGTCTCTGAGGTCGCCCATTTCCAACGATAGCATTTCCAAGTCCCAGCCTGCGTTGAGCGGAAGTTTGTTATCCAGAATTATGTATGCTTTGCGCTGTGCTGGCGATAGGTGGCTGGCGTCGATTGTGGGAACTTCCTTCATTCCCAGCTTGCGGGCGGCGAGAACACGGGCATGGCCGCATAGTATGCCGTTCTCTCCGTCTACAAGCACGGGGTTGAGGAAGCTAAATTCCTTTATTGATGCTGCGATCTGCGCCACCTGGGCGTCGTCGTGCGTCCTGCTGTTCGACGCATACGGTATCAGGTCTGAAACCTTGATCTGCTGAACCTTCATCTAATCCACCTCGATAGGAAATAACCTATTTACATTCCAGCTTATAGGGTTTATCCTATAGGCACGATAACAAATAAGCAATGGAGACAGTCAGATGACAATTTACATTCAGACCACAATTGCAGGTCAGACCATTTCGAAGTCAATCTTGTCCGAATTCAAGAGCCGCTTGGATTATTGGGCGTATGCTGACGAGGTGCTGGCGTTTAACGATGTCGTTCCGCTCCGCTCTGACACTATCGAAGAATTGTGCGACAAACTAGCGGACAACGGAGCCGGTTCAGGTTCTCGATTTCACCAGCGGGCTTCGCGAATCGAAGCTAAGGCCGCTATTCGGGCTGGTGCGAAAAACGGTTGTTGGTCTATCTAAACCCCCTTCGGGCCTTCGCCGCCGCCAAGCCACGAGGAATAAAATGACTAAGAAGTTCGCCCTTGGCTGCCCCTGCGCGCACTGCGGACAGCAGAACGCTCAGGTCAGGGCCAGCTATATGGACGGGGATTTCTTGGTCCGTGTACGGCATTGCAATAGCTGCGGCGAGAACTTCGACACGCACGAAATACCGTCTACGTCATTGATTAGGCTGATGGCCCAAGCGAGTCGGGTTGTCAGGATTCCACATGCAGGAGAAACAGACGATGAAATGGGAACACGTTAAGGCAACTGAGTGTCACGGCGATTATGTCGAGGACGCCGTAACAGGGATCACGGTTTGTGACCTGTATCTCATTACCCCTACAGGCCGGATCGTCCACCACGCCGATCACGAGAAACACGCCGCCCTGATCGGCGCGGCGCCGGGTATGCTGGCCGCTCTGAAAATGGTCTGCGAGGCTTGCGGAGCACCCGACCACTGGAACGGCGAAACCCGCAAATTTCTCATCGCCGCCGAAATTTCCATAGCCGAAGCAGAGGGAACAATCAAATGACCGACTATGTAGTGACCAAGCACGGCGTCGAGAAATGCCGGGGCTCGCAGGAAGATTGTTTCAATTATCTCGTTCGCGAGTATGGCGACGTGACGATCAGGGAACTGGTCGACAACGGGTGGAAGATCGCTGTCGGTGACGAGGCCGCGTCGGTGTTTATCCCGCTGCCAGCCGCCGAGGCGAAACCCACTGTATTTGCGCCAGCGCGAATCGAATTGGTGGTAGCAGACGGCGAGCGCATAACCTTTGTCCTTGATCCGGTTCAAAGCGTTGCCTGCGAAGCCGAGATGCGCGACGGGGTTGCCGGAAAGTACCGGACCCATGAGCCGACCGGGATTCAAACGATTACACTGAGCGGGCGGAAGGTACAACAGCCCCCCAGTGATGCGGGATCGTCTGAAATTCCCTCTATCACCGCACATGTCAATAACGATTTCACGACCGACGAAAGGCTGTTCCTGCTCGAATGTATGAAGATGGCCGACAACGAAGGGAATTGGATGGTCGGTCACTATGGGTCGAAGCTGAGCCCCTACGGGATAACCGCGCTCGGGCGGCGACTGTGTATCGAGGCGGGGGTGCCGCTTGAAGGGCGCGACTGGCTACGATGAACAAAGAAGGGGCGGGCCTTGCGAAGCCCGCCCCATGCTCCCTACCACAAGAGCAAGAGAATGTCTGAGAGACGGTTTGTTTTAGCAAATTCCAATAGGGAAATCTAGCGGTAATGTGTCGTATAGGCAAAAACCTATTTACTTTTTTAGGACCAGGTTATATGGTTGCGACATGGGAAATCTAAAAGAACAGTTTGCTGGCGAGGTTGAGACGTTCCTTGCGGACACCGGCCTCGACGCTACGACCTTCGGAAAGCGCGCCTTGAAGGATCCTAATTTCGTGTTCGAACTCCGCAAAGGGCGCGCGCCCAACGTCACGACCATCGATAAGGTGCGCGACTTTACGGAATCCTACCACAAGGACGAACAGAGCAATGAGGAATCCCCAGGATAAGTTTTTCCCCGATCCGGCTTCTGCCGGTAGGTGCGTGTCACCACCTTGCCTCGCGCTAAACTGTGTCACCTTTGGGCTCCTGCCCAAATATCTGACTTCCTCCCTGAACTTGGCGAGGGCTTCGGCCCTCGTCCCTTTTTCGGGTGTAAGGATCAACCCATGAACAGACGAGAATTTTTAAAGGCGGTAAGTGCAGTCAGCGTGTGCGCCGCTGTTCCTTCATTTTTGCCGATTGCTAAGATAGATGGAACAATCAAGTCGGATAGTCCCTTTACGCCTAAGAATGGTTTTCTTATTTCGGTTCAAACATCTGGTCATGAGAACGAGTTTCTGCATCTGGGGATGGTCATATGCGAAGACGAGGTTAGTAGCAGCCCCACCATTTTGATCAATGATCAGCCGGTGGAAAATTATAACGGGCTTGTTGAGGTGGGGGATGCTTTCCAAGGAACTGGAGTAAATGGGCAAACCTATTTCGGCGTGAACCTTCAAATCGTATATGACAAGGAAAGGTTCTCAGCAGGCGTTCCGACTATACGATTTATCTGACCTGATGGAATATACAGAATGACCAGCGATGCAAACGGGAATTATAGCTGGGAGATTCTTCCAGTTGCCATCGTGATCGCACTATCCATAATCATTCCGGTTTTATTCGGGGCGTGGGTATGGTTCGCAAGTCAATAAGCCCGATCACCAAGGCCATCATTCTTGAGCGACAGGGCGGTGGCTGTAGCGTGTGCGGGAACGAGGACGGCCCCTTCGAGTACGACCATGTAAAACCTCTATGGCTTGGCGGAAAAGATCACGCCGACAACCTGACGGCCAAGTGCACCAACTGCCATATGGAAAAGACAGTCGTGGAAGCCTCGCGGCGCGCGAAGATGAAACGCATACAGGAGCAAAAAGGACTCCTGAGAAAGAAACTGAACAAGCGCGAAAAATATCTGAAAGCAAAGGGAATCCGTTATGACTTTTAAGTGCATGAACGCAGATAAGTTTCGGGCCAAGGCCGAAAAAGCCGTGGCCGGGGAAACGATCATATATTTCGAGGGCCATCTGGCGATGGAGCGAGAACGGGAACGCGTCAAGAAAACAGCCGACGTGGCGCTTGTCTTGGCTGCCCCGTTGACCGATAGGGTGGACGTGGACTCGGAGCCCTACAAGCCCGTATACGGCTGCGCCTTGGGTGTTCTCAGC
>Ga0222673_1000640_pt1 | contig 14551 bp, 20 predicted proteins | sample AntAcemetagen801_FD_179845 | JGI IMG/M metagenome (GOLD analysis project Ga0222673, IMG submission 179845) | Saline water microbial communities from Ace Lake, Antarctica - #801 | ecosystem: Environmental > Aquatic > Non-marine Saline and Alkaline > Saline | place: Antarctica: Ace Lake...
AGTTCCAAGTGTTGATTTAAAATTATCAGCTCTTTCTTTATTTGTTTGGTCTTCAAACTTTTTATAACTGCCAAAACCTTTAGCAAAAAAGCCCCACTGATCTACCGCTGCCTTGTTTTCTTCTTTAGTTACTTTTTTGGCCTTAGCTATGTTTTTCTTAGTTCTAGAGTCTTTTATTTTGTCTAATTCATCAGCATTTTTTGTAAATATATCCTTAGCGGCGGTAAGTCCTGTATTTAAAAGTTCAAGGCCCTCTTCATTAGTGCCCATTAACTGAGAAATAAAAGTACCTCTTTCCCCTAAACGTTCGGCTATTTCACCGCCCGTAACCTCATCGGCAAATTTAAATAAACCCTCTTTTACGCTGGCTAATTTTTCAATGGTCTCATCAGCGTCTAGGCCTAAAATGTTTTCAATAAAACCGCTACCGATAGAGGTTCCGGCTATCAATTCTAATAAACTGACTATTGTACTAGTTGCAAGAGCTACCGTTTTAGATATACCGCTGAAGATTGCTTTAACAAATTCTAGTTCTGCAAAATCTTGTGCCACTCCGTTAACTGCTAGTGATAATCTTAATAAAACACCAATTACATAAGATACGCCATTTGCTAACCCTTGGAAAAATCCAATTGCAATTGGCAACGCTGCTACAAAACCCTTAATCATTGAGTTAACAAAGCCTTGAATCGCGTCTTTGTTTTTCTCTAGAAAACCCCGTAATGTTTGAAATATCCCTGCGAGTTGAGCAACCACGGCGATAGCGACTGGACTTTGAGTAATGAAGGCACCAATATCTGCCAATAAAAAACTAAAATTTCCGCTGACGCCACTTAATGCTCCTGAAAATGTTGTTAATAGTTTTGCATAATCGCCTGTGAATAATGCGCCCTCTCTTTGAAGGCCTGTATAAATTGCTTGTGTCTTTTCTGCTTCCGATAACGACCCTACTGTTTTGTCGATACTATCTGCATATTCTTTATATAAAATTGAAAGGTTTTTAGTGATACCAGCATTATCAACCATAACAGAATTGCCGTTTTTGATACCGTCAGTTGCGCCTTTGATTGCTTCACCTAAATCAAGCATACCTTGTCGCCCAAAAGAAGCTGAATCTCTTAATACTTTAAAAGTTTTAACTGATTCTTCTGCGCTAAGACCTGAAGCTAATAAGTTTTTTAATGATGCTGCTGTGTCAGCTAATGGAATTAAACCATCTTTTGATAATTCTTTTGCTGCACTGGTCATAAAGGCAACGTCGTTACCAGTGCCTGCTGCAACCGATTGCAAACCGATCAAAGCGTTTTCTAGTTTAATTGCTTCGCCTACTGCTTTAGTCGTAACAAACGCCGCCGCCGCTGTGCCTAATGCCGCTGAGATACCTGCTGCTTTTAAAGCTACACCACCAAAGCTCTTGCCTAAACTAGTCATTGATTTAGTTAAGACACCACTCTTCTTTTTTGATTTATCTAATGTAGATATAAGGGTATTTTTACCCGTTAGAATGTCATAAACTAGAGCTTGATTTGCCATTACTCGGTTTCTCCTGCATTTTTCTTAAGGCTAGTTTTATACTTGTAAACATTTGAAGCTCTACAAGCGTAAAATCGTCTTTGTGAAACGTTACACCGAGCTCTTGAGATTGCTGAATGAGTAAGTATTTCTGAATCCAAAACTCCTCCCTGAGCATCTCTTCGTATTCTTCCTTACCAGCTATATTTATTATTGATTCATCGGGCATTTCATTTACCCGAAACATTAACAAGTCAGTGACTAAGGTTTTTTTTTCTCATCTACTTGCATGAAGCTCATAAGCTCGCCAGCAATTTCCATAAGAATAGTCATACACTCAATACTATTAACTACCTTGTCGTAGGTATCAATCTTCTTCTTATCAACTTTTAAACTTATTTTAGTTAAGAAAGGCTCCATGTGTTTAATGGCCTGAGCTGTATAGAACAAATCATTGTCCATTAACTCTTGAGAATTAGAAAGCAGAGCGGAGTTAACGCCCATTTTTCCTAAAAACTCTAAACCCTCTAAAGGATTCGGTTTTTTATACTCAATAAATCCAAATTGACATTCTTTTTTCAATTAAACCTCTTAGATGAAATTCAAGTAACAATCTTTCTTGGTACTTGTTACAAAGCCTTTAGCGTTTAGCTCTACTGTTACGTAGCTATCTCCACCGACAGTATGTGATGTAATCTTAGCTTTTTGCATAAAGAAGTTAAAGTTTTTTGCCGCTGTCCAGTTACCTGAAGAGTCTTTTTTTCCTGCGTTAACCATTACAGATACATCAGTTGAGTTTAAAAGCTTATCAAATAGTGATGATTCGTAGCGTTTAAGTATTAAAGTCGCTGTCATTGTTGCAGTTCTAGATTCTGCTATCTTTTCAGAAACGCCACTTTCTGCACAAATATCATCAACATCCGCATTAGGTCGATCAATTGTGATTGAAATATTATTAGCTTGTCTGCAGATGTTTTCAGTAGCTGAACCAATCATTAATTCTGCGTTCTTAGCAATGATTACATCTTCATCATCGTAAGTAGGCGTATACGGTGCGCTTAAATCAATTGCACTGTCAGATGTATAAGTTAAAGCACTAGCATCATCCGCTGCATCACTGAAGCCGATAATTGTACCAAAATGCGTATCAGTACCATCGGCACCTGCTACACCTGTTTTCCATAATAAAGAAAGAACAGAACCATCACTAGCAATAGTATATTTACCTGTCACGGAATCGTAAGAACAAGAGATAGCATCTGCACCTGAAGCCAAACTTGCTGCCGTTAGCTGTGTGGCAATTTCAGTTGCCAGTGCTACTGGTGTCTTATATGAACCGCTTGTTAAGGTTGCCGTAACTGTTCCAACATCATCGGTCATATTACATTTGTTATTAGTAGCATCAATTATGAAAGGGTTATGAAATGCACTTGTACCTTCATATGAAACTGAACAACTAACTGGTTGCCCCGCTGGTAATTCGACTGAAAGTGAGCTTGTTTGGCACCCAGAAATAGCTGATTTGGCCCCTGCGTTTGCATGGTAAAGCCACGCTGAATAAGTAGGGTGACCACTTGCTGCAGGTTTATAAAGAATAGCTTTTCCTAATTCAACTGCCGTTCCCGGTGCAGTTGCTACTGCAAAATTAAGAGTCAAAGCATCGGTTGCAATTGATTCAACGTTTCTGATGCTGTAGCCATTAGTACCATCTTTTATTAAAAGAGCTTGACCCTCTTCAAAACTTGCACCTTCGCCAGTATCAACGTTTACAACTGTAGTTGTTGAACCTGAAACTGTATTGTATTCAGTGGCATTAACTGTTTTATCGCCTAAGCAAGATTCTATCAACAAACCAGCCTCAGGCTCTTGGCCTTCAACTCCAGAATGTTTTATATACATCGAGTGAGAACCACTAGGAGTTTCTTTTCCTACCGTTGGCTCACTTGCTCCAATATCATTTAATAGTTCATCAGTTTCAATTTCTTCTAGCGTTGCTTCTTGCCCATGATCGGCTCTTAATGGGATAAATTCAGCTGCCGAAGCTGGTGCAATTAATGTCCCTGACGATGTTTCTTTTTTTAAGGCAAAAACACTCGCCCTTTTTAATTCAGCCATTCTTATCTCCTATAATGTTTCTTCTATATATGCTGTAAAGCTGACTTCTATGCTTACAAAATTAAATTTCTCACTTGCTATAAATTCTACTCCTGATGACGACCCTAAGTCTACTCTCTGAAGGTTGTTGTCAATACCTAGTTGGTCAACGTTGTAAAAGTCCTTTCTAAGTACGTGCATATCCTCCATAAGGTCTTTAGTAGCGATCTCAATTGCTAGGGTATTCTCATTGGTTCTAATTACTTCACGGGTTAATATTACAGAGTAGTCAGTTCCATAATTATACTTATTAAACTCACTTTCTTCTAAGTCCGTTGAATTAATTTTTAATCCATACCCTTCTCTTAGGAAATTTTCAGCATTTTCATCTAAGAAATAAGGATTAGGTATCTTTGTCTTGTTTGGTAAAAGAACTGCACATGCTTCTAATAATGTATCGTAAACAGTGGTTATATTGCTCATCTAGATAACGTCCCTTGCTTGGATCTAGTCTCTTGTCTATCCAATCTTCCATCAGGATTCTTGTCTACTAAGTAAATACGCATTTTACGCCGTCTATCGTACTCTTGTCGGGACGCTACTTTGTCATCTATATAATCGTCGCCAAAACCTCTAAACGCGAGCTCAGCGCATTTTGCCACGGCCGCTAGCTTAAACTTATCTCTGACTAATATTTGATTCCTGTTATCAAGAACATTTGACTCTACTAAATCTCTAACTAATAACTCAGCTGCTTTAATATGTTGCTCTTCCCAGTCAGTTTGTCCTGCTTTAAAAGCTGTTATCATAGACTGTCTTACGAGCTCTGGGTATTCAGACCCTAAATCATCATCGTCGCTAAATTTTTGTCCAATCCAGTTAATAATAGTACTGGCCGTTAAATCAATATCAAACGTTATCTTAAGCCAATACATGTTGTAGATTTTAACAGTTGAAAGCTCTGTGATGTCTTCGGTATGCTCCATCGCCCATTGCTTATCTTCATCTGGCGTCCATGACAAGAAACCAGAGTTTGAAAGTGCAGAAGTTTCATCCGTGAAATTTACAACACTAACAAACTCAGTCCCATCCCAGTATTTAACTGCAATAGTAGCCGCCTCTGCGTTTACTGTATCACCCATTTTTATATATTTATGATTGAAAGGATAAAGAGAGCCAATATAAATAGCGTCATCTGCGGCAATATGGCTAAACGTCTTTGTTCCTGTCTGATATCTGGACAGTTCTGGTGTCCAGTCTTCCATTATCCCATCGTTTGAAAATAATATTCTTGTTTCCATACTAAATCTCTTCTGATTTATTAACTTTCACTGTATCTTTTAAAACCTTTAAGAAGCCCTCCGGAGAGGGCCTGTTAATTATCTGCTATAGACTTTAAAAATGTACTCTAACTTACCAGCAGTAATTGCTTCGGTTTCTAGACCCATTACAATTTTTTCGCCTGATGCTAGCTCAACAATTTTACCTGCCGCTGTTCCTGGCGTTTGAACGTCTACTGAAATACCGCCACCGACATCAAAATCACTTAGAAATTCAACACCACCAGCACCTTTACCTAGATCAAGGTTAGCCGTTGCCGTCGCTGTGATTGCTGTTTTACAATCAATACTTACTAGCTCAACTAGCATTGAGCTTGATGCTGTAAATACATCAAAATCACCAACTGCTCCGCCATCTACTGCGAAGTCATAAATTACTCTTACTATCTGAGCGTCATTTGAAAATCCCGCCCCTACAATTTTATGATTACCTAAAGCTGCCATTCTATTCTCCTTTTAAATTAAATCTTCTTTCTGAATTTATGTAAGCGTAAAACTTCACACCATCATTATCAAAACCTACAACTCTAATTGGTACGCGAATTGCCTTTAGTTTATCTACAAGCTCAGAGGCGCTAGACGCCTCCAAGACTTGCAAATTCTTATAACCATTCGCGCCATTTAGCATTATGAGTTAATGATACTTATGTGCTTATTATCACCGTCATTACCTAGAGAAGCTCCGCCTATAGCATCAACGACGATTACAAAACCGTGCTGGTGATTAGAAGTAAGCTCAGCAACCTTGTAAGTTGGTTGTTTTTGCATTACTAGGTGCATAAAATCTGGGTGAAATGCGATACCTGCATCAGCACTTGATCCTGAAAGCGTAAGAAGTCCTGCACTGTCATCTTCAAGAACATTAAAACCAAATCTTTTAAGTGCAACTTGCCCACCGATTAGAGGCGCATCAGATGCTCCATAATCAGAAGAAACCATAGTGGTTGCGTTCATAAGGTCTGAGTAATAAACAGGATCTAAAAGGTTGTACCAACCATCTTTACGCCATTTAGACTGAGCAGCAAGCGTTCTAACAGCACTTAACTGAGCAGCATTGTAATTCGTAACACTAGTTAATACATGTGATGGAGACGATGCACTTGGAGCAATAAGAGAATAGAGGTAGTTATTCAATTGAATTTCTACTGATTCTAATAGTACTCGTCTAATTTTAGAATTTTGGTCTCCAATTTGAGACTGAAGCTCTACAAGATCATCAAACTCGAAAGAAGCCTGAAACCTCTTGTTAGCTTGAATAGAAACCCTTTGGGTAGAAAGCTTTTCACTGTTAAAAGTGTCAGCATCAACGCCTACAGTACGAGTCTCGCCTGCTGGTCTATTGATCTGTGATACATAAACAGTATCTCCACCCTTCTCAATGCTTCCGATGTAGTCTTTATTTACCAGTGAAGGTAATAGTGTTTTTTCTTTTAATTCGTCCATGAACATTGGTGCCCAGAACTCTTTGATCTGACCATTTACGTCCGTTAAATTTGTCTTTGCCATTTAAAACTCCGTTTATTGAGCAATTACAGATCTACAACTTCATTTAACCGCTTTCTTTTTTCGGCTATTGGTAGCTTCGACCACTGCTCTTTAGTTAATTTACCCGTACTTCCGGGGGCATCACTTGGGAGAGTTACTCCTGGACGTTCTAACAATACGCTGTGGTCAGTAAGAAACTGATTAACAACACTCTCGACACTATCTGCATTGATTCCTGTTTCTGGATCAACTTCAATCCTGTCAAGGTCTATGAAATCTAAATACGCTTGATGAAGTGGTTTACCGGGCAGCTTGTTTAAAACAGCTTGGAGCTTATGAGTGTCAAGTAATCCCTTCTGAAAAGTTTCCTTTTCCTCTTTCTCTTTCGCCAACTTACCTTCTAATTCTTTGGAGTATTCCTCGAATTTCTGGTCAGCTTTTAGCTTATCCGCTTCTCTTTCCTCGTCTCGCATTTTAATTTCGTTCAACTGTTTTTCTAGTAAGCTAGCCTTGTCATCTGATGCTTTTTTTTGTCTAAGCACCCTTTGAAAAGTCTCATGCTTTACTACGTCCTCTTTCGTCTCATTGATCTCATCACTAATGATCTCATTTTCTTGGGTTTGGTCACTAACCTCTGCCATGTTTCAGCCTCCGTTAAGCTTGTTTAATTTATTCAATTTACTTAATATTCTATTACTTAGTTTAAATAAGTCTTTCGTAATTCTATCTCTAAATAGCTTTTGTTCGAACTTAGCTAAATCGAGAAATCGCCTACCGGCCTTAGCTTGCAACTTAGCTTTCTTATTAGCTGTCATCTTAGAAGGCTTGCCATACATATCAGTGCTTCTATTGTTCTTTAGCGTTATAAAGATTCTCTTGTTAATCACTCGCCTTGTCAATGAGTTAAGCATCGAGCCCGTGGACGTAAGATTTGATTTGCTTGGGGTAGCATGCTCTTTGTTTAAATGAGTAGGTTTTAACAGGTTTTTCGTTATCGACGCATTTATCTTTCGATTAGCCTTACTGCTAGCTCTTGCACCTACAGACGCTCCAAGAGAATCTAGCTCTTTATTTGACGATACTGCCCTGTTCGCTTTGATGGGGTAAACATGTCCACTTTTACTAGTAAAGAAACGCACTTTACCTTTTCGCTGGTCTTTATAACTATTAGATAAACGCTTCAGCCTTACTTTTTTACCTGTTCTGGTAACCCCAAAACCTAGCCTTGTTCGCGTTCTTATCTGATCGAGCATGTCCCAAGCTAAGGTCTTCATCTTTCTATCGTTAGATGTATATGTTTCTACCAGCTCACTAATAAGCTTTTTAGGTACATCGAACTGAATAGCGTTCGGGTCTTTACGTGCCATTATCCTTGATTCCTCACTACTGTACCTGTTGCCGCACCACCTATAATTTCACCTGCGGCTGCCGCTGCTTTAACCAGCTCAAATACGTTTTTCTCGCGTTTCTTGTCATTGTTCAACGGGAACATCTTAAGAACTTTCTTTAAATCTTTATCTGTTATACCTAAGAAATCACGGCCTTTGACTACTGGCTTCTTATTGCCATACGTGCCTAAGCGATTGCCTTCTACCTTACCATTTAGATCAATGTCTTCTTTATCGTAACCTATAGTAATAGAGCCGCTAACTTGTCTTAACAGATCAAGCTCAGCCATCATTTCTTTAGTTGATTTTAGATTTACTCTGCTTGTCTTGTGCGCTGTTTTAAAATCTCTTGAACGTTTATAGGCATCAGAATAACCAACAAAGTCTTTATTATCTTTATCCTTGCCTTTATCTGTTCTAACTCTAATGAAATCAAGAATCTGCTTTGCTATCACCTTTCTTTCCGTTGGGTTGTACCCCTTTGGAATCTTGATTGTCGTCTTCTGGTGCTTCGCCATCGCCTTCCTTGGGAGTGTCGTTAAAATAATCTATGTGCTTTTTAAGCTCAGTTTCATCAGCATCAGGGTAAAGCTTTTTAATAGCTTTTTCTGGATATAGGAACCCCGCGTCAACTTCTAGCTTGATTGTACGAACTTCTTTCTCTCTGTCAATAACCACTTGAGGCTCATCAAATTCAACAACAACTGCAAAGTCCTCTGAAAACCTGCCCTTGCCCTTAACTTTACCTTGGTCTACCCATGTATTATGGACATCTTTCATTACTTTCCAGAAGTTTTGTTCGTCTTTCTTAAACGCTTTAATGGAGAGTTTCTTAAGCTCAGTAGTGTCCATCTCATCCAATATTTTAGCAATACCGCTGGAAGTGTTAGACCCATCTATAGAGCCCAAGGCCCCCACTTTTATACCCTTCGTTTCAAGCCAAAAGGTAAAAACTTGCATTATAAAATTTAAAACTTTGTCTATGTCTGCTTGAGGTTTAACCACTCCTACCTGTGGTGTCTTTTCGCTCATAGGGTCAGACTTAAATGACCAGAAAGCGTTAGGACTCATAACCATATCTTCACTGTCAACGTCTACTCCATACATAATAGAGAAGCATTGAAAAAGCACCGCGCCTGATAAATCAGACAACAATACCGGTATGATTTTAGTTATGTTTAATAAATCAGTGTCTTGTCTAGGTAGTAAATCTATACGAGATCTAAAGCCATAATAATTAGGAATAATGCCAAAAGGATTTTCACCGTCATTACCTTCCATCGCTGGTGCGTAAACATCCCCCTGATTATCAATTGCTAAAAACTCTCCATCACTGTACAGATAATAAACATCACGCATCTCTACACGGTAACCTTCTTTAGTCCTGTTATCAGGCACGTCTATTGGCTTCTCGCCCATAAACTTAATAAGAATGTCTACTTCTAAAGGGTTTTCACTATTAGTTGAATACACCAAGAATCTATCAAACGGCGAAACTCTTAACTTCGGCTCACCGACTTTGTTTAGATACGGGTCTAATAAATAGCCTTTAAATAGATTAGAGTATTCGTCAGCATCATTCATTGAAACGTTCATTTCAAATGCTTTTTCGTATTCTTCTAGCAGCTTTTGGTCTGACTCTTTTTCGGTTGTTCTTACCGGAGTAAGCGCATAAACCTTAGACACCTTATCAATATACCTCTTAAGCACATTAACAACGATTAGCCTTTCTTGTATCTTAGAATAGTAGTCCTCACTAAGACAGGCCTTTAGATCAGCTTGTACATATGGTTTCAAATTACCCTGATGAATGTCTAGCAGCACTTTGTTATGCTCTAAATAATCCAGGTTGTCTTTTATGTAATCTAGTATCTCAAATCGTTGGGCGCTTAGGCTCATGTTTTACTTCCTATAAACTGTTAAGAACGTTTTCTAACCTACCAATATCTTCGGCGTAAACATAAGCAGTTGCCATAATAATGGCTCGCTGGGCTTCGGGAGTTTTTTTAGGTATCTCGCTCTTAATTCTACTGACTTGTTTTTCCTGTAGACGCTTGTAAGTTGCCACCTTGGTTCCGATATAATCCTTAAATGAAATAGGCTCTTGTGCCTTGTCTCTCAGTAAATCTTTATGTTGTTCCGAGAGCTTTTTAAGCAAAAGCACTTCTTGTTCATTTAAATCTTCGCCTTTCACTTCTGTCACTGGCTCTAATACATATTCTGGTGACTCTTGTGTGTTTTCGTGTTCCATAATTTTCTCCTATAGTTGTACAGTTTTAGATCTTCTACTTCCAAATATTACGTTATCTTTTGCCCATGTCCAGTAACCGAACGCGTCGGAAATGTGCGTTAACATAGGGTCGTCTTTCTTATCTAATTCGTTGTTTTTCCAAGACACCATTTCCAGATCTTTTATTAGTTTTTTACATCCAGGAGCTATTATTATCTTATTGTTCTTTAATAATCTGTTTAAATTGTTAACTCTGTCAACTTGATACGGATTGGTTGTACCTTGCAAGCTAAACCCCCTGTCTCTTAACTCCTGAAAGTCTGTCTTACCACCTGTTTGTCTACGCTTACCTGTACTGTCTGGAAACAACTCAGCGCCAGCATAGCCACGTCCAATAAGCTCATCACACATCCTAGGCGTATCACTATTGTTTTGAAACACTTCATCAATAACAAAGAATGTGCCTTTAGAGTAATACCCGACAGTGGCTGTCATTGGGTCAACATTAAAGTCCATTCCGATGTGGTACTTTGTGCCTGCTAGATTTTCTAATACCTCTGTGTCTATTTCGCAAACGTGTCTCTCTCTATCAAATTCATAGTAAGCCAACCCATCATCAGAGTCAGTATGCAATCCCTCAAGGAACCTCATGCGCTCCTTCTCGGGCATTTTCTTAAGCACTTTCTCTATGTATTCAGGGTCAATATTTTCCATATTGTCGCCCGGATTCATTAATATTGATTGGTATTGCGTTGAATCAACTGCTACTTCTGCTTCAGGATCAAAATACTTATACCAAAACCAATAAGTCCAATGGCGCTTACTTGGAGGATTGCAGTCATAGTAAGCCATGTTCTTAAGATCGCTTTTTTCAGCTAATCTTGTTAGGGCCATATTTCTTGAAGCTAATTTAATTTGTGAACACTCGTTGAAATATATAGTTGAATACTCTTTACCTAGTATTTTCTCTGTCCTCTCTTTGTCATCTAGCCCAGCAACCCATACCTCAGAGCCGTTTGCTAGCGTGTAATAGTAATCTGTCTTATTGGGAGTTGCTCTTAAGTCAGGAAAACACATGCTTAAAACTTTAGGAATAGTCTCTAACCATACAGAAGTCTTAACGTGATTAAATTTCTCTCTTACTATTAGATGTCTCGAGTGACACTTTGCTGCTCTTATAAAAATACGTCTAACATGGTCAAAGGTTTTACCTGAACGCGAACCACCAATTGCCATAAAGTGCAATAAGTCTGGGTCTGCGCACATCCTTGTGGCTTCTGCTTGCTTTAAAGTTTTCTTAAACGGCTGCGTCATCTTCGTCTATGTTAATAGCAATTTGACCATCTACTTCTACTTTGTTTTTCTCTGAATAATCCTTATGAAACCTTGTCTTAAGTGCAAATATTAAGCATGAATTATCTATGTCTTTAACATTTAACCCATCAATTGCTACTCCAGATATCTTAGCTGACAACCTCTTTTCCATGAATAACTGTGCTTTGCCTATAGCTATTTCTTTACACTCTTTCCATTCAGGATGCTGGTCTTCCCAGTCATAGCAAGTGCTTTTACCAACATCAATCGAAGCTCCAAAAGTGTTATAACTCAACCCTTTGCTCATGTGACTGATTAGCATTTTACAGTATTCTGGCTTATATTTTGACGCGCTCACTAATATTCTCCGGTTAGATGCTACCTATTGCACCGAGTAATTCATTTCTACAACTAATATCCTCTAGGAAACAACCACTTAACGCACTTGTTCTAGTTATAGTTCCCTGATCTTGTATGCCTCTCATCTTTACACAAAAATGTTCAGCATCTATTATCACTGCGATGTCTTCTGTTTCTAAAACTTTCTTAAGGTCTTCCAAAATATCGTTAGTTAATCTCTCTTGTACTTGTGGTCTACGACTAAAGTAATCTACGATCCTATTGAACTTTGATAGCCCCATTATTTTGTCTTTAGGGATGTAAGCAATATGAGCTTTACCTATAATTGGCACAAAATGATGCTCGCAAACACTGTGAACTTTAATGCCTTTCTCGATTAGCATCTGATTATAGTTGAACTTGTTTTGAACAGTTGTAATTTTAGGGTAATTAGCTTTATTTAAGCCTTTGAATAGTTCATTAATGTACATCTTAGCCACTCTTTTAGGAGTATCTATAGTTGAATCGTCTATTGTTACATTAAGCAAATCCATTATTTCTTTAAACTTTTCAGCAACCTTATCTTGAATCATTACCCTACTCCTATAATCTTGTGCAGTTGAACGCTCAGTCTTAAGTTATTGTCTTTTGTGACCAATTCAATGCTTTCAAATATGTTTGATTGGTAGTTGTCATCCATTACAGGCTGAACATATCTTTCAGATGCTTTGTAATCTCTGAACTTCTCGTGGCTTATATCTTCTGATATTGATGGGTGTAATATTTTAAGATCATCACACTGCTCAAGCTTTGTTTGCTCCATGCTTTGTTTAGGGGAAAGAGTTACGTGGTCAAAATAATTAATAAGAAGCCCTAGCTTTTTACTACCATTAGTCTCTAAGTGTATTGAGAACAATTCGTCATTTAGTCCGATTAGTAAGTTTTCGTCTATTTGAAGCGTAGGTTCACCACCACTTATAACTATATTTGACCCTCTCTCAGCTCCAAGGCTTAACAACTTGCTGACAATCTCCTGTCTTTCCATTGACTCCCCGCCAACGAAATCAGTGTCACAGAACTTGCAAATTGACTTCTCTCTGTCTTTTTCGCGTCCTGTCCACCTATTGCAACCAGCAAGTCTGATAAAATAAACACAAGAGCCAGCATAAGAGCCTTCACCTTGTATCGTAGGGCCAAAAATTTCTTTAACTTTATAGCTCATAAAGTCACCTCTACTTTACAATTCTCTGTTTCATATAACTCAATCTTGGTAGCTTTAACTTCTGATCCTGCAAACACTTCAGGACATACCGTGTTTAAAAGGAAGCTTGCCATGTTTTCCGCAGTTGGGTTTTCATGCATTACAAAAGGGTCTTTTTTCCGAGGCATGTTCATAAGCCCTTCTAGGACAGTTATGTCTTTATGGTAGACGATTGTATTATGATCCCAGTATAAGTCTATCCAATCGCCTACTAGCTGCTTTATACAGCTAAAATCAACAACCCTGCCGAGCGTATCAAGCTCTGGGGCTTCTACTGTCACCCACGCTATGTAATTATGCCCATGCAGCGTCGCACATTTAGACTCATGTTCAAATACTCTATGCCCTGCACAAAAGTGAATCTTTCTAGTTGCTGTTATCATTTTTCAATCTCTCGTTGTATTGCTTTTCTAGCTCTTTAAACTCCGTCTTGTCTGCGTACTCAGTTGGATCATAAACCTGAGCATTAACAAATGCTTCCCTTCTCTCAAAACAAGTTGAACATCTTCCACAATGAACTTCATCTCCCTTGTAACAAGAATAAGTACCTGTCCAGTTAACCTCAAGAGTGTTTCCAAGTGTACAAATCTGTTCCTTTAAGAGCTCTTGAAATGGGCTTCTAATATAAATCTCTTCGTATGTACCAAGTTCGGTTGCTCTGGACATTGCTTTCACAAAATTTACTCTACAGTCTGGGTAAACAGCGTGGTCGCCTGCATGATTCCCGATAGCAACATTCTCTGCTCCGCAAGACTCAGCAATTGCGCAAGCAATAGAAAGCATAATTCCGTTTCTAAAGGGTACAACCGTTTTCTTCATGTTTGACTCAGCGTAGTGTCCTTCGGGTATCTCAGCGCCCGTTTTGAGTAGGTCAGATGTTAAATGCTTAGACACTTCTGATAAGTCTATTCTGTCTAGTTGAACCCCTAGCGAATCACATGTATTAACTGCACTTTTAAATTCTCTGTCATTATGCTTGGACTGATAATTAAACGAAATAGCTCGGACGTTTTCTTTACCATGCTCTTTTACTAATCCATATAAAAGAACAGTTGAATCCATGCCGCCTGAGTATATTAAAACCGTTTTCATAGCCCTTCTCTCCCTGTAAATCCTTCTTTTACTTTTTTGCATACCGGGTTAATCGAAATTCCACCCCTTGGGAAAAAATCACCTCTTACTTTCACCCACTTAGGTTCCATGAGTTTAAATAAGTCATTTGCTATTTTATTCACACAATCCTCATGGAAAGACCCTTCATTTCTAAAGCTAAACATGTAAAGTTTAAGTGATTTTGACTCAACCAACTTAGTGTCAGGGCAATACTCGATAAGAATTTGAGCAAAGTCTGGCTGGGCAGTTTTGGGGCACAAGCTGGTAAATTCAGGAATCTCAAGCTTTACCACGTAGTTATTCTCGGGAAACCTGTTTGCAAATGCTTCTAATACAGCTGGATTATAAGTATCTTGGTATTTGGTAGCGTGATTTCCCAGTAGTTTTAAATTCTCACAGTCTGATTTCATATTATCCCTTTTTTGTATAAGTGTCTTTTTGCTTCTATTAAGCACGTTAAATTAAACGTGCTTTT
>Ga0222673_1000642_pt1 | contig 14538 bp, 13 predicted proteins | sample AntAcemetagen801_FD_179845 | JGI IMG/M metagenome (GOLD analysis project Ga0222673, IMG submission 179845) | Saline water microbial communities from Ace Lake, Antarctica - #801 | ecosystem: Environmental > Aquatic > Non-marine Saline and Alkaline > Saline | place: Antarctica: Ace Lake...
TCGATTAATATCTCGAGGGAAAGGCACAGCCTCTTTAACGTTTGGTAGGTTTAGCATGCGGGCAGTGAATCTCTCCAGACCAGTAGAAGAGCCACCATGTGGTGGGACTCCATATTTATGTAACATTGTGTAGAACTCAAAGCTTTTTGGGTCCATTCCACGAGAGATAATTTTTTCAACTACAGAATCATAAGTGTGATAGCGTTGCGCCCCACTGTTAATTTCTAGACCTCTAAACAAAAGGTCGAAACTACGACAAAGCTTTGGATTCTCAGGAAGTTCCATTGAGTAGAAAGCTCGTTTGCTAGTTGGAAACTCAGTAATAAAAACAAAGTCGCTCCCATGTTCTTCTAGCGCCCATTCACAGATTTTTCTTTCATGTTCTGGTTCTAAGTCGGGCTCTCCTTCACATTCAATATCAAATTTTTCTTTAAGTATTACTTGTGCTTCTTGGAGAGTCAAAGTAGGAAATGGTTTTTCTGGCAACTTAGCAGCTGTTGTTTCAAACCTTTCGAAAACATCGGCATGTTTTTCTGCGACGGCTTTTACTGTGTCACGAACAACTTCTTCTAAAACCTTCATAACATCATGATGGTCTTTTATAAATCCCATCTCGAAGTCCATCTGTGTTATTTCTGCGAGGTGTCTAGTGGTGGCAGATTTCTCGGCTCTAAACACTTTAGCTATTGTGAATACTCTCTCAAATGCGCCAGTCATGATTTCTTTGTAGAGTTGAGGGCTTGTTGCCAAGTTGGCAGTTCTATCTTTGAAATACTCAACCTTAAATACTTCTGCCCCACCTTCCGCATCAGAACCAACTAATGCTGGTGCCTGAAATTCCACAAAGTCTTTTTGCATCAAAGAATATCTGTAGTTTTGTACAATAGTAGCTGCTACAGCAAAAATGTCTCTTGAGCGCTTTGTCTTCAATGTTAATGGTCTATTGTCTAAATTTGTTTCAAGGGCAATTTCAGAATCTAAATCAAATGGGAGTACTTCGGACATGTTTAATATTTCTATGGCAGTAATCTCCAATTCTATGTCGCCATTTTGTACTCCTTCGTTCACCATCTTTTCTGGACGTTTGTTCACTATCCCTGTTATTGCTACTGAAGATTCAGGTCTTAGTGTTTTTGCTATTTCTAGTACTTCTGGTTTGCCAAAAACTACTCCTTGCACAGTGCCGCTGCGGTCACGAAAATCAAAAAAAGCCATTTTGCCTTGATCACGAGCAACATCTACAAGGGCGTTAATTAAAACTTCGCTCCCTTCCTGTTCTTTCAAGTCCTTAATTAGTATTCTTTCCATATTTTTATAGTATTCCAATTTTATCTTTTACTTCCTTCATTTTCTTGTTAGCTCTTTCTCTGGCTTTGTCTCCTCCGTCTTTTAGTATCTCTAACACCTCACTGTCTGTAATACTATTTCTTTTCTCACGCATTGGATCTATAAGATTCTCTAAGTCGTGTAGCAGAGCTTCTTTAAGGTTTTTGTAACTACCTTTATTATCTTCATAAATCTTTTCCAAATCAGACTCACTTCTCAAGAGCTTATGTATTGAATATACATTTTCTGGTCTATCTCCCTCAGAATCAGTTACGATACTCATAACAGCTTTTTGCACATCTTCTTTGGCAGCAAAAAGTGGGATAGTATTTTTATAACTTTTGCTCATTTTTTGGCCGTCAATTCCAGGAACTATCCCAGTGGCTTCCAAAATCTTCTCTTGTGGAGCGACAAATGTCTCACCGTAAGACAGATTAAATTTATTGGCTGCCTCACGTGTGTATTCGATGTGCTGTTGTTGGTCTTTCCCTACTGGAACAATTTCAGTGTCATAAAGCAAAATATCAGCAGCCATTAACATTGGATAGTTAAATAATCCGGCATTAGCTTCCAAGCCTTTTGCCACTTTGTCTTTATAGGAGTGTGCCTGTTGAAGAAAAGGTACTGTAACCAAACATTCAAATATCCAAGCAAGTTCCGTGTGCTCTTGCACATCAGATTGCTTAAAAAGTATAACTTCCTTTGGGTCTACTCCAGCTGCTAGATAGTCCTTTACTACGTTTATTGTGTTTTGTCGCAATTCTTTTGGGTCTCGCACAGTTGTTAGTGCGTGATAGTCCACAACCATCAAGTGGCTGTCATAGTCCTTATATAGGTCCACAAAGGGTTTAAGAGCACCAAAGTAGTTACCTATATGCAATGCTCCAGATGGTTGCAGGCCTGTAAGTAAGCGTTTTTTATGGCCAGTCATAAGTCAAATATTACCAGACTTGGGGTGGCTTTACCAATCTAGTTTCAAGAACTGATTATTTAACAAGTGGCAATTGTAATGTAAAGGTCGATCCTTTCCCTTCACCTTCTGAGTCAGCTTTAATTTGTCCACCCATTGCTTTAGCCATAGTGTCAGCAACAAATAGTCCTAGTCCAGTACCGGTTACATTTACACTGTTGGCATTCCTAGCTCTTTCAAATTTCACAAATATGCCTTCTTTGGTCTCCTTACTCATGCCTATTCCAGTATCAATGATATTAATCTCTAGTGTCTTACCATTAACCTCACTGTTTACGACAATTTCAACCGAACCTTCTTTTGTATATTTAATAGAGTTGTCTATTAAGTTTTGAATTATCTGTGTGGTCTTGCCAATGTCAGCTTTTACTATACTTCCACCTCTCACATTTGATTTGTAGGTTATAAGCAAACCTCTTTTAGTGGCTTCTGGCCTTAATTGGTCAACTAGTTTCTTGGCTATTTCAGCCGCATCAAATTTCGAGTAATTGTATTTCATATTACCGGATTCTATACGAGATACATTAAGGTAATCTTCAACAGACAAAGCCATTAAGCGACTAGACTCCCCTATTTTTACAATTGCTTCTTCTGCTTTTGCGGGTAACTTGCCAAATGAGCCTTCTAAGAGCATTGATGAGTATCCCCGAATGGCTGTTAGCGGGCTGCGTAGCTGGTGTGATGCAATTGATACAAATTCAGATTTTAATCTATCTCGTTCTTTTAATCGTATGTTAGCCGCTGATAATTTCTCTGCCAACTTTTCAATTTCTTGTTTCTGTTTAAACTCTTGCCTAACGCTTCTTATCAATAGAAATCCAGCTACTGTTGCAAATATCAATGTAACCAAGACAATACTGTTGAATAATTCAGTATCTACAAACAATAGTGAACAGACTAATGCCCATAAAATTACTACTAGCATTTGTGCACCAGTCATTTGAATGCGGAAGCTGTTAAATCTCACTATGTTGTAGGCAATTAAAGAAGCAAAGACAGGCATTCCAAATAAGCCGTACTGACTAATTGTCCAATCATCTGTAAAACTACTAATGATATTTCCAGAAGTGAAAGAAAGTAAGAAGGTAACTAGTCCAACAGTGAAGTAGATTGCCGACCTCCTTAGAGGTCCTTTAAGTTTAGGAATACCAACAATTCCAGTAATAAGAATCATTATTGTAAATATCGCATTGAGGATGTAGGTGTAGTACTTTGCAATTGGACCCTCAATGCTCTCACAAGAAGATAACTGTAGGGCTTCTAGGTTGAAAGTTGTTGGCAATAATAATATTAAAGGCATTAGTATTGCCGCAGTAAGTACTTGATACTTGAATGGAGGCAGCTTCTTGTTTAAGTATAGGTAAAAAAGGAAATACGCCATAGCGTAAGTTACTGGTTCGATTAGGACCTGTAGTGACCATGAAAACATTACTTCAGCAGGATCGTTAGTTGCCCAAAGCATTACATCTAAAAGAGCCCAGATACTGAAAATTGATGCAAAGAAAAGGAATAAACGAGACAAAAGGTTCTTTGGGTCATTTGCAAACACCAGTAAACTCACAGCCATTACAGAGAAAATCGCAATAAAGTGAGAGTAATTAATAAGCAAAGGAACATTCGAAGAGATAAACAAAAACGTGGCTGGCTCCCAAGGACAAAGTAGATAATTCATAATATTATTCTTCAGCTATTTCCTCTTCCTCAACATCATCAATAATGACAAAGTCGTGTAAGACGATTGTTTTGTAATAGGTCAAAGCCACTGACACAAGAATCATAATAAATACTATTATGAACAGAAACTTAGATTGTTGTTCTTTCATAAGGCTTGATAAAAACTACTAGTTGTTATTATCTTCTATGGTACATTATTATAACAACAAGGCAGTGTGTGTTTGGGGATTGCTTTGAATTTTTATACAGTCTGAATCAAAAATTTATGCCACTAAATGATAGTAATAAAAAGTTTGGTCAAGTTTGGTCATGTAATGAATGGGATCCACTTGAGGAAATTATTGTAGGAACAGTGGAAAATGCTGTAGTGCCCGTATGGAGTCCGGCCGTTGCCTCAACAACTCCTACTCACGCTAAGTGGTTTTTTGAGAAGCATGGGGGGCAACCCTTTCCTGACGAAATGATAGAAAAAGCATCTATTGAGTTAAATGGTTTAGTAAAAGTTTTGGAAGATTTGGATATCACAGTACATAGACCTAAACCGCTAGATTTTAACACGGAGTACAAGACACCTTGGTGGGAAAGCAAAGGTCTATATTCCGCTATGCCCCGAGATGTACTTTTGGTTATTGGTGACACAATTATCGAGGCTTCTATGGCGTGGCGAACAAGATACTTCGAAGTGTTTGCATATAGAGACATGATTGAGGAGTATTTCAGAGAGGGTGCTAGATGGTTGCCTGCTCCGAAATCAACCATGGCCGACGATTTCTATAATCCAAATTATGATCCAGCAACACCTGAAATTGATGGCGTAAGGCAATTTGTTATCTCAGAAAAAGAAGTGTCTTTTGACGCTGCTGACTTCACAAGATGTGGAAAGGATATTTTTGTGCAAAAAAGCAATGTTACGAATGCTATGGGTATTGAATGGGTTAGGCGTCATATTGGTTCTGAATACAAGGTTCATGAGGTTGAGTTTGGCGACCAACATCCTATGCATATCGACACAACAATTGTGCCACTTGCTCCAGGAAAGCTTATGATCAATCCTTCTTGGGTAGAACGTAGTCAGTTGCCTTCTATGTTTGACTCATGGGAAATTATTGAAGCACCAGAACCAGTTAATCCATTTGATTCAGCATTATATTTTTCTAGTGACTGGTTGACTATGAACTTCCTTAGTGTTGATGAAAAAAGGATAATTGTGGAAGAAAATGAGGCCCCGCTTATTGATTTGCTAAAGAAAAAAGGCTTTGAGCCAATTCCTATTCCATTTAGAAACTTTTATCCTTTTGGTGGTTCGATACATTGTGCAACAACCGACGTGCGTCGTAATGGAGGTTTGGAATCCTACTTTTAAAAGTACTATTTTAATAGCTATTTAAATAGCTATTAAAATAGTACCTGCTGCAATGATTAAAATAGCAACTATTTTTGTATATTTTTTGTTACTAGAAAAGGACTCCTTATAATTCCCGATGTGAAGTTTGGCTAGTGCACTGCCTATTAATAATGTAAAGACAGGGTGAAAGGCTGCCATGGCACTCACCATCATGACACTTGGTCCAAATACAATCGCTAGTTGATTAAAAACAGCTGCTACAGCGTATAGTCCTTCGTTTGCAGTTTGAGCAAAAATTATTTTTCTATCAAAAGTCAGTAATCTTTTAATAAATTGTTCTCTGTACGGCTTCCACAATACCCAGATTAAGAAACTAAGAAATCCCATACCTAAGCCGTTACCGAATGCAGCTGTTGCAAAATTTGAAAGCTCGGCAGCGTCTTTGAATAAAAAGTAACCCACACTAATTATTGCAGAGGATAACAGCATAAGAAGCAAGGTTCTTTTATCTATTTTACGCAGTGCTGGTGAATAATTAAGTATTAGCGCTCCAGAAATTATTAGCAGAGCAGCTAGAATATGTACAAAAATAGGAATCTCTCCAAAAAACATTATTCCTATAAATAATGAAAATATCGGTATTGTTTGAAAAAGTGGAGTAGTGTTAAGTGCTCCGCCTCTTTCTATTGCATAAAAGTATGGAATAAGCCAAATTACTTCAAGTATTCCAGCTGCAAAAGCATTTAAAAAACTTTCCGAGGTAAAGATTATATGAATTGCCGGTACTGCCCACGCAAGAATTAAAACTATTACACTAACCACAATGCCAAAAAGACCGGAGATTATTATCAGTTGGCCTGGTGCGTCCATTGCAGACTTATCGTTTTCATTAGAAATTTTCCCCAACAGCCACTCATCTAAATAGCCAACTGTTGCATCGCAAAAAGTTGAGACTAAAGAAAACAGCACCCATGGTGTTATGAGCAGTAATATTATTCCACTTAGTATTCCGAGTACGGATTCAAACCCCATAATCAGCTTAGATGAAAAATAATGCTACGAGTGGGAGAATTAGCCACCAAAAGAAGTTTTCTTCGGGAGCAAATAGATTCTGCATTGGAGAACCAGGATCTATTAGTTCAGTTACTGGCAAAACATTGTAGCTATACGCCATTACCAACGCTGTTGCTAAAATAGCCAATATTAATTTTTTATGAAAACTTTCGAATGCTTTCTCTGCATATTCTCTTGGCATCAAACGATGGAATAGAAATGTAGCCGCGAAAGTTACCATAATAAACACCCCAATCATTAATATGGACTTATTTTCTGTGGCACTCTCAGAACTGAATAGTTTGTTGTAGTATGGAAACTCAAGTGATAATAAGAGTGCTAAGTAAAGACCCATTATTAAGTTAATGATTGATTGTCTTCCGCGTACGATTGAGAAAATTAAAAATAATCCAAAGACAACAAGAACAAATAATGATTCTTGAGTGATAGAAATTAGGGCTGAAGTGTCCATGTTTACATTATATTATAGGCTCCTTTCACTCATAAAAAACACTAGCCTATGGATAACAAAAAAATAGAAGGACTTGTCCTTCTATTTTCTCTGTCATTTTGCTTACTAATAGCCTTTTAAATAGCTATTTTCTCAGTTGTGTGTGCAATACGACATCATTAGCCTCAAAAAAACTTTTTGCATAACTTGCAGCGACTTCAGGATCATAGTACTTGCAAGAAAAAACATCCAAGTATGTATGGTTGGTTTTGTTTGCGAAATGTCCTGAAATAAGTGAGGTTTCTATAAGTTGAACCATAGAATAACCGGCAACGTCTTCGTCGTGGTCAGCAAAGTGTACAACCTGACATTCTCCGAAAGGAGTCACATCAATTTTTTTACAAAGCTCTAACACAAACTCCTTAATCTTTGCAGCATCTCTTATTGTGTCGGGATTACAGGAATGTAAATCAATACTAGTTAGTATGCCCCAACTTCCATTTTCTTTATATTCTTTTTCAGTCATAACCTCATACTAACAAAATACAGATTTATATTTGAACTGCTTGTGTATAAAACAAAATCGCCGAGCAAAGCTCGGCGATTTTGTTTTATATCCCTTCTTCACGCAACTCTTCCACTAATTTCTTGGCTTTTCGGGATAACTTATTTGGAGTTTCTATTTTAATTTTTACCAAGAAGTCTCCCCGTCTGTTTCCTGTAGGTACACCTTTCCCTTTCATTCGCAGCAGTTCGTTGTGGCGAACTCCAGCTGGAATTTTAATTTCAACAGTGCCGTCTAAAGTTTCTACTTTGTAATTGTTTCCTAGTAAAGCATCAGTAAGTTTTACTGGTAGGTCCTTAATCAGATTCACGCCGTCTCTTTTAATTTCCTTGTCTGTGTTGACGTGTAACTTGATGTACAAATCTCCGGGCGCTCCACCTGTTACAGCTTCTCCTTGTCCAGGCATCCTAATCACTTCTCCGTTTTGGATTCCTGCTGGAATATTTACTATTATTTCAGTTTCCTCTCTAACAACCCCACTACCGGCACAGTGTCCACATTTCTCTTTTGGAACCTTTCCCAATCCTTTGCAGGTACTACACTCTCGTACAGTTGTGAAGCTTCCCATGATACTTTGGCGCGTCTCTCTCACTTTTCCATTTCCGTTACAGGTAGCACAATCACTCATCTCAGTCCCCTCTTTTGCCCCGCTTCCTTTGCAGTGCTCACAGGTATTGTTTTTGGTTATAAGAACAGAACGTTTTACACCAAAGATTGACTCCTTAAAGCTGAGTTCAATGTCTATTGAGATATCCCTTCCTCTCTGCTGTCTTTGTCTTCCAAAATTGCTTCCAAAGACATCTCCAAAGTTTTCAAAAATATCATTGATATCAAACTCAAACCCTTGTCCACCAAAGCCTTGTGCTCCACCGCCACCGCTATAACCATTTCCTCCAGCGCCTGAAAAAGCTTGTCCGTAGGCGTCATACTCAGCCCTTTTCTTGTCGTCACCTAAAACAGCATAAGCCTCGCTTATTTCTTTAAACTTAGATTCATCACCAGTTTTTTTATCCGGATGATACTGAGTCGCTAGTTTTCTAAAGGCTTTTTTAACTTCATCTTTTGAAGCTCCTTTTTGAATTCCTAGAATGCTGTAATAGTTTTTGTCTGACATAAGAAAATTACTGTTTATTTTCGTCGTCTGGTTTTTCTTCTTCTGTTACGTCTGCATCGCGAACATTTTCATCGTTGGAATCAGTATCCTCTGTACTTGTTTCAGCAGTACCTTCCGCTGGCTCCGCACTTTTTTGCATAGCCTCACCGATTTTCTGCATTTCTGCTGACAGAGCTTCAGTCGCAGATTCTATAGCAGCTACATCATCTTTATCTTTCACTTCTTGTAAGGCTTTCACTTTCTCTTCTATTCCAGTTTTAACTGCTTCGTCAATCTTATCGGCAAAATCCTTAAGTGACTTTTCAGCAGTGTAGATCATTTGTTCTGCTAGATTTCTCTTTTCTATCAACTGCTTCTTCTTCTCATCCTCACCAGCATGTTCTTCTGCCTCCTTCTTCATCTTTTCAATGTCTTCTTCAGTTAAACCAGAGTTGGCTTCAATTCTGATTGACTGTTCTTTTCCAGTAGATTTATCTTTAGCAGTTACATTAAGAACTCCGTTACTATCTACATCAAATACTACCTCAACCTGTGGAATGCCACGAGGTGCTGGTGGAATACCGTCAAGAACAAATCTCCCCAGTGACTTGTTGTCGCTCGCCATTGGGCGTTCACCTTGAGTAATATGTATTTCTGTTGAAGTTTGGTTGTCAGCTGCTGTCGAAAATACTTGCTCCTTCTTAGTAGGAATATGAGTATTTTTTTCAATTAGTTTAGTTGCTACTCCTCCCATTGTTTCAATACCTAGAGAAAGAGGGATAACGTCAACTAATGTGATGTCTTGTACATCTCCTTGGAAAATTCCAGCCTGAATCGCTGCTCCGAGAGCTACAACTTCGTCCGGATTGATAGTTTTATTTGGTTCTTTACCAAAGAGAGCTTTTACAGCTTCTTGTACCGCAGGCATTCTTGTCTGTCCACCAACGATAATGATTTCATCAATCTCTTCTTTCTTAAAAGGAGATGCTTCCAATGCTCGCTTTGTGATTTCCACAGAACGGTCAATATACTCACGTGCTAGTTCTTCTAGCTTAGAACGAGTCAGTTTGATGTCCATATGAACTGGCCCGTCAGACCCTTGCGATATAAACGGAATATTTATGTTCGTTTCGCCGGTTGAAGAAAGCTCAAGTTTAGCTTTTTCAGCAGCTTCATCAAGCCGCTGCAAGGCCAAACGATCCTTTCCTAAATCAATCCCCTCTTGGTTTTTGAATTCGCTTATTAAGAAACGAACTACAGCACGGTCGATGTCGCGCCCTCCCATATGTGAGTCACCGTCTGTTGCTTGTACTTCTACTACATCGTCTCCAACTTCCAGTACGGTCACGTCAAAAGTACCACCACCGAAGTCGTATACTACCAACTTTTCATCTTTCTTCTTATTAAATCCGTAAGCAAGTGCCGCGGCGGTTGGTTCATTAATAATTCGCTTCACATCTAGGCCGGCAATTTTACCAGCATCTTGGGTAGCTTTTCTTTGTGAGTCGTTGAAATAAGCTGGTACAGTAATAACAGCTTCAGTTATTTTTTCTCCCAACTTTGCTTCAGCGTCAGTTTTTAGTTTGGTAAGTATCATTGCCGATACTTCCTCTGGTCGCATGTCTTTATCTCCAAGGTGCACTAATGTGCCCCCAGCGTCGCTTTTCTTAATTTCATAAGGCACAATCTCCTTGTCTTTCTGAACCGCTTCTTCGTCGAAGTTGTGGCCCATAAAACGCTTGATACCATAAATAGTATTCTGTGGATTTGTTTCCGCTTGTCGCTTTGCGATTTGCCCAACAAGACGTTCACCAGTTTTGCTAATAGCAACAACTGAAGGAGTAGTTCTTCCACCCTCTGCATTTTCAATGATGGTAGGTTCACCAGCTTCTATTACAGCCATTGCTGAGTTAGTAGTTCCTAAGTCTATACCTAATATTTTTGCCATAATTCTTTTTAGTTAAAAGTTTATAATTAAACTATTTATCAAATTTACCTACAATAACTCTAGCTGGTCTAATGAGTTTTGTTTCTCCGTTGACCTCCCTTGTGTATCCTAATTGGACAGTCTGAAGCACTTTGTCAGCATCTTCTTTATTTTCTACCGGAGCAGTGCTCACAGCGTCATACAAATTTGGATTAAACTCCTGCCCTTTTGGGTCGATGGCTTTTGTCCCATATAGATTTAGTACAGCTTGTAGTTGAGCAAATATTCCTTCTACTCCAGCTCTCCACTTTTTATCTACTTCCTGCCAAGCAGAATCACTCATAGCAGAGTTGAAGCTGTCACAAAGTGGAAGCAGGTCTTCTATATGGGACTCAACTTGCCTGTCCTTATCTTTAGCCCGTTCTTCTTCTAGGCGTCTTCGACTGTTTAGAAAGTCAGCCTTTGCTCTCTGCATCTCTTCTAAAGACTGCATTTTCTCCTTTTCACAAGCCTTGAGTTTGTCTCGTAGGTCTTTAATTTTTTGTTGGCTATTGTTTTCAATTGCCTCAAAATCAGGATCTTCCAGATGATCTTCGTTGGTTGGTTCAAATTCCTCCTGATCTTCAAGTTTTTCTTTCCCATCAAACATAGCAAAACGATTATACCTCCGATTTTAGTCTAAGTCAAAAGCTGCAACAATCCGTTTGCTAGCTCGAGTTAGATTTTTTGAAAATTTTTTGCAAGGTCTTCTGCAATAGTAATTACCTCCTCAAAAGTTTTCGCTTGCGCTACTAAACCTTGAATATCCTTTGAAGTAGCTAAGTAGTAGCCTTCAGGTAATTTTTCTATATCTAAATTAATATTAAACACTTGCTTTTTCATAGTATAAATATCATACTTCCGACTTTTGTCTAAGTCAAAAATTTGTTTATTAGATTTAAGTTAGTCTCAGGATTTAAGCTAGGCCATACCTAGTTCCAAAATAAAACATAAATTAGTTATCTGTCTTATAAAATTTTTGCCAGGACTTCTCTAATCTAAGCATTTTACCACGAGTTTTGAGGTACCGTTTAGAAAGTTCATCTGCTAACTTTATATCCAGATTATTTGCTAAAGCACCACCTTGCTCCAGGTACACTATCATTTTATTGCAACCTTGCATGGCATTTTCTAATGTTTGAACAGCTTTACTGAAGTTTGAAAAACGCTGACTGTGAGCTTCTGCTATTAACAATGGTATGGCGAGAGAACAGTTTTGCATACCTTCTACTAGTGGATATTTGTCTTTTTTAAGTATTGGGAGTACTTCAGCGGCAACAATGATGGAGCACTCCATCATTGTTTGATATACCTCTAAATCACGAAACGACCGCACAGTACGTTTGGGAGAATACTTGGCTGAACTGTTTTTTGCATATTGTGGTAGGTATGAATTTCCCAGACCTGTACTATTTTCCACAACCCCGCTCCACTTGTTTTTATGCTTTTCCATTATATAAATTAAAAGTCTATTACCTAATGATTTTAAGTTCGTTGTCTCTCGGAATGGTGGCAACTTTACCATCGCGATAACGGATTTTTTTGGTGCGCTTACGGTCCATTTTTTTTACTACATGCAATGGATAAAATTCGTAATAGGAATTTTCATCAAACCACGCACATTTAAAGTCAAATAACCTCAATCCAGTTAATCTGGATAAAGCTAAAGCATACCAAGTAAGTTGTTCTATTGGTTTTTCTTTATCTGCTTTAGGTTTGTAGTCTAGTATATGAACAACTCCGTTACGTACTTGAACTATGTCTATGTGTCCAGTTATTAAGTCTGGAAATGGAGAAAGTCTTTTGTGGCCTTTTAGCTTAATATATCCTGTGGTTGCTGTCGGCCCATCATCTGAAAAATCTATTTTTGTAATATCAAGTTGCTCAGTAACTTTAAATTTAAGAACTCTTTCCAGATGGGCTACGTCTTCTTTTCTAATAAAAACCGGAACTTCAGTTGCTATGGTCACTGAGTCATTGGCAATCATAAATCTTTGTAAAACCTCGTGTCTATCCTTGTTTCTAGGGACTCCCTGAAGAATGAACGATGTAAATTTGTTGGCAAAATTTTGCTTTGAGCGAACAATCATATCAGTCTTATCAAACTTACTTTTTATTTCACTCATTCTCTCACCCTCACTAAAATACTGATGTGGCGTATCAGTTGAAACAGAATCAAGATATTCCATTAGCCGACTAAAATTTCTATTTCTGTATTCTTCTAGCGCCAGCATTAGTTTTGGTCTGTGATAGCGAAATCTATATAGTTGCCTGTGCGCTAGGGTGGTAGTTTCAACCATTTCGTATACTTCATTTTTAGCAGCTTGGCTCCGCCAAGCTGCTAAGATTTTCAGCGCGTAAGGTCGCAGTCGTTCAAACCGACACAGTGTCTTGTATTCCTCATACCAAGAAGCGACAGTCTCTGGCTTTGGCTCCATTCCTAATTTAACCTTAAGAATTTTGGAACATTGCGGAAAAGAGTATCCTAGATTGTGATAACTGATAGCGTCTAGCACTACTGGCCAGGGAAATTGTTTGCCTTTGATGGTACGAGAAGTAAAAGTACGATTGCACTCCAGATTACGGCAAAGGTACAATTGTACTTCTTGGTACTTATTTTTCCTAAGTCCTCTTTTTACAAAATCGCTGCTAGAACAGTATGGACACTTTTCAGCAGCCCGCTCATCCAAAATACTACCGACTTCGGATTTCTTTACTTTCTTATCTTTATTCTCTGATTTACTTTTAGAGCTTAGTTTATCTTTCTTTTCTGTTCGGCTGGCACTTTTTTTGTACCTCGATGACATATCACGAATTGTAGCGCAATAAATCTCACAAACTAGTCCTTAGTCCACAGTCCAGCTGCTTAAACGTGATATACAAAAGAACACAAAATTTGCTTCCAAGCAAATTTTGTGTTCTTTTCAAGTAACTATTTTTCTTGTTTCCAATCTAATCCATTAAGGGTTACTTAGGAGTTTGTATTGTCTTCGGCTGAGTCTTCACCTTCTGTAGTCACTGACTCTTCAGTATCTACGTAAGAGTCATCTGTCTCCTCCTCGTCAGTTATCTCTGAGTCAACAGTTTCAGCAGTTGTTGAAGTTACAGTTTCCTCAACTTCTACGTTTTCAGTACTGCTGGCGGTTTCATTATTTTCTTCATCTAGGTTAGAGTTGTCATCGCTAGTATCTACTGTCTCCTCGTCGTCATCTGTGTCGTTGGTATCTCCAGTAGTTGTAGCAACTTCCTCTTCGTCTTCTTCACCTTCAATATCGGCATCGTCGTCATCTTCAATATTATGTCCATTTAGCCCGCTGTCCTGCAGTAGAGCCTTTAAATCAGCTTCATTAATACAAGTAACACCAATACAAAGTTGATTTTTCACAACTATCTCACTCGACACCAACTTATCAGCAAACCCAGCCACAGTGCTCTTTAGGTCTAGGAACTCAACATAGAACTCTTGCAAACCCTCCACTACTACTGCAATGATGTTTCTAGTGTTGATAGACCAGTAGTCACCACCTTTACGTACTACTTCAGGTAAAATAACATCTACTTCTTGAGCAATGAATCCTATTTCTATTTGTTCACCAAATCTACCCTTGTCTTTCCATTCATATCTAACACCTCTTAGAGCTAGTAGAGAGTCTAGAGCATTATCTATGTCTTCTATGTTTTCCTTTAGCTTTATGTCTGAAGGGTCTCTGATGATATTACCGTTGACGTCTGTGGTTAGGTTGGTTGTTCCTCCTAAAAGATTAGTGGCTTGAATTGTTCCAGAAACTGAAAGTTTTGAAGTGGGACTCGCCGTCCCGATGCCGACGTTGCCGTTGTTTTTAATAACCATTTTCGTATCAGTACCCAGAGTATAAGGATTGCCATCACTAACACTATCTAACACAAAATGTAAATCCGCTTTACTCCAACTACCCACTCCATCTGCAACAATAGCTGTTTTACGACGGTCAAGGCCCATGTATCCAGTGGTCAACACAAGGTGTGCATCATTTCCCTCGCCCCCTGCTTGAATGATTGCTTTGGCATCATTGGCACCAGTTACTGCTTTTATATGAAGGAGTTCACCCGGCGCCG
>Ga0222673_1000645_pt1 | contig 14389 bp, 16 predicted proteins | sample AntAcemetagen801_FD_179845 | JGI IMG/M metagenome (GOLD analysis project Ga0222673, IMG submission 179845) | Saline water microbial communities from Ace Lake, Antarctica - #801 | ecosystem: Environmental > Aquatic > Non-marine Saline and Alkaline > Saline | place: Antarctica: Ace Lake...
GTCCGCCACATCGCCGGTCGTGTTCAGCGTGCCAACAATTGTGATCTGAGTGGCACGCAGCCCAAAGAACGCCATAGCCGATAGCCGTGGCAGTCCGGTCAGCGTATATGTGATACTGTCCGCGCGTTCGGTTATGGTGTCAATCACGCGGAACTGGTCAGCCCCGAATTGCAGATCAAACGCGGCGTAACGATTGGCAGGCCCAGCGTCAAACCACTCCGTCGATGCCGCCAAGCCAGGCTCTTGCGTGGTGCTGGCCTCTGATACCTCAAACAGCCGTTCACCCACTCGGCGCACGTCGCCGAGCGTATAGGTGCCCGCCGTCCACGCCGTTTCCAGAACGACATTCGTGCTGTTGATATTGGTCTCGGTTATGGCAAATGGTTCAATGATCCGCAGGGTCATAGCGTTTGCTCCAGTTGGAATGCCAGCGTGTCATCCGCAGCGTCTGCCCCGCGCCCGGTATTGCCCGCCGTGATTTCGGACGTGGACACAAGCCGTTCCATACTTACGTTAAGCGCCCTCAACTCGGCGCGCAACTCTGCGTCCGATTGCTGAGGCGTGAACGTTTGGCTGTTGCTGGACCGCGACAAGGCGCGCGTATAATCCTGACCCGTTGTAAACAGGTCTTCATTGACCAGCGACCGCAGGCTATCCCCCAGCGCGTCGGCCCCTGCGCTGATCTCGGCAAACGCGGGCGACAGTTGCATCAGGGACGCCACCAGCCCGCTATCGCCCAGCGCATCGGCTTCATCGATCAGCGCCCGGAATGCGGCCCGTGTGGATGGCAACGCGTCGATGCCGAGCGCCAGCATTTCGATGGAAAGCAACTCGGTGGCGCGCGCAAGGCGTTCCGCGTCGGTAAAGAAATTCTGATAATACGACTGAGACACTGCGTTGAAGTTTTCAAGCGATCCGAACAGGTCTACAAACGCCGACGCAGCCCCTGCGCCCGCCAGAGATACTGCGTAGGTGTTCATGCCCAGATCGGCCATGCGGGCATTGACCACAATTAGCGACTGCGCCAGACGCTCTAGCGTTGCCGCCGCGCCTTCCCCGTCGCGCGCAAAAGCATCAAGCCCGCTTACCATTCCGGCCATAGCGTCAGCCATACCCATAAGCGCTTCTTGGACTGCCTCGTTTGCGGCTTCCTCGCTCAGGCCCTTGGTGCTGATTCGCATCCTGTGGCTAAAGTCTTCAAAGGTATCGCCCGCCAGCCCTAGAGCGTCGGCAGATGCCATGACACTGCCCTGCAATGTCCCAACAATGTCTGTGATCGCGTCAGTGGTATCTTGGCCCGCCGCGCCAATGGTTGTGCTTACGCTTTTGAATAACCCAAAGAATCTGCTTTTCTCAACCGTTCTAAATGACTGGACAAGCGTATCCATGCCCGTGACCGTGGCGATTATGCCCGCGTCAAGCTCTTTTGTCTTTGTGCGGAAGAAACTGAACGCCAGCGCCACCGCGCCGATAATCGGGACGGCTGCACCGATGGTGCTTGCGAAGGTGGCAACGCCAGCGGTGCCAGCCGCCGCCGCGTTGGCCCCGATGCTGAAGATGTTGCCAAGACCGCCCGACACCGCGTTGCCAAGGCCACCTAGCAGCCCTGTGCCGCCGCCCAGTCCGCCCATGCCAAGTATGCCACCCTTGCCGCCAAAACTGCCTAGCATCCCGCCCAGCAAGCCCCCGCCACCTATACCGCCCTTGCCCGCTACGTCCGCCACGGCCTGCCCCACGCCGCCACCAGACGCGCCGATAGACAACATGATCCGATTGCGAACCGCCATGCTAATCATCTGCGCCAACATGGATTTGAAGCTGTCCAAGATGCTGGCCACGAACCCCTTGAAGTCGGTAAACCCGCGCATGATAAAATCACCGAATGCGTCCGACACGCTGCCGATCCCGCTCAACAGTGACCCGCCAAATTCGCGGCCCATCTCAACGGCGTCCTTCGTGCCGCCTTTAAGCGCCGCGCCCATGCCCTGTGCGAAGGTGGTAAGTTTCTCGATCTTGTCTCCCATATCAGTGACGCGCCCGGCTGCCGATCCGCTTGCGCGCCCGGTTTCACGAATGGAGTTGTTGTAATTTTTTGTCAGAGCGTGGTTTTCAGTTTGGGCTGCGCTTGTCCTGCCCAATGCTGCAATGTAGTTGTCAAGTTCTAAAGTGGCGGCTGCTCTAAGCCCGTCAGGGGATGAAGGCCCAAGCGCCGACGACAGTTCTTCACGCTTTATCGCAATAAGACCCTGATTGCGCGCTTCAATCAGGGTGTTGCCAGCTTCGAGCGCACGGTTTTGCGCCTCTAGGCCAATTGCCTCTAGCCCTAGATTTGCAGTCGAATTTACCAGTGATGCAAGGGCCGAACCCGCTGCTATAAGGTTTCGCTCAAGAACACCAGCAGACCCCGCCGCATTGTCAAGATTTGGAGCAAGATTTGCAGGGACTTCCAGAAGATCAAGCGCGGCAACTGCATCTACAACCTGTTGGTTCAATATCTGGACAGCCTCAGCGGCGTCCATATATCTCTGTTGCTCTCTCGTGAGTTCAACCCCGGAAGCAACTTGCGCTTCAAGCAATACACGGTATGCGTCTGTGATAGCGCCAACGCCGTCGGCTTGCAACCTAGCTTCAGCGTCAATGAAATTAAATTGCTTACGAATTTCAATTCCGAATATTCCGATTCTGCTAACAGCCTCAGAGTTCAAAACTGCGCGCGCGGCTATCAAAGCTGTGGTCTTGTTAAATCTTTCTTCTTCCGCTGCTGCGGCGCTTCTAAGCGCAAGCAACTCTGATTGCTGCGTCAAAGCCAAGTCACGCCGTAGGTTTTCGTTTGCTGTGATCCGCGCGTTAATTCCAGAAACTGCTTGTATTGCGGCGTCTCTTTCAATCCCTGACCCGATCTTTACTGCATCGGCCATAGACCTTTGCGCGGCCTCAAGGCTTATATAATCTTTTTCTAGAACTTCCGTTACGCCGGAAAGAGACGCGGTAGCATCATTGAATCCGTTAAACGCTGCCGCTCCATCCTTTGCAAAATCCGCTGTTGTTGCCAAAAGCCTGTACAGAATTGTCAGACCCGCAACTGCCGCGACAAAAGGAATGGCTTTCATTGCAATCGCTAGTGCTGTGTAGCTGGTTGCTGCAAAAGCCACTTTGAGCGCCAAGGTCACCAACGCTGCGACCATCGCTTGGACCTGCGTTAAAGCCAAGACGCCCAGGGATATAGCGACTATATCAATGTTTTGCGTTAGCAATGTAAATGCACCTGTAAGCGCCGTTAAAGCCCCCACGCCCATTTCAGCCGCCGCAAACAGCCCCGTGCCGATAGACTGCACCGCCGCGAAAAATGCAGGATTTGCCACCGCCGCCGTGAGTTGTTCAATGGACACGCGTAGGTTTTCAGACCCAGGCCCGGACAACTCAAACAGGTCTCCAAAGGCGTTTTGCAATGATGCCAGCGCACCGCCAAGCGTATCTCGCGCCGCCTCAGCAGACCCGCCGAATTGCTTTTCCAATTCCGCCAGGATAACCGTCTGCGCGCCAATAATATCGTTGGCCGCAACCATCTCTTTGACCATATCCTTTTGCGCTTCGGTGAAGGTGATACCTGACCGCCCGAGCGCCGTCATACCCAAGACCGGATCGTTTAGCGCCTTACCCACTTGCAGCGCCGCAGAACTAAGGTCGGTGCCCATGGCCGTCGCCAGGTCCAGCGTGGCTTTGGTTGCCTCGTCAAACTGGTCGCCCTTGATCTGCGTAAACGTCAGCAACACACCTTGCATGGCGTTGGTCGCTTCATCGCCGAAATTTGTGACCTTTTGAAGCGCCGCGGCGTGCTCGTTTAGCTGCGCCAGTGAGCGGCCAGCCGCACCCCCGGTCGAAAGGATCGCCGCGCCAAGCTGCGCCTGGGCTTTCTCATTCGTCACCGTTGCGTCAATAAAGCGGTTCAACTGTGAACTCAGCGCGGCGATGCTGACCACGGCGGCCAGTGCGCTTGCAGCCGCGACGGCCAGACCCTTGCCCATGCCTGCAAACGCGCCCTGCGCGCGGCCTGCCGATCCACCAGCCCGATCACCGGCACCGGCAAACTTGTCCAGATCACCGCTGGCTGTCCGCACTTGTCGGCTATCAACCCTGAGACCAACAGAGGCCATGTCTGTGCTCATGTAACGGGTTCCCGATCCACGGGCGCGATGCTGAACGCGCTCTTGCCCTCATGCAGCCCGTTGGCGAATGCGATACTCATACGCCGCAATATAGACGCCTCCCACGCCTCTGTCACGGCCCCGGTCATGTCCGCAAATGCTTTAATGTCCAGCCAATCTAACGGCACGCGGTTGCCCATCCCGTCAGACTTTGTTGGCCCCGCCTCGATCAGCGCTTCAATAAAATATCCGCACGCCTGAACCGGCACGTATGGCACTGGACGGCCCGCGTCTTCGTATTGTTTCGCACGTGATACCATGGGCCTTCCGTCCTTGTGTTCAATCGCGCTTGATAGCCAACCGGCCTGATGCGCGGCCAGTGTTAACCAGTCGGCTGTTTGTCCAAAAAAGCGCGCTGGTTCTCCGCCGCCTCAATGACCTGCCCTGCATAGGTAACGCCGACCATTTCAAACTTCGGAACCACCATGTCTTTGCCGTCGTCGTCTTTCATCGTGGTCATGATGTGTTTGCCAGCGTCGTCTTTTGCAACCTGCATATCTGGAAACGTCATATCCAGCACTGCGCGAATTTGCTCCGGCGTTTTTACCGGATCGTCTCCGATAGTCATGTTGCGCGCTTCAATGATATATTTCATCGCCGCGTCAATCTGTGTGGCGTGCATTTTTTCCAGGACTGCGATGGTAACTTCTTCGTCAGTCTTGCCGGATTTCTTTGCCTGCTTGGCCGCAAGCGCTGCCTCAGAAAGTCGCATCTGCACCGACCGGGCTGCAATGCCTCGCACAAGAAATCCCGGCGCATCTTTGCCAGTGTCGATAGGTTCTCCGCTGTATTGATCGCAAAGCGGCACGAAAACGCCGTCCTCTTGCAGTTGCCGGGAATTGAGCTTGTTCATATCCATGGTTTATGTCCTTTGGTTGTGGTTGAAAGTGGGGGCGCGGGTCAACCAGTCCACACGCCCCCGTCCTGCCGAGGCAGGATTACGCAGGCTCGGTCGCCACAATCGTCGGCGCGTTCTGGCGGAACCCGACCGAAAAGCCCTCATAAGACGCGTTGTCACCCTGATTAGGCTGGTGACTGTGCGCAATGCCCTGAGCGTAAAGAACCGGATCGCCACTAACAGGGGCTTGCGCAGTGCCGGACCCGTCCACGATCTTGATGGACAGAATGCCCGCTTGGCTGTCAGCCGCAGCCTTGATGTCCTCTTGCCCTGCATCTGACGCCACATTTCGGAATGTCGCAGTGGTGTCCACACCCTGACCCGCGCCTTTCACGGCACTGGTAAAGCCCGTTTGCAGGTCAGGCACGTCGATCATGGAGTGGGTGACGCCAAGCTGCGGCAGAGTTTGCAGACCGTTGACCTTCACCCAAGTCAGGGCGGCAAAAGCTGCGGATGTGTTTGCGCTGGGATACGCCTCCGCAACGTAGATGGTTTGCCCGATAAAGTTCTGTGTCATTTGTCGTCGCCTCCTTGGGCTGGGGTTTCAGTCTTGCGCTGCCAACCATTGGCCAGCCATTCGTGAGCGTCGGTTTCAAACGGGGTAGCAATCGCGCCGATCTTGCCGTTGAGCGGATTGCCGTTGGTCAAAATGACCTTCGTGGGGTTGGGTTTCTTCATGCCTTACTCCTGAGCCTGATAACGAATATGAACGTTGGTCCGAAAATAAGCGCCATCCATTGCGCCATCATCTGCATAGCCAACCGCCATTATTTGAACCCGGCCATCTCCTGCCGTCAGTATCATATTCGGAGGGAATTGGTCAATAATCCGATGAGCCTGTGCGCTTGACTCGCCTTCAAAGGTGCCTTCAGTCACCATGACCGCCACGACAAGCCGCCCGACGTAGATGTGCCAGTCGCCTACACCCATGCGTTCGGGCGGTGTTTTGACCTGATACGCCAGCCAGAAAGGCGGCTCGGGCGTGACATATGCCAACGCGTCTGCATCCCATACGCCGGGCGCATTGGCACCCCACACGATATGCGGCGCGGATGCTGTGGCGGCAAGACGGGTGCGCAGGGCGGTGGCGATCTGTTCTTCGGTCATCCGACCCGCGCCTTTGCTTTTGCGATAGATGCCCGCACAATCACGGGCCATTGATCGACAGCACCTTCGACAAAATGCGCGCCGGGGCGGCCATTGCGGCCATTGTTAACGGGGCGCGCGTAAGGAAACTCGCCGTTTCCCCAAGTAAAGGTTGCCAGGTCGCCGCCCTTCATGGTGGCCGCTACCATGATGTAGGATTCCTCACCCTGCCCTGACGCACCGCCAGCGATTGACGATTGCAGGCTGTTGCGCAAGTTGCCTGTGATAACCGGCATGCGCCCGCCGTTGAATTTTGTCTTTTGCGCAATGCTGATCGTTGTTTGTGTTGCGTCTTTCACCACGGCGTCGGTCCGGCGTTGTTGCTTTTCGGTCCACTGGTCCAAAGTTGCAAAGGTGTAGTTTACCATTATTCCAGCCTCGCAAAGAAGTCGATGCGAACATCAACGTAACAGCGACAATTTATGACTTCCTCAGCGGGTGCGCCGAGAGATGTGTCGCCCGGATACATCAACGAATATCCGCCCACAATAAACGGTTGCCCCTGTGGCACGGGGTCTTGCAGGTCAGCAGCTACATGTGTCGGGCGGGTTTTACCGTCGCCTGCGGAATCCCAAGCCCTGACCACGTCCTCAGCCCGCACATCGTTGTTCGGGTTTTCGATCAGTTGATCCAGCGCCTCTTGCCGTCCGGCGTTCAGCGCCTTGAGCGTTTCAGTCCGTGCGATTGTTTCGCCGCGCAACGCAAGCAGCCTGTCGGAATACCGCGCCGCCATCCGGTCAATGTCTGCCTGCGCAACAGGCTTGCCGTCCGCAATGGCCCGGCGCACGATCCCGTCAAAGCGTTTGTCGCGCCGCGTGCGCGTGAAATAGTTTGCCATGCGGTCGGGGTCGGTCAGTTCACCACGCATATTCTGCACATAGCCCGCCTGTGTGCTGTGCAGCCCCACCAGACCGCCTTGCCGCGTGCCGTTGACCACGCGCCCGCCGATGTCCAGCGCGGTGCGCAGCGGCCCTGCGCCTGCCTCCAGCCCAGCCCGGATCGTCTGGGCAATCAACACGCGGGTATCGTCCACCACCTCAGTCACCAGCCGCGCGCCTAGGTCCCGCGCAATCCGTTCGGCCCGCTCATTCCGGCCCCCGAATGATTGCACAACGCGACTGCCAATCGGCGCGCGGCGGGTGGCGTGCTGAAACGCGCCCATCTGATAATTGCCGCCAGCCGCCAGCGCCGCCGTGATTGCCGTATCGGTGCGGAACATATCGGCCGCATCGAACCGCAATGCACGAAACGCAGCGGCCACATCACCGCGCGCAATGGCAGCTTCAAGCGCACGCATATCAACACCAGCCCGCGCCTGACGCATGGCCGCGACAAACTCCGACTGGACGCCGGGCCATGTCTCGTCCAGCAATCGAAGAAAGTTGCGGCGGGTATCACGGCTGGTCATTCAACTAAACCCGGCTCTCGACAATACCTTATGAACGATCTGGCTTATTCTTTCCCTACAAAGGTCGTATTCACCAGCCACATCAACTATGGTATCGCCCGACACGATACGTCGCGTAATCTCCCTGTCACGTTCGGGGGCATGACTAAAGTTTTCTATTGCTACAAACGGTAGGGCTTCCAGCACCTCTTCGCTCATTTTTCGCAAGTCGTATAGCTTTACTCTCACAGCCATCTAGTCATTTCCTTCGGTTGTTGTGTCGCGGGTTGTCATTCAATCCTCACAGAGTCCATGCACAATGCCAAAGCCTCATCCGGGCTGAAGCCCTGCGCGATGTTGGCATTGTAATGCAGACGGCTCACTGCGGCAAGCAACACCGCTTTGCGGGTGTCACGGCTGGTCATTTAATCACCACAGAAGTCATGCGCCGCAGCAAACAGCGCTTCGATCAGGCGCTTGGCGGTGTCGGTCATTTTACCACCCTCACAAACCAGTTCAGCACATACCCTGCAGAGTCTACAGGAATAACCTCAAGCACAGACCATTCTACACCGTCAATCGTCAACACGTCGGTTGTAGACGGGACAATCGTCACGCCGATATTAACCAGCGAATAGACCCGCTCTTTCGCACCGAGGGCAAGCCCCGTGCGCTGCGTGTATGCCTTACTTGACGGTTTGGCGGTGAACGTGTGGACAACGGGCGCGCCTGGCGTAGGGTTCCATTCTGGCCCTGACGGCGTGCCGGGGCGGCTGATCGTAACAATCGGCGCGCCCGTGCCGTTGCCCGCCGCAATGCCCGCTTCGACATAGGCTGCCTGAACGTCTGCCGTGATATCCGCGCCGCTCATCGGGCAGCCGTTTTGCCAAGCGTGGCAAAGTCGAAGTAAGGCCCGTCACGGTCTGTCACGTATGGGTCAAACATGGCAGCGATCATCGTGCTGGTGGGGGTTGCCGATTCAAAGCCTCCCTTACCCCCCGCGACAGGCGTCCATTTAATGTCACCCACGCCAGTCAGTGTCTTTTGCTGATCCGGGCTAAACGTGACGGTAAAAAATCCGGGCGTTGCCAGTTCCAGCTTTGCAGCCTCATACGTCGCCGGATCGACCACCGCCAGTGTCGTTGCGTCCACCCCCGGCAGGAGGCGGTTCAGATACCGATACGCAATATGGTCTATCGCACGCACGAGTGCAGCAGCACTGGCTGCATTGTCCACCACAGTGTCCCCTCGCGCGCTCGCGTATGCGATCCAATCTGTGACGGTGGCGGTCATTGTTTAGCCCTTTGGTGTTGGGGCGCTGGGCATCGCACCCTTGGCGGGGTTGGTCACGGCGGTCTTGGCATTACCGACCACGCGGCATTTGTTAATCGCCCATGATGGAATTGCGTTTCCATCAATCTCGACAACATCGCCAACATTGTGGCCACTTGCGTCAGGCATTGTGATTTGAATTTTCATGTATGTCTCCGTGGGTTAAAATGGGCCGGTCGGTTATACCGGCCCATCATGTTACGCGAGGGACGAAACCGCAACGCCACAGTTTTGGTTGGCGTCAAATTTGATTTCCAAGGCGACGGCGGCCATGGTCACAAAGTTGTAGTCGTCTTCAGGGTTCGCACGGAATTGCGCCCGTGTGGTCATTGGCATACCGCTCAACACCTGCAATACGCTGCGATCTTTGACAATCGCAATGACTTCGCCAGCGTTGATACTGTCAGCGTCGATAACCTCACGCAAACCGCCCAATTCCAGCACGCGCTGCGCAATGGTCTTAGGATAACCCGCCGTAAACTCGGTCGATGTGGCATAGAACCAATCGTCAAAGTTCAGATAGATCGTGGCTGGCGATTTGAAGTTATCACCGTGAAGCAGTTTCAAGGTTGCAGTGATGGTTGCCAACCACTGTGCACCTGTTGCCCCGTTCAGCGCCTGAGCTGTGGTCCGGGTGTTGCGGCGCGGGTGAGTGCGCAGCCCGTAAAGCGGATCAGCACCGACGACGATGTCAGTGTCGCCGTTGAGCATCAGGCTCTCGGCTTTTTCCGCGATCTTGCGCATCGAATTCATCCGGCCCGCAGCGTCAAGCTGAAACCCTTCTGTCGATGCGGCCGCTACCTGACGCCATCCGTAAGAGAACGGGCTGTCGATGATCGGCAGTGGCGTGCCGTGGTATGCGAACACAGGCTGGTCAGTGCGGCCCTTTGAACGGCCATCCAGCGAGACGTTTACCGACCCGCTGTCGGATACAGTCTGGAAGTGGTGGACCAGCTTGCCGATTGGCATTGGCATGGACACAGAGGACGAAAGGTCATTGAACACACGAAGCGTCGTGCGCTGGACCTCTACGGCCTCACGGTCCCACAAGCCCCAAACATCTTTGGGAAGAGGCAGTGCGTTGCCGATAAGCGTTTGACCATGGTTTTTTGCCATGGCGATTTGCGAGGCGTTGAACTGGCGACGATTCGCCAGAACAAAAGCCTGCTGTTCATCTGTAAAACGAAGCATATCAGGTGTTCTCCTTATGCCGCTGGAACGTTGTAGGAATTGGCGATGGTCACATCGGCCAAGTCACCGGCGCTATATGCAGCAGGTGTGTCGCTGAAGAACGCAATGACAATATCACCAGCGGTTGTTGCAGCGGCCAATCGACCGGACGCAGCAATCTTCAGCGGTGCGTTCAAAGCGTAGGTCGCGGCGGCAAGGCTCGCCTGTACCACCATGCCAGGGACAAGGGCAAAGGCAATGCCCGTATCCTCGTCGGCATATGCTGTCGTGACCGTCTGGTCCTTGAAGTCCAAAGCGGACAGGATCAACGGCAACTTGGCCAAGGACGTGGTGATCTGGACAAGCTCTGTTGCGGTTTCTTCGACAAACGTGCCGGGCATGTAAGCGCCTGCGACGGGCTTGCTGACCGAAATGGGCTGATGCGTGATCGGCCCTCGGAAAATGGTGTTACCGGCCATCTTAGTTCACCGCCTTTTTGTCTGTGCCGTCCATAACGGCGTTGAGGTCATAGCCTGCGAAGTCGTCAGCCGGACCATTGCCACCAAACGCGCCGTTGAGGGCCGTCGCTGTGCCGGGTTTGGCCTTGTCAGCCAGCTTGCGTGCGGCGTTGAGCGTCAATTCCGCAGCCGACTCGGCGTCAAGAATGTTTGCCTTGACAATTTTCGCCACATAACCATCCAACTCGGCGGCGTCTTTTGCCGTCTGGTTGGCCTGCATTTCTGCCAGATTGTCGGTCAGCGGCTTCATTGCGGCTGTGACGGCATTGGCAATTGTTTCGCCAATAATTTTTTGCGATTCCGTGAGGGCGTCAACCTTCGCGGAAAGCGCGTCCAACTGAGATTCATCAGTCATATCTGCTTCTCCTGTGTTTGCAGAGGGTTCCCGCCCGGCGCCGCGAACGGCGTCCAGTATTGCGGATTTGATGCGTTCCATCATTGGAGCGCGTTCGAGCCTTTCGGCTGCCCGGACGGCAGCTTCTGCCGCCCAGTCTAGTTCCTGATCGACTTGGTCGAACACGGAATTGATAATGTCAATTTTAGTCTGCTCACCCTTGGCGTTGACCATCATGCCGACGCCCTGTTCGGGTGTTGCTGCACCATCCTCGCCCAGCAAGATTGCGTCATGGTCAAAAGCCATGTTACGGGCAATAAACTCATATGCGTCGTCTGTTGACGCCTCAAGATCGCAAAACAACCCTGTGCTGGTATGAATTGGCGTGCCTTTTTCAATAGCTTCCAAAACCGACCGGCCCCCAACGCTTTCGTTCGCGCGGGCCACATCAATAACTTTATCGAGCAGCACGCGACCATTCTCACGCCTCACGTTTTCATTGTGCGCGCCGATCCACCCGATATTGATACCTTCGGGATCCGATGCGCTCACAAACATGCCATTGACTGTCGGATGCCCTAACGGCGCGTAAGTGTTGTTCAGCGACATAAACCCTTTTTCGATTTCCTCAGCGGGGTATCTGATACCGTTCATCACAATGCCGTCAGGCAGCGTTGCAGACGGCACGATTATCTTGTCGCGCCCGTTGCGCCGCTCTTTGCGGATACTGGCCAAGTTGGCTGTGGTGCGGATGTTGACGCGAACATGCCTGCTCATCACTGGTCTCCTATTTCGTCAATCGGGCCGTGGCCAGTTGTTTCACGAATTTCATCAATTGTATACACTTCGTCTAGCAACTTTTGGTTAATTGCTGCCATTTTGTCGGCGCGATCTATTTTCAAGCCCATGCTGGCCTCGGTCAGGTCCGACCAATAAATGTGCCAATCCTGTTCAGGCAAGACACGAACGGTCTCAAGTTTTTCAACCAACGCCATGATTGTGGGGCGTGCTGTATTGGTCCGCCGTGCCATGTTGGTCCGAGACCATTCGTCGGCGTCCTCAGTGCTGGCACGCTCACCCGACTGTGACCCGACCAGAATCTTGAGCGGAATACCGATAGACGCTGCAAAGCCCTGCAACGCCACATTAAAAAATTCTTCAGGTTGCGGCAGGGTAACGCCCAGCGTCTTAGCCTTCATGCCTTGCAACATCAACATTGCGTCAAAGCCTTTGTTGAAGTCCTCAACCTGTTCGTTCATTTTGTCGGCTATTTCGTCAACGCCGACGCCCATGCCTTTTGCCATGTCTGCGATTGATACATCCGCGTCGGTTTCCATAACAGGCGCACTCTTGGCATTTTTCCAGAAGCCCTCGCCGCCTGCACCGCTGATTTTTTCCATGTCGATCAGGTTATTGAACCCCGGTTCAAGCATGGAACGATTGTGGATTGTCCCGTCCTTGGACCAGATCAACACGCGATCAGGATGCACTTCAAAGCTGCGGTTTTTGGCTTGGCGGTCATCGTTGTCACCAACCGCAGATTCGTTAAACCCAAACATCGTTGGCTCGCCGTAGGTCGGTGACCTTTCGTCAGTGTCCCATGAAGATACGGTCAACTGACCAGCCCACGCAGGAATAATATCGACCAGCCCATCAAGCCCGCCGGGCACAGTATCAACCGGCTCAAGAAACCGTTTATCGTCGGCATAGCGCAGGATCAGACCGGAATAACCGCCGACCATCGAGCGGCGGTCTGCCTCGGCCAACTTCTGCCACAGACGTAAGTCGTCAAACTTTTGCCGGATTTCACTTTCGCCATATGTTTCTTTGGCGTCCTTGTTTTCCCAAAGCTCAGGGTTGTCTTGCCACGTTTTGAGAATTGTCTTTTCAACGCCAGCGAACGCTACGCCGTTGCGCGAATATCGCTGATAAGCTGCGTCAAAATCAACATGATCGGGATAGCCAAAATCTTTATTATGGTCGTGTTTGGCGTTCTGAAAATACCCTGGAAACATTGCGTTGATGCGACGGGCTGCGTTCAAGATGTTCATCGGTTTTTCTTTCGCAGGAATATACCGGCTGATGCGCGCGGGGCCGCCAGCATATCAAACGCACGCGTCGCGGCGTCAATCTGATCTTTGAATTTGCCCATTGGGAACGTCGCAGCTTCGTCCAAGAATTCACCATTCCAATCGCCTGCCACAATGTCCACGTTTCCGGCCTCGACCTGTGCCGCCAGCGGCATTGCGCGCGTTTCTTTGTCGCCCGTTTCAATGCTCATCGTGTAACTGTAACCCATTAACGCATGTTTTAGCAAATGCAAACCCCATGATTTACCAGCAGAGCCCGGGTCTTGCGGAATTGACCCGCGCACGTCCGTTCCGTCAGATGCCGCGGTACTGCCGACCAGCCGCTCAACACCAGCCGCGTTGACCCGGTCTTTGACAACGTGGGCGATGCAGATGCGCCGATCCGGGCCGATGCCCATCTTGACGCCAGCGGTCCGGGCCGCTCCAGGATCATCGGTTGCGGCCAAGTCCCAGCCGCGCACCCACAGGTAGCCCGCAGGCTCCGCTTGGATAACGCGGAAGTCTGACCGCTTGAACATGCCACCGCCGCGCGGTGCAGGGCGCTGTTGAAGCTGCCCGGCGGCGGCATAGATGCCCATCGTCTTTTCAAGGTCAGCCACTTGGTCCTCTGGGAACCGATCAGGAAACAGCAGTTCGCCTTCGATTGTTCGCGGGTCGGTATAGAACGACGTGGAGCATCGGCGATCGGCTTCAAACCGCATCGGCAGGCACAGGTGGGTGTAACCCAGCTCAATCGCCACGGCAGAAACGTCAGACTCATGCAATCGCTGCATGATGATCACAATCGCGGAATCTTCATTGTTCACACGGGACGGTAAGGCTTCCCTGAATGTCCCAACGCCCGTAGCAAGTTTCTGGACGCTGTTGGCATCCGCAACGCTGTGCGGATCGTCGATCAGAACCCTATCGCCGCGCGATCCGGTCATTCCTTCAAATGCCATGGCCTCCCTGAATCCGGTCTTGTCGTTTTCAAACCGCAGCTTGGCGTTGTTGTCCGCCATCAGGACCATCGGCCAACGTGTCTGATACCAGTCAGATTGTATCAGGCGGCGGCATTTCATTGCGTCCCGGACGGCCAAGTCCTGCTTGTGCGCCGTGCCAAGAAACCGCGTGTGCTGCTTGGCCTGCGCGCCCCATTCCCAAGCGGGCCAGATCACGCCGGTCAGCAGAGACTTCATGGTGCCGGGCGGCACGTTCATCAGCAGGCGGTTGATGTCGCCCCGCGTGACGGCCTCAAGGTGCGCACAGATAGCGTCCAGCGCCCAGCCCCACTTGAGCGGCGTGGACGGCTCCAGGACGTGCCAGGCGC